>OLRK01000405.1_pt1 | contig 51415 bp, 43 predicted proteins | sample 1672911 | NCBI WGS metagenome assembly OLRK01 (sample SAMEA3136736, study PRJEB25190) | human gut metagenome | biome: human gut; feature: human-associated habitat; material: faeces | place: Austria | collected 2013
TTATCAAAGCTCCCCAGATAACGCTTTGTATAGGGATACAGCCCCGCCTCCAGCAGCTTGGTGATGACGGTGCGCTTGGTCTTGAGGGACCGGGCGGCGATGTCCATCAGCTTGTCCAGCCGCTGGTAGAAGTCGGACTCGTCCTTGGCCAGATAGGCGATGCGGGGCAGGTTGATGGTGACCACCCCCACGCTCCCGGTGGACTCGCCGGAGCCAAAGAAGCCGCCGGACTTTTTCCGCAGCTCCCGCAGGTCCAGACGGAGGCGGCAGCACATGGAGCGCACATCGGAGGGCTCCATGTCGGAGTTGATATAGTTGGAGAAATAGGGAGTGCCGTACTTGGCAGTCATCTCAAAGAGGAGCTTGTTGTTTTCCGTCTCGCTCCAGTCAAAGTCCCGGGTGATGGAGTAGGTGGGGATGGGATACTGGAAGCCGCGGCCATTGGCGTCGCCCTCGATCATGATCTCGATGAAGGCCTTGTTCACCATGTCCATTTCCTTCTTGCAGTCCCCGTAGGTGAAGTCCTGCTCCTTGCCGCCTACGATGGCGGGCAGGTTCTCCAGGTCCTTGGGCACGGTCCAGTCCAGGGTGATATTAGAGAAGGGAGCCTGGGTGCCCCAGCGGCTGGGGGTGTTGACGCCGTAGACGAAGCACTGGATGCACTGCTTGACTTCCTTCTGGGTCAGGTTGTCCACCTTGACAAAGGGAGCCAGATAGGTATCGAAGGAGGAGAAGGCCTGAGCGCCCGCCCACTCGTTCTGCATGATGCCCAGGAAGTTGACCATCTGGTTGCAGAGGGTGGACAGATGCTTGGCAGGGGCAGAGGTGATTTTTCCGGGGATACCGCCCAGTCCCTCCTGGATGAGCTGCTTCAGGCTCCAGCCGGCGCAGTAGCCGGTGAGCATGGAGAGGTCGTGGAGGTGGATCTCGGCGTTGCGGTGGGCGTTGGCGATCTCCTGGTCGTAAATTTCGCTCAGCCAGTAGTTGGCGGTGATGGCGCCGGAGTTGGAGAGGATCAGGCCGCCCACAGAGTAAGTGACGGTAGAGTTCTCCTTCACCCGCCAATCGTTGATCTGCAGGTAGTCATCCACCAGATCCTTATAGTTGAGCAGAGCGGAATTGACGTTGCGGATCTTCTCCCGCTGCTTGCGGTACAAAATGTAGGCCTTGGCCACGTCGGAGTATCCCGCCTCAGAGAGGACGGCCTCCACGCTGTCCTGAATGTCCTCCACGGCGATGCGGCCGTCCCGGACCTTGGGCTCAAAGTCAGCGGTGACCCGCAGGGCCAGAAGGTCGATGACACTGGGATGGAACTGCTTGTCCAGAGCCTGGAACGCCTTGGTAATGGCGGCGCTGATCTTGCCGATCTCGAAGGTGGCGGCGGTGCCGTCACGCTTTGTCACTTGGTACATGACTCATTCTCTCCCTCTTCTTTCAGACTGTGTAACGGCCCGGCAGGTCGCCGGGCCGTAGTTCGCGTGCCTTCACTATATCACGTTGAAAGGGGAGAGTCAATATATTGAATTCGACAAAAAATACAACACAATATCTTGTTGCAAAGGCGCGATCCTTACTGCCCCAGGGGATTGCGTCATTGTGCTTTTTTGTCGATCCACTCGGTTTTGAATTTGGAGTAGACGATCTTCTGCTCGCTGTACAGACCATAGTATCCAGAGAGCATGTAGGACACGCCGCAGCACAACGCGTACAGGGGTAACCCCTCGCCGCCGAACAGCTCCAGGGAGAGGAGCAGGGCGGTCATGGGGCAGTTGGTGGCCCCGCAGAACACCGCCGCCATGGCCATCGCTCCGCCGAATCCATGGGGGATCCCCAACAGCGGTCCCACCGTAGTACCAAAGGCCGCACCGGTAAAGAGGACGGGGACGATCTCACCGCCCCGGAAGCCCGCTCCCAGGGTGACAGCGGTAAAGAGAATTTTCAGCAGGAAGGCCTCGGGGATAGTCTCGCCGGCCAGCATGGCGCGGATGACGGAGTCTCCTGCTCCGTTGTAGGTCTGCTCTCCCACCAGCAGGGTGAGCAGCAGCACCAGCACGCCGCCCACCGCCGCCCGGGCCAGGGTATTGGGCAGCACCCGGGCGTAGAGTTTTGGCGCGTAGTGCATGGCCTTACAAAACAAAATAGACACCAGAGCGCACAGCAGGCCCAGCCCCGCCGCCTGGAGCATGGTCAAAGGAGTGAGAGCCATAGCCTCTCCCACCGGATAGCCCAAGGTCTGGTGCAGCCCCAAAAAGCGCGCCAGCAGGAAGGCCACCGACGAGGCCACCGCACAGGGCACCAGCGCGGCGTAATACATGACGCCCACGCTTACCACTTCCATAGCAAAGACAGCAGCGGTAAGGGGAGTGCCGAACAGGGCGGAGAAGGCGGCGGCCATGCCGCACATGACCATGACCCGCCGGTCTTTATCGTCCAGACCGATCCCACGGCCCACCCAGGCGGCTAAGGAGCCGCCCAGCTGCAGCGCGGCTCCCTCACGCCCCGCCGAGCCGCCTACCAAATGGGTGAGGATGGTGGACAGGAAGATGAGCGGCGCGGTACGCAGCTTCAGCGGCTCTGCCTCCCGCACGGCCACCAGCACCAGATTGGTGCCCTGGTCTTTTTCCATATGGCATACCCGGTACAGCAGCACAATAGCCACGCCTCCTACCGGAGCCAGCCAGACTACCCAGGGGTGTTCCCCCCGCAGTTCGGTGGCCCAATCGATGCCGAAGTGGAACGCGGCCGCCACCGCTCCCGCCAACAGCCCGATCCCGCAGGCATACAGCAGCCATTTTAAAAAAATCCCCAGCTCCCGGATATGGCCCAGCCAACGCTCTGAACCCAGCTTCATCGCTCTCTCCTCCGTTCGGTGTTTGGAAAAATTATAGCATATCCGCCGGCCATTTGCACCCTATTTCCACACTTTGTAAAAGGAAAGCACCTGCTTCTGTTAAGTCTCTGTTTTTGAGCGGCAGCGGGCAGAGAGCCGCCGGGGTTTCTCTTGCGCGGAGGAAGATTTTGTGCTATCATGCAAATTGTATTCGTATATTTTTTAAATTTAAGGGGGAATTTCCGTGTCTGGGGACCATTTATGGCCCATATTGTTTGGGATTAGTCTGGCTGTCAATGTAATTTTACTGCTCTACCGCCCAGTCCTGGCCTGGCTGCGCCGGGATAAGGGTGAGGAACTGGCCGATGAGATCATGGCAATGGTGGAGGAGGGCGAGGAGTCCGGAGCCATCGAGCAGAATGAAAAGGAGCTTATCGCCAACATCTTTGAATTCAACAGCATGACCGCCGACGACGTGATGCGTCACCGCACCGATATGGTAACCCTGGCGCTGGATGATGACGACCAGACCATTCTGGACACCATCCAGTCCTCTGGTCTGTCCCGTTTTCCGGTCTATAAGGACGATATTGACGATATCGTGGGCATTCTGTCCACCCGGGACTACCTGATCAACAAGAGCAAGCCCGATCCCCTGCCTCTGGAGCAGCTGCTCCGTCCGGCCTATTTTGTACCGGAGTCGGTACGGGCCGACGTGCTGTTCCGGGATATGCAGAACCGAAAGATCCATATGGCTCTGGTGGTGGATGAGTACGGCGGCACCGGCGGCCTGCTCACCCTGGAGGACCTGCTGGAAGAACTGGTAGGCAAGATCTACGATGAATTCGATCCCCAGGAGGAGCAGGAGATCATCCAGCTCAGCGACACCCAGTGGAAGGTGTCCGGTTCCGCCGATCTGGAGGACCTGGCCCAGACCATGGGCGTGGAACTGGACGAGGAGGAGCTGGAGCGGCTGGACTGCGACACCGTGGGCGGTCTGGTCTTTGCTCTGCTGCCGGTCATCCCCGAGGACGGCAGCCGTCCGGTGGTGGAGGCCATGGGTCTGCGCATCCGGGTGGAGGAGCTGTGCGAGCGTCGCGTGGAATGGGCGCTGGTGGAAAAGCTAGAACCTGCCCCGCTTTCTTAAAAAGAAAGCTTGGCAAAGAACTTTGTGCGAAACTTCGTTTCGCCTCTGGGGCTGCCGCCCTGCGGGGCGGCCCCGGCAGTTCTAAAGTAACATCCGTCCCCATAGAAACAAAAACGCACTGGCTTCCCCCTTCGGGGAAGCCTTTTTTAAGGAGACCACTATGATAAAAGCCATTTTCTTTGATGTTGACGGTACTCTAGTCAGCTTCAAGACCCACACCATCCCCGACTCGGCCATGCAGGCTCTGCACACCCTGCGCTCACGGGGCATCAAGCTGTTTCTCTCCACCGGGCGGCACCAGAAGATGCTGGGCCAGGTGCGGGACCTCTTCCCCTTTGACGGCTATGTCACCCTCAGCGGTCAGTACTGCTTTGCAGGAGACCAGGTCCTGCGGAAAAATCCCATGCCTCCCCAGGCCGTGGAGGAACTGGTGGCCGCGGCGGGAGACGACGCCTTCTCCTGCATCTTCCTGGAGGGCGAGGATATCTACCTCAACTGCATCAACGATCTGACCCGGGCCTTTATGAAAGACCTGAACCTGCCCCTGCCTCCGGTGCGGCCCGCCTCCCACGCTCTGGGGCGGGAGATCTACCAGGCCATCACCTTCCTGGACCGGGACAACGAGCACCTGCTGCTGGACCGGGCGCCCCATCTGAAAACCACCCGCTGGCATCCCCACTTCCTGGACGTCATCCCTCCCACCGGCGGGAAAGACAAGGGCATGGACGCCATTCTGGAGCACTTCGGCATCCCCGTGGAGGAGAGCATGGCCTTCGGCGACGGAGAAAACGATCTCTCCATGCTGGTCCACGCCGGCATCGGCGTAGCTATGGGCACCGCTAGTGACGAGGTGAAGCGGCAGGCTGACTGGGCCACCGCCTCGGTGGACGAGGATGGCATCGTCAAAGCCCTCCAGCACTTCCAGGTGCTGTAATTCAGACAAGATTCACAAATTAGTATAGAATTCTCCCCGGGTTCGATGTACAATATAGTCACTACATAGGAACACAGGAGGCACGGTTATGAAGCTGTCATTCTTCGGCGCGGCTCACGCGGTCACTGGAAGCTGTCACTGCCTGGAGGTGGGGGGCAAAAAGATCCTCATCGACTGCGGCCTGCAGCAGGGCCGGGATGAGCATGACGACAACGCTCTGGACTTCTCCCCCAGCTACATCGACTATGTTATCGTTACCCACGCCCACATCGACCACTCCGGCCGGATCCCCCTGCTGGTGAAAGAGGGATTCCAGGGCCAGATCTTCACCACCCGGCTCACCGGTGAGCTGCTGTCCATTATGTTGCGGGACTCCGCCTTCATTCAGGAGAGCGACGCTCAGTGGCAGAACCAGAAGGGCAAGCGTGCCGGACGGCCTGAGGTGGAACCGCTGTACACCGTGGCTGATGCGGAGGCCGCGCTGGAACAGATCTTTACCGTGGAGTACGGCCAGACGCTGGACCTGTGCGAGGGCGTGAAGATCCGCTTCCGGGACGCGGGCCACCTGCTGGGCTCCTCCATTGTGGAGATTTGGGCCAAGGAGGGGGACGTGGAGCGCAAGCTGGTCTTTTCCGGCGACCTGGGCAACGTGGACCAGCCCATCATTCGGGACCCGGAATTTTTGGAAGAGGCAGACTATGTGGTCATGGAGTCCACCTACGGCGACCGGGACCACGAGGTACCTGAGAGCTACACCGAAGCGCTGGCCCAGCTCATCGACGACACCTTTGCCCAGGGCGGCAACGTGGTCATCCCCTCCTTTGCCGTGGGCCGCACCCAGGAGCTTCTCTACTTCCTGCGGGAAATCAAAAATGAGGGGCTTGTCAAGACCCACCCCGACTTCCAGGTGTGCGTGGACAGTCCCCTGGCTGCCGAGGCCACCAAGATCTACGCCGGGGACCTGCGGGGCTACCTGGATGAAGAGGCCATCGCCGTCCTCCAGGGCGGAGAAAACCTGTTTACCTTCCCGGGGCTCACTCTGGTGCAGTCCACCGACGAGTCCAAGGCCCTGAACCTGGACCCCCGGTCCAAGGTCATTATCTCCGCCTCCGGCATGTGTGATGCCGGCCGTATCCGCCACCACCTGAAGCACAACCTGTGGCGCAGCGAGTGCGCCGTGGTGTTCGTGGGTTACCAGGCGGAGGGTTCTCTGGGCCGGCGGCTGCTGGAAGGCGCCAAGTCTGTCAAACTCTTCGGCGAGGAGATCGCCGTCAACGCTCGCATTGTCAACTTTAAGGGACTCAGCTCCCACGCCGACCGCACCCACCTGCTGGACTGGATCGGCCGCTTCACCCCCGCTCCCAAGCAGGTCTTTGTGGTCCACGGCGACAGCCCGGTCACCGACCTGTTTGCCCAGACCCTCAACGACCGGGGCATCCCCGCCCACGCACCTCTCTATCAGGAGGTCTACGATCTGGCGGAGAATGTGATGCTGGCCAAGGGCATCGTGCTGGAGCCCAAGCGGGTATCCGGCGGCGCTGCTCAGGGCTCCCCCGCCTTTGTCCGCCTGCTGGACGTGTCCAAGCAGCTGGAGGCTCTCATCAGCCGCAGCCGCGGCCGTCCCAACAAGGACTTGGCAAAGCTGGCTGACCAGCTGCGCCAGGTCATGGAGAACTGGGAGAGCTGAGCACAAATTCATACATAGAACGGAGACACAAGATGATACCCATGGAGATCCATCGCAAGGCCCTGAAGGACCGGGCCAGACAAACCATGCGGCAAAATGTTCCTCCCGCCTGGCTGGTGGCCCTGCTGTTCTGGGGGCTGACCACCGGCGTGAGCACCATTTCCGATCTGGCCGGTTTTACCACCAGTCTCGCCGCTTCCTCTTCCGGAGTACAGTTTTTCCCCCTGTTCTTCACCCTGCTGCTCACCTTATACAGCGTGGTGATGAACTTCGGCTATGAGATATGGTGCCTGAGGGCCTGGAGGAGAGATGAGGCCGACTTTGCCACCTTGATTGACGGCTTCGGCATGGCCGGTCAGGTGCTGCTGATGGAGATCCAGATCTTCCTGCGGCTGTTTGGCTGGTGCCTGCTGCCTGTGATCCCTGCTACGGTGATCATTTCCGCCGCCAACAGTCTGGAAATGATGATCCTTCTGACCCAGCTGTTCACCTTTGCCCTGATCCCCTACCTCTATTTTATCCGCCTGCGCTATGCGCTGGCCCCCTACCTGCTGATGGACCGCCCTGATCGGGGCGCGGCTGCTGCGGTGCGGGAGAGCGTAGGCCTGATGCGCGGCTGGAAACTAGAGCTGTTCAAGCTGGACCTGTCCTTCCTGGGCTGGTACCTGCTGGAGTGGGGTCTGGCCATTCTTGCCCAGGTTATCTTCCTCATCCCCACCCTGATTGGGATCTTCCAGAGCGGCGCGACTCCGGAAACGCTGATGACTCTGGTTGCCGGAACCACCGCCGGCTCGCTGGTTGGGCTTCTGCTCTGCCTGCCGGTGGAGCTCTGGCTGCTGCCCTACACTGGACTGGCCCGGGCTGGATTCTACGACGCCCGGATCTCCTTTGTCCCTCCCGCTCCCCCGGTGTACACCTACGACTCTACCCGGTAACTTCCCATAAACGTCCCGCCGTCTCGGCGGACCGGTCTCTTCCGGACCGGTCCCCGGGCGGCGGTTTCTTTTTCCCGCCGTCGCTAAAACCCAAAAATTCTTTACAATTTTTAACTTGTTCGGGGCAAAAAAATATGCTATTCTGGAATCCGGTGGAGGAAACTCTGCCAAAATACCGATAAAAGGAGGAAATCCAGGTGGACTTATGCGGACGAAGTACCAATATGGACCGTGATATTCCGATATGGACCGGGACTGTCCAGGCTGCCTGGCTTTCCCAGTGATTTGACCACGCCCTTCGGGGTGGTCTGCTTTGCGCCGCCTTAGCGGCTCCATACTCGGATGTCACCGCGGAGAACAGCCGAAGAGTCTTCTTCGGCAGGTTTGCCGCGGTTTTATATGTCCAATTGGTAGCTTCCTCGCTGTATCAAACCAAGAACAGGAGGAATTTCCAATGGAGAAGAAGATGATGGATATTCAGGCGCTGCTGGAGCTGCTGGAGCGCCGTGATCTGCACGCGCTGCGTGCCGCCCTGCTGGAGGAGAACGAAGTCGATATCGCCGAGTTCCTGGAGGAGCTGCCACAGGACAAGATCGTGGTGGTGTTCCGCGCCCTGCCCAAGGAGATGGCGGCAGAGGTGTTTTCCAATCTGGAACCGGACACCCAGCAGGTCATTATCCAGTCAGCCACCGACCAGGAGGTCTCCGCGATCGTGGAGGAGCTGTACGTGGACGACGCGGTGGATATGCTGGAGGAGCTGCCCGCCAACGTGGTCAAGCGGGTGCTGAAAGCCGCCCGCCCCGACACCCGCAAACTCATCAACCAGTTTTTGAACTACCCCGACAACTCGGTGGGCAGCATCATGACCGCCGAGTTTACCGATCTGAAACAGTCCATGACGGTGGCCCAGGCCATCGCTCACATCCGCCGCACCGGGGAGAACTCGGAGAGCGTGTACACCTGCTATGTCACCGACGCCGGCCGCCGACTGGAGGGCGTGCTCACCATCAAGGAGCTGCTCCTGGCCCAGGACGAGCAGCTTATTGCCGACCTGATGGAGACCGATGTCATCACCGCCGAGACCACCGAGGACCAGGAGGAAGCGGTGGCCCGGATGATGAAGTACGACTTTATCTCCCTGCCCGTGGTGGACAAGGAGGGCCGTCTGGTGGGCATCGTCACGGTAGACGACGTGATGGACGTTATGGAAGAGGAGGCCACCGAGGACTTTGAGAAGATGGCCGCCATGGCTCCCTCGGAGAAGCCCTACCTCAAGACCAGCGTACTGTCCCTGGCCAAGCACCGCATCCTGTGGCTGCTGGTGCTGATGATCTCCGGCATGATCACCGGCGGCATCCTGGGCCAGTATGAGGCCGCCTTTGCCGCCATGCCCCTGCTGGTCACCTTTATCCCCATGCTCACCGACACCGGCGGAAACGCCGGCAGCCAGAGCAGCACCCTGGTCATCCGCGGCATGGCCGTGGGCGAGATCCAGCTCAAGGACTTTGCCAAGGTCTTCTGGAAGGAGCTGCGGGTGAGCATGCTGGTGGGGGTGGTGCTCAGTGCGGTGAACTTTGTGCGCCTGATCATCACCTACCCGGGCAACCAGATGGTAGCCCTGACGGTGGCTCTGGCTCTGTTTGTCACCGTGCTGCTGGCCAAGACGGTGGGCGGTGTGCTGCCCATGGTCGCCAAGCTGTGCCACGCAGACCCGGCTATCATGGCCGCTCCCCTGATCACCACCATTGTGGACGCCATTTCCCTGGTGGTCTACTTCCGCATTGCCTGTGCCCTGCTGCCCATTTGACCTACAACAAAATGCCCCAGCCTGTCAGATTTCTCTGGTGGGCTGGGGTTTTTTCTATGTATGGGCCGTTATCGGACCAGGCGGCAGGGACTCATCGCCCGGAACTGCCGGGCCATTGTGATGCACAGGTCATTGTAGTAGTCCAGATAGGCCTTTTTCTGCTGACGCTGGAGGCGCTGACGCTCCTGAAGCTCTTTCCAGGCTGCACAGCTCTTGTGGCAGCCGTGCTGGTAGTTGGGGCAGGTATTCTGACAGGGCAGCATAAACATGACTCCTCTCAACTGGTATTCCGCCGGGACACAGGCTCCCTAAAAAAGCAGCGGCAGACCCTGGGCTGGACACCGACATGGGCGTCCAGCCCGAGATCTGCCGCAAGACGAGGGGAGGAGGGGAGAGCAGGCGCAGGAAGGCCTTGAACTCGTATTTCCGATGCTCTGGCACTGACCGCTCATCTTCCATCCTCCTTCCTCGGAAGGGAATCTGGGTCTATTGTAACAGACCCGTCGTGTCCCTTCCACGCGGTTTGTGTAAAATGCAGCTTAAACCTTTGCAGCGCCGGAACACCGTTTTGCGCCGTGTGTTACATATGTAACATCAAGTTTTGTTTTTGAACTAGATATGCACAAAAACCCATGTCCGATTTCCTATAATAGGTAGAATTACACAAAATTAATTGACTTTCGTTACATGCATTATTATGATTTTGTTGCAAACGTAACAGGAACAGGGGCTGAAAAGCACCGGATCAGACAAGGAGGAAGGACGCATGATTTTGGATCGAGATGCTCTGGGCGCCATGCTGCTCCAGGCGGCCAAGCTGCTGGAGGAGAACACCCAGTATCTCAGTGATATCGACTCCCGCTTTGGCGACGGCGACCACGGCATCACCATGGGAAAGATCGCCAAGCTCATCCAGGAGCGGGTCCCCCAGTGGGGCGAGGATTCCATCAAGGACTTCCTGGACAGTCTGGGAATGGCAATCATGGAGGTCAAAGGCGGCTCTGCCGGACCGCTGTACGGCACCATGATCGGCGGACTGGGCGTCAATCTGGACGATGACGCCGGCCAGGTAGACGAGGCAGGCCTGAAGACCATGTTTGCCGGCTGCCTGAGCGAGATGGAGGACATCACCACCGCCAAGGTGGGCGACAAGACCATGATGGATGCGCTGATCCCCGCGGTGCAGGCCGCCCAGCAGACCCAGGGAGACTGCAAGGCCATTTTGGAGGCCGCCGCCCAGGCCGCCCAGGAGGGCGCCAAGGCCAGCGAGCAGTTTGTCTCCAAGTTCGGCCGGGCCCGCAGCTATAAGGAACAAACCATCGGCACCCCCGACGCCGGCGCGGTATCCACCGCCCTGTTCTTCCGGGGACTGGCACAGGGAATCTGACACTCAATATTTTTCAGATCATATAAGGAGGACTTCCCCATGAAAATGAAGAAATTCATCAACAATCCCGAGAACCTCACCGATGAGCTGCTGGACGGTCTGGCCGCCGCCAACCGGGACATCATCCACCGGGGCGAGGAAAACATGATCATCAACAACGCCCTGGAGGGCGCTGACCGTGTCACCATCGTCACCCAGGGCGGCTCCGGCCATGAGCCCGCCATCTCCGGCTTCGTGGGCGAGGGCATGGTGGATATCTCCGTGGTGGGCGATATCTTTGCCGCTCCCGGTCCCCAGGCCTGTGTGGACGCCATCAAGCTGGCCGACAAGGGCAAGGGCGTGCTGTACATCGTACTTAACCACGCCGGCGACATGCTCACCGGCAACCTGACCATGAAGCAGTGCAAGAAGCTGGGGCTCAACGTGGTGAAGGTGGTCACCCAGGAGGACGTGTCCAACGCTCCCCGTGAGAACGCCGACGACCGCCGCGGCCTGGTAGGCTGCATCCCCACCTATAAGATTGCCGGTGCTGCCGCCGCCGAGGGCAAGAGCCTGGAGGAAGTGGCCGCCATCGCTCAGCGCTTCGCCGACAACATGGCCACCCTGGCCGTGGCCGTCCGGGGCGCTACCCATCCCTCCACCGGCGCCGCTCTGGCCGACCTGGGCGAGGACGACATGGAGATCGGTATGGGCCAGCACGGCGAGGGCGGCGGTGGCCGTCAGCCCATGAAGTCCGCCGACGAGACCGCCGAGATCATGGTCAATGCCCTGCTCAAGGACATCGGCATCCAGTCCGGCGAGAAGGTCATGCTCATCATCAACGGCTCGGGCGCTACCACCCTGATGGAGCAGCTCATTATCTACCGCAAGTGTGAGCAGATCCTGAAGGAGAAGAACATTGAGATCGTGGCCAACTACGTGGGCGAGCTGCTCACCGTTCAGGAGCAGGCCGGCTTCCAGATGTTCATGGCCCGCATGGACGACGAACTGCTGCGGCTGTGGAATGCCCCCTGCCGCACCCCCTACCTCACCAAGAAGTAAGGAGGACCCGCTATGGCTGACAACATCGGCAACAAGGCCGCCCACGACTACCACCTGGATGTCCCCGTGGCCCAGGAGGGTTTCTACGTCAAGGGTGCGGCCCACTGCGATTTCGGCATGAAAAGCCGTTTGGCCCGGATGTTTGACCCCAAGTCGGGCAACACCGTGATGCTTGCCTTTGACCATGGCTATATCATGGGTCCCACTGCCGGGCTGGAGCGCATCGACCTGGTGATTCCGCCCCTGGCGCCCTATGTCAACGTGCTCATGGGCACCAAGGGCGTCATCCGCTCCTGCATCTCCCCTGCCGCTCCGGTGGCCAAGTGCGTGCGGGTGACCTACGACTCCACCGTGCTCTATGACGATATGTCCAACGGCGGCGGCATTGCCTGCGACATGGAAAATGCCCTGCGCATGGATGCGGCCTGTGTGGCAGTCCAGACCTTCATCGGTGCCCCCGGTGAGAGCCGCTCTCTGGAGCTTCTGTGCCGCACCGCCGACGCCGGCACCCGCTACGGCATGCCCACCCTGGGTGTGGTGGCGGTTGGCAAGCAGATGGAGCGCACCGAAAAGTTTTTCCTGCTGGCCACCCGGGTTCTGGCGGAAAACGGAGCCAACGTGGTCAAGAGCTACTACTGCGACGGCTTTGAACGGGTGGCCGCCGCCTGCCCGGTGCCCATCGTCATCGCCGGCGGCAAGAAGCTGCCTGAGCTGGAGGCCCTGGAGATGGCCTACCGGGCCATTGCGGAGGGCGCCCACGGCGTGGACATGGGCCGGAACATCTTCCAGTCCGACTGCCCCGCCGGTATGGCCCAGGCCATCGGCAAGGTGGTCCACGAGGGCTATACCCCCAAGCAGGCCTTTGAGGTGTACGAGACTGTGAAACATAGCTAACTCAATACAATATGGATAGGAGGACCCATTATGTCCGCTGAGTATATGCACATCGGCATTCCTGTCACCAACCGCAAGCCCGGCATGACCTACAACGAGGGGGCCAAGTTCTGGGTAAGCAACGTGGACGACTACGACTACAAGATCGAGTATCTGAAGTTTGAGGAGGGCACCCCCTTCCCCGAGGAGATCCACCGCAACCCCCACGTGGCCTACAAGGTGGATAATCTGGAGAAGTACATCGCCGACGCCGACAGCGTCATCTGCGGCCCCATGCCCGCCAATGACAAGGACCGCCTGGCCTTTGTCTGGAAGGACAGCGCCATCCTGGAGCTGTACGAAGCCAACTGACCGCTCCCCTGTTACGTCCCCCAGCAGGCCGCCAGCACCCCTGGCGGCCTGTTTCTGTCCCGCCCCGGTTGCGCGGGACAAAAAACTGTGATACCCTGTAACATACGTAACCAAGCAGGAAGGAGGGAGCGGGATGCAAGACAGTCAGGAGCGGCTGCGGCGGCTGGCCCACGTGGCCACGCGGTACTACCTGGAGGACTGGAAGCAGAGTGACATCGCCAAGGAACTAGGGATCTCCCGCCCCCTGGTCAGCCGGATGCTCAGCGAGGCCCGGGAATTGGGTGTAGTGGAGATCACCGTCCACACCCCCGGCCAGCAGCGGCAGGATCTGACCGAGCAGCTGTGTGCCCGCTGGTCTCTGCGGGATGTGGTGCTCTGTCCCGACGCAGGCGGCGACGGCCAGACCAACCAGACCCTGGCCCTGGCGGCCATTGATCTGCTGGAGCGGCTGCGCGCACGCCGGGTGGGCATCGGCTGGGGCCACTTTATCGGCCAGATGGTGACCGTACTGGAGCAGGAGCCCCGGCGGCACGGACCGGTGCAGACCATCTGTCCCCTGCTGGGCAGCGCGGGCATCCCCATCCGCAACTACCACTCCAACGAAAATGTGCGCCTGCTGGCCGAGCGCCTGGGGGCAGAGCCCTACTTTCTCAATCTGCCCGCTCTGGCCCAGAGCTGGGAGGAACGGGAGCTGCTCTGCTCTACCCAGCTCTACCGTCAGACCCACCTGCAGTGGGAGCAGATGGACACCGCTCTGGTGAACATCGGCAACTACCCCTCCACCCCGGATTTTGCCTCGGTGGCCCGGTATGGAGACCTGCTCCACCGCAACCGGGCCTGCGGGCGGCTGCTCAACTACTACTTTAATCAGGAGGGCGAGATTATCACCTCCGACCGGGACTTTGCCATCCAGATCCCCCGGGAGGTTCTGTCCCGCTGTCCCCGGGTAATCGGGCTGTGCTCGGCCAATACGGCCGCCTCCGCCCTGGAGGGCGCCCTCAACACCGGCCTGTTTACCGCCCTGGTCGTCCGGGAGAGGCTGGCCGAGGAGTTGCTGCGGGGCGCGGCTGATGCTGGAAGGCATGGAAAATCTTACATATGAACGGACCGACGGAGCCTATCCGCGGTCCGTTTTTTTGCGAAAAAAGAAAGTGAAATTCGTAAATTGTTAAGAAAGTATTTCATAGCTTAAAAGTCTCTGCAAAAAACTTTTTCTTAAGTTTTGTTAGGAATGTACAAGTTGGCACAGGAAATTCAAGGAAACTCAGGCTAAAATGTTCCCTCAACCTTGTGAATTTATGAACGAACTCTTAACTTTTCATTAAGACTCATGAAACAATCTTGTAATATTTTAAAAGCGTGCTATGATGTATCAGACCCAGTACATTGAGTCTGGTCCGAAGACGATAAACAACGATATTTAAAAGGTGATTAACATGAATATGATTCAACTGGTGGAGGCCTTCAACCTCTTCCTGGCGGTCCTGTTCACGGTGGCCTATTTTTACCAGCTGGTCTACCTGGTGATCGGCGTGATCCGCCGCAACCATTGGACTCAGTCCCAGGATGCCAAGATCCATCGCTATGCCGCGGTGATTTCCGCCCGGAACGAGGCAGGCGTCATTGCAGAATTGATCCACTCATTAAAAGAGCAGCGCTATCCTCAGGATTGCCTGGACATCTATGTGGTGGCCGACAACTGCACCGACAACACCGCTGAGGTGTCCCGCCAGGCCGGTGCCATTGTCTATGAGCGTTTCAACCAGAACAAGAAGGGCAAGGGCTACGCCCTGGACTTCCTCTTCCGCACCCTACACCATGAGGGCCGTGACAAGTATGACGGCTACATGATCTTTGATGCGGACAATCTGGTGGACCCCAACTTCACCGCAGAGATGAACAAGGTCTTTGACAGCGGCAACTACGGCGCCATCACCTGCTACCGCAACTCCCGCAACTTTGGCGACAACTGGATCTCCTCCGGTTACGCCATCTGGTTCTTGCGTGAGGCCCGCTTCCTCAACTTCCCCCGTATGCTTCTGGGCACCAACTGCCACGTCTCCGGCACCGGCTTTTTGATCAATGCCGACGTTATCCGTGAGAACGGTGGCTGGCCCTTCCACCTGCTCACCGAGGACATCGAGTTCTCCGTCAGCTGTGCTCTGAAGGGCCGCCGCATCGGCTACTGCGACAAGGCGGTCATCTATGACGAGCAGCCCACCACCTTCCGTCAGAGCTGGGATCAGCGTCTGCGCTGGTCCAAGGGCTTCTATCAGGTCAACGCCAATTACAGCGCCGCCCTGACCCGCGGCTTCCTGCGTAAGCCTACCCGTCAGAGCTGGTCCTGCTACGACATGTTTATGACTGTCGCTCCTGGTATGCTGCTCACTCTGGTGACCCTGGCCTTCAACCTGGTGGTTTGCCTGGCCTGCTGGGGCCAGCCGGTGTACATCACCAACAAGATCCTGGCCGTGTCCGGCAGCTTTGCCTTCTCTACCGTGGTCAACTTCTACCTGGGCCTGTTGCTCTTCGGCGCTCTGACTGTGCTCAGCGAGTGGAAGCAAATCCAGATTCCTACCTACAAGAAGATCCTGTACGTATTTACCTTCCCCATCTTCATGTTTACCTACGTTCCCATCTCCCTGGCCGCTCTGGTCCGGAAGGTGGAGTGGAAGCCCATCTACCACACCGGCAGCCAGAAGGCTCTGGGGAAGAGCTAAGACAAAAAGAAAGACGGACCGCACTGCGGTCCGTCTTTTTTTGTCCTTACAGATTCTCATCGCTGAGCCGATGGAAATCCTTATTCTGTCCAAACACATGGGTAAGAGGAAATACCTTGATGAAGCAGTCTACCCCTTGATCCCGGATAAACTCCCGCAGCTGTACATACTCCCGGGAGTTGCACACGCAGTCCACCTGAGTCTTGGTCTGGCCGGAGTAGCTGCCGGTGACCTGACTGAGGGTGGCGCTTTTGTGGATCTCATGGATGACAAAGGATTCGATGGCTTTGGAGTTTTCACACACGATCTGGATCTCATAGAGCTTGGGCCCCATATTGAAGATGACGTAGTTCATGCTGTTGACGTAGATGATCTGTCCTACCAGAGCGTAGGCCACCACATCCAGACTGAAGCGCAGCAGCATCACAGCCATGATGATCCCGTCCAGTGCCAGCAGGATGTGTTTGAGCTCTACCGCCTTAAGCACCTTGGTCTTGAGGATCTTGGCCAGGGTATCGGTGCCGCCGTAGGAGTAGCCCAGGCGGTAGGTGATCCCCGCGCCCACCCCGTAGATGACGCCGAAAAACATCACGGCGATCAGTTTCTCCTTCAAAATGATCTCCACCGTCCAGTGGTTGAGCACCCACAGCACTAGGGGGTACAGGAAAGAGAGAAACAGGATGTTGGACACCTCCCGATAGCCCAGCATCACAAAGGTGAGCACCAGGATCAGGAGCATAAGACCGTAGTAGATCAGCGCATAGTTGATGCCGGTAAAAGCCTGGGCCGTCATGGCCAGGCCGGTGATGCCGGTAACGACAAAGCCGTTGGGCAGGGCCACCCAGTTGACCGCGATACTGCAGATCACGCAGCTGAGCACCATGCTGACCAGGGCCGTGAACGAGATCTTTTTCATTGCCATCCTCCCTGGCAAATCGTCCATATGGTACCGAAGTGTCCCCAGCCCCTGCCGGGGACACGGTGGGTCAGAGATCCAGCTCCTCTTCCTCCTCCAATTCGAGCTCTTCCTCCAGCTTGACCTCGTCAAAGAGCATACGCACGCTGCCGTAGATGCCAGCGTCCTCGCCCAGCTCAGCCAGCACAAAGGGCGTGTTGCGGAATGCGTGGAAGGCATAGCGGCGGAAATAGGTCTCAATGGGCTTGAGGATCACCATACCGGCCTGGGCCATCTGGCCGCCGATGACAAAGACCTGGGGATTGACGGTACAGGCCACAGCGGTGAGGGCCTGGCCCATGAGCTGTCCAAAGCGCTCCATCACCTCAGAGGCGGCGATGTCTCCCTTCTTGGCGGCCTGGCAGATGGACTCCGGGGTGATCTCTCCCTCCCGCAGCATGCTGGGCGCCTCAGGCAGCTCCTCCAGCACCATCTTGGCGATATGTACCAGACCGGTATCGGAGCAGTACTGCTCCAGGCAGCCGTAGTTGCCGCAGGTGCAGCGCTCGGTCTCCTTGGGGTTGACGCACATGTGGCCGATCTCACCGGCGGCGCCGGTGCTGCCCACAAACACCTTATTATCCACTACGATGCCGCTGCCGACGCCCACGCCCAGGGTCACCATCACGGCGCTGTTATTCCACTGGGCGCCGCCCTGCCACATCTCGCCCAGCGTGGCGGCGTTTACATCGTTGGCTACCTTGAGCTTTTCAATGGCGGGCTCCAGCTCCTGCACCGCCTTAGGCACATTCAGAATGTCCCAGCCCAGGTTGACGCAGCGCATCACCGTACCGTCCTGGTCCACCGGTCCGGGCACGCCCATGCCTACACCCTCGACCACATCCCAGGTCAGGGAGCGCTCTTCCATCTTGGCGCGGATGGCGTCCACTACATCGCTGAGCAGATGGCTGCCATGGTCCTCCAGACGGGTAGGAATGGTCCACTTTTCTACCAAATTGCCTGTGGTCTGGAACAGACCGATCTTAATGGCGTTTCCGCCCAAGTCAACGCCGAACGCATAGGGTTTCATGTGCCTCTCCTCCTCAATAATTCCATGGTATGATTGTGGAACTGCTTGCTTCCTTCGTCTCTCCACCCCTTAGCGGAGAACTTAATGCCATTATAATATACAACGGTGGAAAATGGAAGAAAATTGCCGCCGACTTGCAAAATAATTTTTAGCCAACAAAAAAACGGGGCGCTGTTTGACAGCGCCCCGTTTTGAATCGGGAATTACTGGAAGGGATTCTCGGTGGGATAGGGCAGGCTCTTGGGCTGGTTGTAGGCGATGTCGGAGACACCGAAGTACTTGAGCACCTCAAACAGAGCCTTACCACAGTGAGCAAAGGCCACCGCACCGTGGTGGGGATAGCGCTTCTGGATGAGCACGTGGCGGTAGAAGCGGCCCATCTCAGGAATGGCAAAGATGCCGATGCCGCCGAAGGAACGGGTGGCCACAGGCAGCACCTCGCCCTGAGCGATGTAGGAGCGCAGGTTGCCCTCGCTGTCACACTGCAGGCGGTAGAAGGTGATCTCGCCGGGAGCGATGTCGCCCTCCAGGGTGCCGCGGGTAAAGTCGGGGGTGCCGCCGTTCTCCAGCAGGCGGTTCTGGATGAGCTGATACTTCACCGCGCAGCCGTTGCACATCTTGCAGCTGGGGGTGTTGCCGCAGTGGAAGCCCATGAAGGTGTCCTTGATATCGTAGTCAAACTTGCCGGCGATATCCTCGTCGTAGATGTACTTGGGCACGGAGTTGTTGATGTCCAGCAGGGTGATGGCGTCACCGGTGATGCAGGCGCCGATGTACTCGCTCAAAGCGCCGTAGATATCCACCTCGCAGGCCACAGGAATACCGCGGGAGGCCAGGCGGGAGTTTACATAGCAGGGCTCAAAGCCGAACTGCTCGGGGAAGGCGGGCCAGCACTTGTCGGCAAAGGCCACATACTGCCGGGCACCCTTGTGCTGCTCGGCCCAATCCAGCAGGGTCAGCTCAAACTGAGCCATCCGCTCCAGCAGGTCGGGGTAGGTGCGCTCGCCCATCTCCTTCTGCATGTCGGCCACCACCTCGGGGATGCGCTTGTCCCCGGCGTGGGCCTTGTAGGCCACCAGCAGATCCAGCTCGGAGTTCTCCTCCACTTCCACACCCAGCTCGTACAGACCCTTGATGGGGGCGTTGCAGGCAAAGAAGTCCTGAGGACGGGGGCCGAAGGTGATGATCTTCAGGTTCTTCACGCCGATGATGGCCTGGGCAATGGGGACAAACTCCCGGATCATGTCGGCGCACTCCTGGGCGGTGCCCACGGGGTACTCAGGCAGGTAGGCCTTCAGGTGGCGCATACCCAGGTTATAGGAGCAGTTGAGCACGCCGCAGTAGGCGTCGCCGCGGCCGTTGATCAGATCGCCGTCGCCCTCGGCAGCGGCCACGTACATGGTGGGGCCGTCAAACTTCTGGCACAGAATGGTCTCGGGGGTCTCGGGACCGAAGTTGCCCAGGAAGACCACCAGAGCGTTGACGCCGTGGGCCTTCACATCACCCAGAGCCTTCAGAGCGTCGGCCTCGTTCTCCACGGTGATGGGGCACTTATACAGGCCCTCGCCGTAGGCGGCGACGATATTCTGGCGGCGCTGGGTGGACAGGGCGATGGGGAAGCAGTCGCGGGACACGGCAATGATGCCCAGCTTGACCTCAGGAATATTGGCAAACATGATAATCAGACCTCTCTTTTCAAATCTACCGCTTACAGATCCGCGGCAATATCCACATTGATACCATCCAGCCGCACGGGAGCGCCCTGAGCGGCCTCGCTGCTGTCGGCGTGGGCCAGCAGCCACTTGTTGCAGGCCCACAGGGTCTCATCCTCTCCGTTGAGGGGAGTGATGGCGGGTTTGGGGCCGTTGGTGCCCCGGGGCAGCACGATGACCACCTGGAAGCCGGCTCCGGGAGCGGCGGAACAGGGGGCGTAGTGCAGGGTGGTGGCATATACCTCCACCACTGCGCCGGCAGGAGCCCGGAAGGCCTTCACCTTGGCGGTGTCCAGACGGCCGTCTACGATGTCATCTTCCTTGGCTACCAGGAGGATAAAGTCCTGGACGCCGATGTTCAGCTCGCTGTCCCGGTGGTACTCCAGGCAGTTGAGACGGGTGTTGTGTCCGTTGCACCACCCCAGCTGGATGGGCATGCCGCCGTAGGCGTTGGAGGCAAACTGTCCGGCGATGGGCAGCTGCTCCAGCTCCGGCTGGGAGGGGACGTAGTCCACCCCATCGGGCACGGGGGTCACCGACTTCAGGGTGTCGGTCAGGGCGGCGGTGTCATAGCCTCCCAGCACCTTGCCGTAGGGGGCAAAGGCGGCGTCAAAGACTGAATGGATGATCATAGCTTATCACCTCAAGACCGGGAGTTTACTCCCGCAAATTGATTCAAAACACACACACAAATTTTTTCACTCACAGGGAAAAACAGCTGAGCGGCAGGGCCTACCAGGAAGGCACAGATGATAGTGCCTATCCCAACCACGCCTCCCAGGGCAAAGCCCACCAGAGCGAAAGTGAGATCCACCCCGATACGCACCGGGCCAAAGGGTTTCCCGCTCTTGTCGCTGAGCACCACCGCCACCAGGTCGTTGGGACCGGTGCCCGCCTGGGAGCGGATGACGATGGTCATGCCGAAGGCCAGGATAACGCAGCCCACCGCCAGCATAGGCACCCGGACCGCCAAGGGCAGGGTTTCATTGAGGAAGGGGGCCAGCCACAGGGTGTACACATCGATGATAGGGCCGCCCAGGGCCATGCACAGCACGGTGCCGATGCCTACATAGCTGCGGTCCACCACCAGCAGCACCACCATAATAAGCAGCGATACCAGCAGATGGACCCGGCCGTGGGTCATTCCGGCCCACTCGGGCCAGGGGATAGCCCGGAACAGGCCCTGGACAAAGACGTTGAAGGGATCGGAGCCCAGATTGGTCTGGAGAAACAGTGTCACGCCCAGGTGGGCGATCCACAGCCCGATGAGCAGCAGCACCACCCGCACCGCCATTTCCCGAAGGGATCGGCGTTTCACGGCTCCTCCTCCGACGGCACGTCTTTCTTCTCCTGCCGGGCCTTCCGCTCCTTGAAGTAGCGTACCAGGGCGTAGTCACAAAAACCCAGACCGCCCAGGCCCAAGATGCCGCCTCCGGCATAGGCAATCACATCACTCATACCGGTATTCCCCGCCATCTGGGCGGAGATCAGCATGTAGGCCAAATAGACCAGGTACAGCCCCACGGCCAGGCGCAGGATCAAACGTCCCTCTTCATTCATGTACGCCCCTCCTTGTTTCGCTTACAGCAGCTGAGGGTAGAGTCCCTTCAGCGCGGGATAGATTTTTGCAAACTGCTCATAGCGCTGCTCATAGCGCGCGGCGATCTCCGGATCGGGACGGACGGTGTCCGCCACCTTCACCAGCTTGTCGCACACCGCCTGCACGCTGGGATAGGCTCCGCAGGCCACCATGGCCAGCATAGCGCCGCCCATACCAGGTCCCTGCTCAGAGGCAGGGGTATCCAGCTCCACGTTGAGCACATTGGCCATGATCTTCTTCCACAGGGGGCTCTTGGCGCCGCCTCCGCAGATCATGCTGCGCTTGATGTCCAGCCCCAGGGACCGTGCCACCTCAAAGCTGTCCCGGATGGCAAAGGCCACGCCCTCCAGCACCGCCTGGGTCAGGTCGGTGCGGCTGGTATCCATGGTCATGCCGATAAAGACGCTACGGGCGTTGGTATCGTTGATGGGAGAGCGCTCCCCCATGAGGTAGGGCAAAAAGTACACGTGGTTGCAGCCCAGCTTATCATCGGTAATGTCCTTCTGGGCCCCGGCGTAGTCCTGGGAACCCAGGATGTCATCCATCCACCACTTGTTGCAGCTGGCGGCGGAGAGCATGCAGCCCATCAGGTGGTAGCAGCCGTCGGCGTGGGCGAAGGCATGCAGAGCGTTGTGGGGGTCCACCCCGAAGTGGTCGCTGGAGATAAACAGGGTGCCAGAGGTGCCCAGAGAGATGTTGCATCCCCCCGCGCCCACGGTTCCGGTGCCCACGGCGGCCGCGGCGTTGTCTCCCGCGCCGGCGCACACCACTACGTTCTCGGGCAGGCCCAGCTTCTGGGCCATCTCGGGCAGCAGGGTGCCTACCGCCTCATAGCTCTCAAAGAGCTTGGGCATCTGGCTCTCGGTGATGCCGCAGATGTCCAGCATCTCCCGGCTCCAGCACTTGTGCTCCACGTCCAGCAGCAGCATGCCGCTGGCGTCGGAGTAATCGGTGCAGTGGACGCCGGTGAGGATGTAGTTGATGTAGTCCTTGGGAAGCATGATCTTGCGGATGCGCTGGAAATTCTCCGGCTCATGCTTCTTCATCCACAAAATCTTGGGGGCAGTGAACCCAGCGAAGGCGATGTTGGCGGTGAGGGCGGACAGCTTTTCCCGTCCCACCACCTCGTTGAGGTAGTCCACCTCCTGAGCGGTGCGCCCATCATTCCACAGGATAGCCGGGCGGATCACTTGGTCGTGCTCATCCAACACCACCAGGCCGTGCATCTGGCCGCCCGCTCCGATGCCCGCCACCTGGGACTTGTCAAAGCCCTCCAACAGGGCGGGGACTCCCTCCAGCACGGCGGCTTTCCAGTCCTCCGGGTTCTGCTGGCTCCAGCCGGGCTGCGGGAACTCCAGGGGATACTCCTGGGAGATTTCATTCTTGATTTGGCCCTCCTCATCCATCAGCAGGAGCTTGACGGCAGAGGTGCCAAGGTCGATTCCAATATATAGCATAGCTTCCTCCAAAAGGCAACGGATCGAAGTGTTTACTTTCCAGACTTACGGCTGGTAACCACGTCGAAGATGACGGCGACCAGCAGCACGCCGCCCTTGACCACATACTGCCAAGAGTCGCCGATGCCCAGGATGGACATGCCCATGTTGATGACGCCCAGCAGCAGAGCGCCGATGACCACGCCGCCCACGGTGCCGCTACCGCCGTAAGCGGAAGCGCCGCCGATGAAGCAGGCGCCGATGGCGTCCATCTCAAAGGAGGTACCGGTGGAGCCGTTGACGGAACCCACGCGGGCGGCATTGAGCAGGCCGCACAGGCCGGCCAGCAGGCCCATGTTGGCGTAGGCGATGAAGTAGATCTTATCGGTGTTGATACCGGAGAGCTTGGTGGCTTTCTCGTTGCCGCCCACCGCGTAGAAGTAACGGCCGAAGGCAGTCTTGGCGGTGATGAAGTTATAGATGAGGCAGATGGCCACTACCCACACCAGCATGACGGAGATGCCGCGGTACTGGCTGAGCAGGTAGCAGTAGTAGAGGATCAGAGCAGCAATAATTCCAGCCTTCAGATAATCTCACACCATAGAGTTCTGACGGTAGCCGTTCTTGGCCCGCTCCCGGCGGTTCTTGGCGGTGCTGAACAGGACAAACAAGGCCGCCACAACGCCAACGATCAGGGCGGAATAGACGGTGTCGCCGTCATCCAGGCCGGGAATCTTGATGTACTTGGTAAAGATGTTCAGGAAGGTGGAGTCCTGGATGGCCACGGTCTTGTTGTCCAGGATCAGACGGCCGATGCCGCGGAAGATGAACATGCCGCCCAGGGTGGTGATGAAGGGGGGGATACGGACATAGCCGATCCAGTAGCCCTGCCACACGCCCACCAGCAGACCTACCACCAGGCAGATCACGATGGTGAGGATGGGGTTCATGGACATGTTGGTGATCATCACGGCAGCCAGGCCGCCCACCAGGCAGATCACCGAGCCGATAGACAGGTCGATGTTGCCGCCGGTGAGGATACACAGCAGCATGCCGCAGGCCATAACCAGTACGTAGCCGTTTTGCAGCATCAGGTTGGACATGTTCTGGGGATACAGCAGACGCCAGTCGGTTAAATAGGCAAACAGGACAAACACGATCACCAGTGCGATGACCATGGCGTATTTTGTGAGAAAGCTTGATGCTTTATTTGCAGTTCCTTTCATGCGTGTCACACTCCCTATTCCACGTGATTAAGCTTTCGCCGTGCCCCGCACGGTGTCGCGGATGATATAGCCCATGATGCTCTCCTGGGTGGCGTCGGCGGCATTCACCTCAGCCAGCAGGCGACCCTCGTTCATGACATAGATCCGGTCACACATACCCATAAACCAGATTCGCCGGATCCGGATCGTCTACCCAGCAGCTCAGGCAGCTCGGAGGAGATCATCACCACCGACTTGCCCCGGCTGACCATGTCGTTAATGAGGCAGTAGATGTCGTACTTGGCGCCCACGTCGATGCCGCGGGTGGGCTCATCCAGAATGAGCACGTCGGGCTCAGTGAACATCCACTTGCCCAGCAGCGCCTTCTGCTGGTTGCCGCCGGACAGGTTGCCGATGTGCTGCTCAATGGTGGGAGTCTTGGTTCCCATCTCGTTTTTGATGTCCTCGGCCACCTTGACTTCCTTGTCCCGGTCGATGATGCCGCCGGAACACACCTTATCCAGCCGGGCCAGGGTGGTGTTGAATCGGATGGTCTCGCCCAGAATGAGGCCGTTGGTCTTGCGGTCCTCGGTGACGTAGGCCAGCTTGTGGCGGATGGCGTCCTCGGTATTTCTCAGGTTTACCTTCTTTCCGTTGAGGTAGACCTCGCCGGAGATGCCGGTGCCGTAGCTGCGGCCGAAGATGGACATGGCCAGCTCGCGTCCGGCGCCCTGCAGGCCGGAGAAGCCAACCACTTCGCCCTTGTGGACGTGGAAGGAAACGTTGTCGTCCACGATCCGCTCGGGATACAGGGGGTGGTGTACCGTCCAGTTCTTTACCTCAAAGCTGATTTCAGGCTGCACCTTGTGCTCCCGCTTGGGGTAGCGGTCTTCCATGGATCGTCCCACCATGCCCTTGATGATGCGGTCCTCGCTGAACTCGTCCACGCCCTTGACCAGGGTCTCGATGGTGGAGCCGTCGCGGATGATGGTGGCCTTGTCGGCGCAGTAGATGATCTCGTTGAGCTTGTGGGTGATAATAATGGAGGTCAGGCCCTCCTTCTTAAACGCAATGAGCAGGTCCAGCAGCATCTTGGCATCCTCGTCGTTGAGGGAGGACGTAGGCTCGTCCAGGATGAGCAGCTTTACCTTCTTGGAGAAGGCCTTGGCGATTTCCACCAGCTGCTGCTTGCCGGTACCGATGTCCTTGACCAGGGTCTGGGCCGACTCATTGAGTCCCACCTGCTTCATGTGGCGCTCGGCCTCATAATAGGTCTTGTTCCAGTCGATGACCCCCATTTTGTTGCGGATCTCGTTGCCCAGGAACATGTTCTCGCCGATGGAGAGCAGAGGAATCAGGGCCAGCTCCTGGTGAATGATTACAATGCCCAGCGCTTCGCTGTCCTTCTGGGTTTTAAACTGGCACAGCTTGCCTTCGTAATAGATTTCACCGGTGTAGCTTCCTGCGGGGTAGGTGCCGGACAGCACGTTCATCAGGGTGGACTTTCCCGCGCCGTTTTCACCGATGAGGGCATGGATCTCGCCGGGTTCCACCTGGAGGTTCACGTTATCCAGTGCCTTGACGCCGGGGAATTCCTTGGTGATGTTTTTCATCTCCAAAATGTACTGTGACAAAGGGGATGGCCTCCTTTCAGCCTTGGGTATTCAGAGTACAATGGGCGGGGCAGAAGGCCCCGCCCATTGTCAAACAGTTCGGCAGTGTTTTAATTCAGATTCCAAATCAGGCAGCGGGGTGCAGGTAACCGTCGGCGTCCTGAGTGTAGTAACCGGTGTCAACCAGCTTCTCCACCATGTTGTCCTTGGTGACCACGTCGGGAACCAGCAGGAAGGAGGGGCAGTTGTGGCCCTCGGAGGTGGAGTAGGACTCGGTGTCGTAAGAGCAGTCAAACTCCCAGCCGGCGTTCTCGATCAGGCTGCCGTCCACGGTCTCGCCGTTGAGGATGGCCTTGCCCAGATCCAGGGTAACCACGGCCTCGTTGGCCACGGCCTTGTACACGGTCATGGACTGCTTGCCGTCCACGATGTTCTTCAGGTTGGCCTCGTCGCCGTCCTGACCGGTGATGATGGGCTGGTTGGAGCCGGTGTAGTCAGACTCGATGGCCTGAGCCACGCCCAGAGCGGTGGAGTCGTTGGAGCACAGCCAGGCATCGACCTGGGTGCCGTCAGCGTAGTAGGAAGCCAGCACGGTCTGAGCACGGTCCAGAGCGGTGGAGGTATCCCACTTATCGGTGGCCACGGCGTCAAAGTCAGTCTGGCCGGAAACCACATTCAGCTTACCGGAATCCATGTAGGGCTGGAGCACGTCCATAGCACCCTGGAAGAAGTAGCCGGCGTTGTTGTCGGCGGGGTCACCGGCGGTCAGCTCGATGTTGAAGGGGCCGGCGGCGTTCTCCAGATCCAGGGCATCCACGATGTACTGGCCCTGCAGGGTACCGACGGTGTAGTTATCAAAGGACACGTAGTAGGAAACGTTGTCATTCATGATCAGACGGTCATAAGCGATGACGGGAATGCCAGCCTCGCCGGCCTCGTTCATCACGGTGTTCAGGGCCTCGCCGTCGATGGCGGCCACCACCAGCAGATCCACGCCCTCAGCGATCATGTTCTGGATGTCGCTGACCTGACGGTTGGTATCGTTGTCGGAGTAAGTAATGATGGTCTCATAGCCGGCGCTCTTGAACTGCTCATCCAGGTAAGAGCCGTCACGGTTCCACCGCTCCAGGGACTGGGTGGGCATGGACAGGCCGACCTTCTTGGTCTCGCCGGAGTTGGAGCCGGAACCGGAGTCGGAACCAGAACCAGAGCCGGAAGCATCGCCGCCGCCAGAGCAGGCAGCCAGAGACAGGGCCATGGCCGCAGACAGAGCAAGAGCCAGGATACGCTTTTTCATTTCAATCGCACCTTCATTTAAAATGATGCCGCCGACATTCGACGGCTTCCGAGTTAGAGAAAGAACTTTTGTAAAAATCCTTTCTCTTTCTGTCCATAGAATACAACAAAACAAATTCGAATGTCAACAGCATTTTTTTCAAATTTGTACATTTAGCGCCTTGTACAAATTGAATCATTTAACTTTGAACAGATTGACAACAAAAAATTCCACCGCCCTTCAGGGCGGTGGAATACTCAGAGTTGATTGACAAAATCGTAGAGAAAACGGGTGGCTGCGCCAATACAGATGGAGCGGCTGTAACTGGGGCAGAAGGTGAAAAAGTCGGTCTGGTCGGACAGGGGGTCCAGCTCCCGGATGAGCTTGGCCAGCTGGCTGCGGTAAGGCGGCAGATACTGAGAGACCGCTCCCCCGATCATCACTGGGCAATCCAAAATCGTGTGGATGGTGGTAACTGCGGTGGCCAGGTCCTCCAGATAGTTCTTCCACAGCTCCTGATAGGGAGAGTTGCTCTGTTCCAGGCGCTGGAAGAACACCTCCAGAGTAACGTCCAAATCGTCGGAGATGCGCGCAGCGGAGCAGTAGGCCTCCAGACAGCCTTGGCGGCCGCACTCACAGCGGCGGCCTCCCGGATGCAGGCACATGTGGCCAAACTCAGCGGCCCGATGGCTGATACCATCGTACAGCTGCCCACCTACCAGAATGGCACCGCCAACGCCCCGGCTCAGGGAGAGATAGGCCATGCTCTGCTGATCGGTGCGGTTCCACCACTCCCCAAATCCGCCGCAGTTGGCGTCGTTGTCCAACAGGGTGGGATAGGGAATGGCGCTGGTAAAGCGGCAGGGTGTGGAGGTATGCACGCCGATGGTGGGAGCATATTCAATGGTACTCTGGTCCGGGCCGATGATGCCCGGCAGCGTCAGCCCCACGCCCAGCAGCTTGTCCCGGTCCAGATGATTTTCATCCAAAAATACCTCGATCAGCTCGGCCAGGCGGGCTCCATACTCCGCCGTATTGGAAAAGGGCAGGATGATCTTCTGGTAGGCCACTGTCTCCTGGCGCAGATTTACCGCTACCAGGCGCAGATCCCCTCCGGTCAGCTCCGCGCCCAGGGCAAACCGGGCATTGGGCAGGGGCGCGATCAGCCTGGGCCGCCGTCCGCCGGTGGAGTCGGTGGTGGCTGAGCGGTCAATCAGTCCCATCTCCGCCAATTCATTGAGGTTTTGAGACAGGGTGGGCAGACTCATGGACAGGCGAAACGCCAGCTCCTGCTTGGTGACAGGCTCCCAAAGGGTGATCAGGTGGCGATAGACGCGATTTCGATTCTGTTTGCGCACCTCAACGGTGGACAGTGGTCTGTGGGCGCACATCGTTGCTCCCCCTCACTTTTATAAAAGTGGTTTTATTATATCACAGGTCCCATTCCATTGTAAACGGGAGACAGCAAAAAAGCGGCCGGGATCGGCCGCTTTTTTGCTGCATTTATGGAGGATTTCCTTCCTTTTTTCCATATACAGGAGTCTTTTAGCCCTGTGCCTTGGAGAAGGCCGTCAAAATGACCGCCGCCTGGGCGCGGGTGGTGGAACCACCGGGAGCCAGGGTATCGGCAGACACGCCGCTGAACAGGCCCTGGGCCACGGCCCAGCTCATGGGCTCCTTGGCATAGGCGCTGAGGGAATCCAGATCGGAGAAGATGGACAGATCGGCCCGGCTGTCATCCAGCTTACCCTGGATGCGGGCGTACTGGTAGAGGATAGCGGCCATCTGCTCCCGGGTAATGGTGTCATTGGGCCGGAAGCTGCCGTCGGGATAGCCGGAGACCACACCGTTGGCGCTGGCCCAGGCCACACCGTCCGCATACCACTGGCCCTTGGCCACATCGGCAAAGGGGAAGTCGGGGTCCGTCTCCTGGGCGGCAAAGACCGCCTTGACGGTGACGGCAGCAGCGGGCATGGTAAAGGTATACTTGCCGCTGCTCTGGTTGGCCACAGGCACGGAAGTGCCGGACGCGGTTGTCACAGTCAGAGACTTGAGCACATAGCCGGAATTGGGAAGGGCGGTGAGGGTGATCACTTTGCCCTGGGCGGCCTGGGAGGCGCTGGCCGTCACCTTGCCGCCGAAGGAGCTCTGGATGGTGATGGTCCGGGTAGTGGTGGTGGAGCCGCCGGAGGAGGAACCACCGGAAGAGCTGCCGCCGGAGGAGGAACCACCGGAAGAGCTGCCGCCGGAGGAGCTTCCCCCGGAGGAGCCGCCCTGGTCCACCTGGGTATAGATGGTCTCGGAGTTGTCAGAGCCCACCACCTTCACACCGGAGGCCTTTTCCACAGTGAAATTGGTGCCGTCGTTTGCAGAGATGGTGCCCAGAGTCAGGGAACCGTCGCCGGTCAGCACACCGGACTTGGTGGTGACATAGACGGTGACGGCGCTGCCCTCCTGCTTGTAGGTGGTATAGATACCGGGCAGGGCATCCAGAACGTCGTTGGCCATAAAGTCGTAGATGGCCGTGCTGTTAGAGAGATTAAAGGTGGCCTGGAAACTCTGGCAGTTGGAGGACACGCCGTAGAAGCCCACCTCCTGGCTGGCGGCCTCCTGGGAGGAGGTCACCAGCCGCAGACCGCCGGCGGCGTGGGCCAAAGGAGTCATGGCCCCCACCGTCAGACACAGGGTCATCAGGATAGCAGAAAGTTTACGCAACATGTTCATCCTTTCAGTTCAGTTCGCTCAGGTCGCTTTTCAGGTCGATCAGAGGCAAGTCGTCCTCCCCGGGGAAGCTGATCCACAGGGTCTCACTGGTAACGCGCTTGCTCTCGGCATTGTTGGGATCGTCGGTACGGTAGAACACCGCACGAATCTCCAGGGGATAGTCGTCGGTGACGCCGCTCTGGGCGTTGAGCTCCTTTTCCTTCTCCAGGTCAGGCACGAAGATAAAGAAGCCGTCGCTGGTGTCGCTGACCGCGCCGTCGGCGGGGATCTCAGCCAGCAGCAGTCCGTAGCCGTTTATGGCACGGGTGATGGTGGTGACGCCGTTGGCCTCGGCGGCCTCGCTGGTGGTGTTGTACACCGCCTCGACGCTCACATAGTTGTAGGTGGGATCGCCGCGGTAGGTACCCAGGATCACCAGGGTGCCCTTCTTGATGACGTCGTCCTGGCCGTCGCCGTACTTATAGTCGTCCTTCAGCACGCCCACAGTGGCGCCCTCGTAGAAGTCCACACGGTCGCCGAGGTAGTCCAGCAGCTGGACGGTAGCGTCCTCGGGGATGCCGGTGATCTCCAGCACAGCGGCATCGTAAGTCCAGATGCGGGTGTCGCTCTCAGCGGCGCCGGGCTTGGTGAAGTAGGCCACCACGGTGTCGTCAGACAGGGTACCGGTCTTGGCGGTGGTCCAGTCGGCGCCGGCGTTGGCCTTCACCTTCACGGTGTAGCTGCCGGACAGGCCGGTGCCGGTCACCTTGATGCCGGTGACGGGGACGGACGCACCGTTCTTCATGGTAATGGTAATGGTGCCGTCCTCACGCTTCAGGTCGTACAGGTCAGAGGAGATGGTCTTGTCGTATGCCACCCGGACCTCGTTGCTCTTGGCCTCGCTGCCCAGGTTGCCCAGCTTATCCACGGGCACCACAGAGTAGGTGTAGGTCAGGTTGTTGGCGGCGCCCAGATCGTCCACATAGGTGCTCTCGGTGGTAAAGCCGATGACCACGTTATTGCGGCGGATCTCGTAGCCCAGGATCTTGTCGCTGTCGGTGTGGCTGATGCTCAGGGTAACCTTGGACTCATTGGCAGAGGCGGAGACCGTGGCGGAACCGCTGGCGGCGCTGCCGCTATTCAGGCGGTAGGTGCGGGAGGCATCATTGAGATACCAGATGGCACGGGACTCAGTCTGGTAGTCGTCCAGCATGCCCTTCACCTCATCGCTGAGGGTCATGCCCCAGCGGGTGAAGAACTCGGTGAGGTTGCGGTCGGCCACCTGGGAGGCGATGAGGGCCACGCGCTCGTCGTAGGTATAGCCGCTGTGTGCGCCGGACTTCCACAGCTTGAAGAACTGATTGTAGAAGGCCAGGGGCTGGGCAGCATTGTCATGGGCCAGGTGGAGCTGCCAGTACATACCCAGCTGCACGAACACATTGTTGGCGGAGCTGGGACGGCCCTGAGCCACCTTATTAAAGATGGTTTCCCAGCGTTCGTCCGCAGTGAGGCGGGTATCCAGGGCCATGGAGCTTCCGTCCCAGGCCTGGAGGGCCAGGGAGTAGATGTTGTTGGTGATTTCGGCCTTACCCAGTTTGTCCATGTTGTGGCCGATCTCGTGGGCGATGCCCCAGCCGAACAGGCCGTTGGCCTTGCCCGCGCCGGTGACGGAAGTGGGCTTGCCCTGGACCAGAGCGGAAGTAGAGCCGTACTCCACGCCGATGTGGTTGCCGGCAGCGTACATGAAGGCACCGGCGAACATGCGCATGTAGCGGATGTTCTGGCGGGTGGTCATGGGATACTGATAGCTGGTCAGGGTGGCATTGGAGTCAATGATGCCCTGGACCTTGTTGGCGATGAAGAGCTCCTCCTCCCAGGCCAGCACGTTCTGATACATGGCATTGACCATGGCGTCCTCATCGCTGCCCGCGCTCTTCAGGCCGGAAAGCACCTGGTCGGCGGGGAGGGACAGGAGCACGCTGGGGGTGGAGATCTCGGTGGCGTTGCGGACATTGGTGGTCAGGCCGGAGGTGGGCAGAGCGGCCACATAGGCGGACAGCTCCTGGACATAGGTCCGGATGGCATCCTTCCGGGCGGACTCACCCATGCTGTACCAGTTGGACAGCTCCAGCACCGGCATCTCCCAGGCGTTATTCAGCACACGGGCCTGAAGCTTGATGGCCTCGGGGTTGCTGCCGGAGTAGGTCAGATAAAGGGGGCCGCCCCGGTTGGCCAGGCTGCCGATCTGCTCAATGGTAATGTAGTTGCGGCCGTTCTGCAGGGCCACGGGAGTGCCCTTCCACACGCCGGACTCGCCGTAGAACTGGGTGGGCACCACATAGACGGTGGCGTCGCTGGGCAGCTCGGCGTAGATGGCCACGGTGGCACCGGCCTGGGCGGTAATGCCCAGGGGCTGCAGGTCGCTGGCGCTCTGGCCGGCGGCCTGATCGGCGGCAGCGGAGGTGCTGCGGCTCTGGAAATCGTTCTTCACCAGACCCAGCGCATTGCTGTCCTTGTTCAGCAGGGCCTGGGCCAGCTTCAGCTCATCCCGGAGCTGAGTGGGATCCAGATAGTAGCTGCTCAGCGCGTTGAGGCGGGTGGTCAGGGCGGTGACGGTCTCCTGATCCACAGAGCCCTTCAGGGCAGTGAAGGTACCGTCGGTAAAGAGGTTGGCAATCTCCTCAGGCAGAGTATCGCTGTTATAGAAGGCGATCTCGGAGATGCTGACGCGGGGTCCACCGGCCTTCTCGCCCAGAGCTAGAGTGATGCTCTTGACACCCTCGGTCTCGGGGAAGGAGATAATATAGTAGTTGCTGCCGGTGACGTTCACACCGCTGCGATAATAGGTCGCCAGAGTCTCGCCGCTCTCCCCCTTGAGGGTCACGGTGTAGTTGTCGATGCGGTTTTTGTAGGCAGCATCCAGGTAGGGAACCACCAGCAGGTAGTTCACACTGTGGGTGGAAGCAAAGGTATAGGTGATGCTGCTGTTGTACCAGTAGTTGTTGGCAACCCAGTAGGTGTTGGGGTCGTTGTCAGTCAGGTCGGTCTTGACGTTGAACTTGGGACACAGTCCCCAGTTTACGTTGTTGGGATCGGCCATGACAATGGAGGTAATCTCGCTGTTGTCGATACGGTTGGTTTCGGGCAGGGCAGGCATCTCGAAGCCCTCCTTGTCCGGAGTGCCGAAGGCAATGGCGGAGAAGGGACCCACACCCTTATGGTTGCCCGCCTTCACAGCCACCTCATAGGTGGTGCCGTTGGTCAGGCCGGTGATGGCGGTGCTGGTACCGGAGATGTTGCCGCCCCACTGGTTCCAGCTCTCCGCACCCTGCTCCCGGTAAAAGACCTGGTAGTAGGTGGCGTCCTTGGTCTTGCCCCAGCTGACGCGCAGGGCGCTGTCGGCAGCCTCCACCAGAATGTTGGAGGGAGCGCCGGGAATGCTGGCGGCCAGAGGCATGGCGGACAGGACGGCGGAGGGAGTGCCGCTCCAGTCGCCGTTGGTGGCGATGACCTGGAAGTAGTAGGTGGTGTTGTTCTCCAGGCCGGAGATGACAGTACGGTTGGTATTGGAGGCGGCACTCTGGTTCAGGGCGCTCTTATTGGTGCCGTACTTCACGGTGTAGCCGGTGACGTTCTTCACGCTCTCCCACACCAGGGTGACCTCGCCGTCGCCCGCGGTGGCGGCCAGGCCCTTCACCTGGGTGTCCGCCTTGGTCTCCTCGGACACGATGTCCTTGAGGAACTCGATCTGGGTGACGGTGGCAAACTCGGGCTTGTCGCCGGTCTGGCCCTCCACCTTGGTAACGGTGATGGTGACCTTTTTCACGGCCACCTTGGAACCCAGGTTGATGGTAACCACGCTTTGGCCGGCGTTGCGGCTGATGGCGTACACTCCCTCGGGGGAGGCGGCATCGAAGGGGATCTCCATGGTCTTGACCTGGTCATCTTCCTCATACTCCACCAGGGCGGTGCCCGCCTGGATGGCGCCCTGCGCACTGGGAGAGGAGATGGAGATCTCACTCATCTCGGTGGGCTTGTCCAGGGTAATGGGGATGGAGAGCTTCTCGGCATCCTGGGTGGGTGTGAGGGTGACGGCGGTCTCGCTGTTATTGAACAGGTCGGCTAGGCTACCGTCAGAGACGGTGACCGCAGAGGTGTCCACCCTGGGAGCCACGATGGCGGCGGTGGAGAGGATACGGGGCTCAGCCGCCAGATCCATCATCTTATTGACATAGGACAGATCGGTTACGTCCACCACCCCGTCACCGTTGAGGTCGTAGGTGTCCAGCTGGCCGGTCAGACCCAGCTGCGCAACCAGGGCGGCGCGGTCATCTGCATTTACAACCCCGTTGCCGGTCACGTCGCCCAGAGAGAAGGTACCGTCAGCGGTGCTCATGAGCACGTGCTGGGAGTAATCCTGCAGGGTGACTTCGGTGGAGCAGTCGGCATAGCCGTTGCCGGTGACTTCCATATTATAAGTGCCCAGCGGCAGGCCGGAAATCACAGTCTCATAGGCGCCGATCTGGTTCTCGGTGGTCAGCTCCACCCCCTGGGTGTTGAGAGCCTTGACCGAAACGGACAGGCCGTCAGCGCCGGTGGCGGAACCGTTGTTGAGAGAGACAGTAATATTTTTATTGTTCCCTGTCAGAATGAGCTGGATATCCCGGCTCTTTACCTCGTCCACCCGCTGGGGCAGATCAAAGTTCAGGGTCAGTGCAATGGAGCCGGTGGCCTGCTCTGTCTGAACAGAGTACTCCTGGCGGCTGGCCGAGGCAACGGTGGGCAGCCAAGCGGTACAGGTGGAACCTACCAGAGCCAGACTCAGCAGGCCCGAGGTCAGTCGTCGAAGCTGGTTCAAATCGTTCATCCTTTCCAATCGTTTGTTCATTGCGCGGTTAAGCCGCCCGTCCCAAACCCGGATGGGCTGGGGCCGACGGCCTTCACTACGCCGCATTATACTGGAAGCGCACACCAGTTTCAATGAAAAATTGGAAACAATTTTATTTTTGTTGCAGTGGTTAAAATGAACGTAAATACCCATCGTTTTTATGGGTATTTAGACGATGAAAAACTTTTCTTTCCTTCTGCCCAGCTTCCGCGCTGTAAAAAATTATTTCATTTATGTAATAATAATTACACAAATGTTTACATTTTGTTACATTTATTTGCAATTTATTTTTTGAAAATCTTTTTCTTTCCTCTTTTGATTTTTTGCACTCAAACCAGGGGCGCAATTGGGCTTTTCTTTTTTATACCAGTTTGTATGTTATGTCTTTTATCTGTTATCTTGCTGGATCGCCTGGAAATCACACTCGGTATTTCCAGTATGGACGCACCTCTTTCAAAGCGTGTTACGGCTTTGCTTGCTTCTTGTCCGGCGGAAGGATCAACAGGGACTGCTGGGCAATCTGTTCTTGCAGGATCTCAATAAAATCGGCCACATAAGGTGCCAGATAGGCGTCTTTCCGGCGCACAATATAGTAGTCAATAAAGGCATTTGGGTCGCCGGTCAGGAAATACCGGATGGGTTTATGATACGAAAAGTGCTGGATATACCCCAAGAAATTGAACGCCACACCCAGCCCCTCTGCCGCCATTTGGGCAGCGGACTCCAGATTTTCCACCGTATAATGGTGCAGCGGATGCACCCCCGCATAGTCCAGTGCCTGATCGGTGTATACCCGGATGGACTGTTCCGGAAGCTGCAGGATAAAGGTCTCTCCGGCAAGCAGAGCCAGGTCAAGCCATGGAAGGGTGCTGTTGGGAAGGGAGATGCCTCTGTCCGCCAGCGGATGGGAGGGTGAGAGCACCGCCACCAGCCGGTCCCGGTAGAAGGGGATAAAATCCAGCACGGGAGACGGATGAGACTGATTGTTGATAATCAGATCTACCTCCCCCTCCAGCAGCAAATGGAACAATTCTTCCGAACTGCCTTCGTATAATTTCACATCAATCCCCGGGTGGAGAAGGGTCACCTCCCGCAGAGCGGCGGGAAGCAGATCGATGGTACGCCGGGGGTGAAGTCCAAGACGCAGCGCCCCCCGCTCCCCATGCTTTATGCTATCCAAGCGCGCCTCCCACTGGCGGTTGAGAAAGCACATCTCCCGTGCATACCGGATATAGATCTCCCCTACCTCGGTAGGCACAAATTTCTTTCCAAACCGATTGAACAGCGGCACCCCAAGGGAGTGCTCCAGCGTACTGAGAAACACACTCAGGGTGGGAGGCGACACATTGAGGAACTCTGCCGCCCCTTTTAAAGTCTGATAATTGGCTATGGCCAGCACATACTCCTGCTCCCGCAAATTCATAATTTAGGCCTCCTCGGTTCATAATTAGCTTATATCTAATATTATATTAAAAATAATGTATTTGACACAAGCTTATTCATCAATTATTTTATAGATACTGGTGTATATCGGAGAACATCTTCGAACAAAGGCAGCGGCTGGAGCGCCAAACACCGGATTCTGAATTTGAGGTGAAACAGCTATGGAGCGTATGATCGATCTTGTAGGCGTGCAGATGGATTTCGGCGCGTCCAAGCGGGGCGTCAATATGGGACCTACCGCCATCCGCTATGCCGGATTGTGCGAGGGTCTGGAACACATGGGCTTCCAGGTGGAAAACCTGGGTGATATTGTTCCTGCCCCCAAGGGTGCTACAAAGCCTACTCTGAGAAATTATGAGCAGGTGGTGGACGTGAACCGCCGGCTCTACCACACAGTATATCAGTCTTTGAAAAACGGACATTTCCCCGTGGTGCTGGGCGGTGACCACAGCATCGCAGCGGGCAGCATCTCCGCAGTCTCCAAGTTTTATGGTTCCATCGGCATTATCTGGGTGGATGCCCACGGCGACTGGAACAACGAGGAGAGCAGCCAGACCGGCAACATGCACGGCATGCCCTTCTCTGCTGTGTGCGGATATGGTCCCGACTGTATGGTGGATTTCGGCCAAGGTCCCGTCTATGTGGATGTGGCCCACTGCGTCCAGATCGGCGGACGGGATATCGACACCCAGGAGCGCATCCGCATGAAGGAGGCCGGGGTGACCATCTTCCCCATCGATATGATCGACGAGCTGGGCATGGCGGAGGTCATGCGCCGGGCTATGGCGGTGGCCGGCGAGGGCACCAAGGGTATTCACCTGAGCTTTGACGTGGACGCCATCACCCCCGAGGCCGCGCCGGGCACGGGCACTGTGGTGCACAGCGGTCTCACCACCCGCGAGGCCTTCCTGGCGGTGGAAACCATCGCCCGCTCTCAAAAGCTGGTCTCCCTGGACATGGTAGAGGTCAATCCCATCCTGGACGAGCGCAACAAGACCGGCATTCTGGCCTCGGAGCTGGTCCAGTCCGCCCTGGGCAAAGTGGTATTTTAATCTTATGTTCCCTCTCTCAGCCCCACCGGCACTCTTTGCCGGCGGGGCTGTTTTCATCCCCGGCACTCCCTGCCGCATGTTTCCTCTTTCGATACAATATAGATGATTATAATCTGCTTTTGGGAGATGATCGGAATGAGAAAACCAATCCGCGCCTTTCACATCGTTCTCATGAGGAAGAGGTGGTGGACTGCCGCGGCATGTCTGTGTCTGGCCGCGGTCATGTTCTGCGTGGTTAATTACTACCCCGCCGCAGTGGGCGCTTCCGCCTCTGTACGGCAGCTGCCCATCTACTGTGTCCAGCGGGACCAGAAGCTGATCTCCATCAGCTTTGACGCGGCCTGGGGCAATGAGGACACCCAGCAGCTCATTGACATTCTGGACCGCTACGGGGTAAAAGCCACCTTTTTTGTGGTGGGCTCCTGGGTGGATAAATATCCTGAATCGGTAAAAGCACTTTCCGACGCGGGACACGAGGTCATGAATCACTCCAACACCCACGCCCACTATCCTCAGCTCACCGCCGACGAGGTGATCGCTGACCTCAACGCCTGCAACGACAAAATTGAGGCAGTCACCGGGGTGCGGCCCACGCTGGTTCGGATGCCCTACGGAGACTACGACGACAAGTCGGTGCAGGCCGCCCGGTCCATCGGGATGGAGCCCATCCAGTGGGATGTGGACAGCCTGGACTGGAAGGAGATCCCCGCCGACGAGATCACCCAGCGGGTGACCAGCAAGGTAGGCCCGGGGTCCATCGTTCTCTTTCATAACGCGGCCCTCCACACCCCCGAGGCCCTGCCCTCCATCCTGGAACAGCTCACTCAGGAGGGCTATACCTTTGTACCCATCTCCCAGCTGATCCTCACCGGCAACTATTCCATCGACCACACCGGGCGGCAGTGCCCGTGCTGAAAAATCAAATAAACACCTATTTTTGTCCCGCTCACTTCAACAAATCCAGAAACTGTCATCCATTATTTTTCCTGTATATCGCTTAAACGCAATCTTCTCTAAACTTATTTAAAAAGCGCCGCTGTCTCTGCTAAACATTTCGCACAGAGACAGCGGCACTTTTTTCTTTCTTCAAGCATTCTTAAGCTCTCCATTTTTCTTGATTCAGTTGCTTTGCACAATTCTTCCACTTAAAAATAGTGCACATAAGCAACAAAAAAATCAGATATTGCTCTTGACATCCTGTGCAAATGATGGTATTTTTTCACATAAATAACACGTTTACATTTGATGTAATTTTTTACACAGCAAGAATGAAAACACTTTAGGAGGAGCACTATGGAGACGTATGAAAAATTTAGTTTGGCGGGAAAAGTAGCCATTGTTACTGGTGCCACCCGCGGTCTTGGTCAGGGAATTGCTCTTGGCCTAGCCGGAGCCGGAGCTGATATTGTAGGTGTGGGGCGCTCCGATCACAGAGACACAAAAGAAAAGGTAGAAGCTCTTGAGCGGCGCTATCTGGAACTGAAACTGGATGTAGCGGACGAGAATACTCCGGATGTGGTAATCCAGAAAACCGTCGAACAGTTTGGAAAAGTAGATATCCTGGTCAATGCGGCCGGTATCACCCGGCGAGTCATGGCCATTGATATCTCTCGAAAGGATTGGCAGGATGTCTTGGATGTCAATCTGACTGCTCTGTTTTTCATGTGCCAAGCAGCGGCTCGGCAGTTTATCAAGCAGGGCGGCGGAGGAAAAATTATCAACATTGGTTCAATGACATCCTATCAAGGCGGCGTAAAAGTAATCCCCTATACCGCCAGTAAAGCAGCGGTACGCAATATCACCATGCATATGTGTAATGAGTGGGCAGCTCCCTATGGCATTCACATTAACTGCATCGCCCCTGGCTACATGGTTACCGATATGACCGCTCCTATGCGCTCCGAAGCTTCCCGCATGGCCGAAACTAACACCCGGATTCCTATGGAGCGCTGGGGTGTACCCGAAGATCTGGCCGGTGCAGCAATCTTCCTAGCCTCCGACGCCTCCGACTATGTCAATGGCTTTACCATTGCCGTGGACGGTGGATTCTTAGCAAAGTCTTAAGCAGCATAAAGGAGCTATTTTTGTTATGGGAAAAAAATATCGTGTCGGCCTGATTGGTGTGGGATCCATTGCACACATTGCACATCTTCCCATTCTGGCTGCCAGAAATGATGTAGAAATGGTTGGTGCCTTTGCTAAGCACATTGAAAGTGTGGAAAAAACACAAAAGAGCTATGCTATTCAGCACGCAGTACATAATCTGGATGAGTTACTTTCATTAGACCTGGACTGTGCTTTTGTGTTGTCTCCCAAAACCGTCCACGCGGAGCAAGTGATCCGGCTCTTGGAAGCTGGAGTTGATGTATTTTGCGAAAAGCCCATGGGAATGACGCTGAAGGAAGCCTATGATATGGCTGACGCTTCCGCCCGCACAGGCAAGAAGCTGATGATTGCTTTTAACCGCCGCTATGCACCGGTCTACCGAAAGGCCAAAGAGGTATATGGGCAATTATCCCCCGATGTGCTTATTGCGCAGAAAAACCGTCCGGCCAGCGAATACCGCGCCACTCTTGAAAATGCGATTCACATGGTCGATATTCTGCGTTATTTCTGCGGAGAATGTGTAAAGGTGGAAGCCTGTTCCAAATTTACAGATCCTCTCTATGAAACTTTAGCTACCGCACAGCTTCAGTTCGAAAATGGATCTGTGGCCATGCTTGTGGCGGATCGCGCTTCCGGCCAGTGGGTGGAGACCCTTGAAATGCACGGCCATAACAAAAGCGTTTTGGTCAACTGTCCGGACACAATTACCATTACCGATGGTCAGCAATCCCACACTACCTCTATGACTCCCTTGGCCTATGGCTGGGCTAAAGTCATTGATAAGATGGGCTTTACTCAGGAGGTCGACCACTTCTTTGACTGCCTCAGCAATGACAAGGAGCCTTTAACCAGCGGTGCAGACGCCTATAAAACCCAAGAACTAATGCACCGTATTCTCACCACAGCTGGGCTCCCCGGTTTGGAATGAGGTGAGTGGCTTGTTCAAAATCGCCGGACACACCATGGGAACACCCGAATACACTTTGCCCCAAGCTCTGGAACTTTTCCACCATATTGGTCTGGATGGCGCAGAGATCGTGGTCCAAGACGGTTATCGCTGCGCCATCCCGCAGCAGGCAGATTTGGACGAACTAAATTCTCTGCGCCGCCAGGCGGACAAGCTCGGTCTTCGCATCATTGCCTTGACCCCATATTATTCCCGTTTTAATGATTTGAGCTCTCAGGTCCGCGAGAAAGAAATTGATGGTTTGACACAGGTCATCGGTTATGCAAAGGTAATGGGAGCAGAATTTATTCGAATCTATGCCGGCAACTTTGCTCAAGGGGATACAGATCCTTCGGGAGAAAAACGTCAGGTCTTAGTGGACAGCATGCGCCTCTTGGGAGACCGCGCAGCAGAATACGGAATCAAACTCGTCATGGAAAATCACTTTAATACCATGACCGTATCCGCTGCGGACAGCATCTCTTTAGCACAGGAAATCAATCACCCTGCGGTCGGCATTCTCTACGATCAAGCAAACTTGACCTTTACAAACAACGAACCGTGGAATCAAGCCTTGCCCTTACAGTTCTCCAAAGTATACTATACTCATGTAAAAGATCTGGTTTTCCGGGATGGTTGTCGTACCTTCACTTCCTCTGATGTCTCTCATCCGAAAGAAGAGGAACGAAATGTTATCACCCGAATCGTAGGAGAAGGAATCGTTCCCTGGCCTGCAATTCTTCAGGAAATGAAGCGCCTTGGCTACGACGGTTGGCTATCTTTGGAATACGAACGGAGATGGCACCCTCAGGATATTCCAGACGCCTCTATCGGCATGAAGAAATCTGCCGAGTATCTCAGATCGTGTTTTAAAACCCTAAACTAACATATTAAGGAGGATTCTCACATGAAACGGATGAAAAAGACTCTGGCTTTGGCTCTGACCGGTGTTATGCTGCTGTCAGCCGCTGCATGCAGCAATTCCAGCGCGGGTTCCGGTTCCTCTACCGGTTCCAACTCGTCCAATTCTTCTGGATCTGGCGGCCTGAACGGATATCCGAATCAAAACGTAAACGTAGTAGTCCAGTACTCCGCTGGCGGCGGCACCGATCTGTCGGTCCGCGGCGTGTTGGATGGCGTACCCGATTTCCCTGTCAATTTCTCTGTAGCTAACGTCACCGGAAACGGCGGTTTAATTGGTTTGACTCAGGTAGCCAACTCTGCCGCCGACGGCTATACTCTGGGCGTCATGAATACCGACTTTATTATCAATATCATCCTGGGCAACACGGACCTGACAGTGGATGACTTCTCTCCTCTCGCCTGTGCTCTGATGGATCCCTTTGTACTTATTATCGGCAACAATGAAAATTACTCCACTTTGGAAGAGTTCGTGGCCTATGCCAAGGAGCATCCCGGTGAAATTGTAATTGGTGAAACCGGCACTGGTGCTGCCCCCACCCTGGCTATTACCGCCATGGAAAACGCTCTTGGCATTGACGTGTCCAACGTGACCTATGAGGGCAGCGCCGACTGCGTCACCGCCATCGTTGGCGGTCACATCGACGCCACCTTTGCCCAGCCCAGCAACGCCACCGCCCAGGTGGAGGCTGGCAACGCCAAGATCATCGGCACCCTTTCCAACGAGCGCCTGCCCGCTTTCCCCGACGTGCCTACCTTCGCAGAGGTTTTCCCCGACGAGATTGATTATGAGATGATGGGCTTCTGTATCATTTCCTCCCCTGCCGGCGTGGATCCTGCTATTCAGAGCTATCTGTCTGAGAACCTGCGCAAGGGCGTAGAGAGCGAGAGTTATGCCAATACTCTTTCCAGCTTGGGTATGCAGACAGAAAACCTTTCCCCCGAGGAACTGTCTGACTTTTTGGATCAGCAGATGGATCTGTATACGGATCTGCTCTCCTCCCATTCTTAAATTAACGCCTTACCTTTAAGGTTATTCCAACACAACATTAGTATCGTTCATGTAGCGTCTGAACACCGGGGCACCGGAATTGATTTTCCATTCCGGTGCCCCGCAGCTTGTCTGAAGAGAAAGGAGAGGTTGTATTCGTGAGAAAATACAACTATTTCTTGTCTGTATTCCTAATTATCATTGGGTTTTCAGGTATTTACATGGCATCAAACTTTGAAACCCGCAGTGGTAACAGTGGCGATCCCGGCGCTGCCTTTTGGCCTGTTTTGCTATGCTGCGGTCTGATTCTCTGTTCTGTCATTTTATTGATCCAGACTATTCTGGAATCCAAAAAGGCCACTGAAAAAGAAGATCCTCTGATTGACTATCGCTCTGCGGGCGTCCATTGTGTCTTCTTGATCTTTGTGATCATGATCGCTTATGCGGTCATTATGAATTACTTTGGCTTTATTCCTGCTACTTTGCTGTTCGTCATCGCCACTATGCTGGCCATGGGGGAGCGCCGCCCAATCTGGATTGGGCTCACCACGGTTGGAATCACTGGATTTATCTATGTGGTCTTCACCGTGATCATGGGTGTTATCCTTCCCCAAGGCAAGTTCTTCTAAGGAGGGATCCGATCCATGTTGACTGCTTTTACCGCCGGCTTGATGTCGGTATTTACTCCTATGGGATTATTAGCCATCCTGGGCGGTGTTCTATGTGGAATCTTTGTCGGCGTAATGCCCGGGCTTTCCTCCGTCATGGGCATGTCCATCATGTTGCCTGTCGCACTGGCTATGGACGGCAATATGGGCGTGCTGATGATGCTGGGTATTTTCTGCGGTGCTATCTACGGCGGCTCCATTACCGCTATCATGATCAACACCCCCGGCACAGCCAATTCTGCTGCCACTTGCCTGGACGGTTATCCCATGGCCCATAAATATCACCAGCCCGGTCGTGCCATCTCTATTTCCACCACTGCCTCTACTTTCGGCGGCCTGTTCTCTGCTTTAATGCTGCTGTGGACTTCTCCCATTCTGTCCAGTTTTGCTCTGAAGTTCAGTGCACAAGAGAGTTTTGCACTTGCCCTGTTTGGCATCAGCGTAGTGGCCAGTATCTCCAGTGAAAATGTTTTAAAAGGTATTATGGGTGCTCTTATCGGCCTGCTTTTGGCCACAGTTGGAGTGGATACCACCACCGGTGCATACCGTTTCACCTTTGATACTGTTTATCTCACTGGCGGCATCTCCAACATCCCAGTTTTAATTGGTTTGTTTGCTTTCTCCCAGGGCTTGATCAACGTAGCAGACAATTTTGGCAAACACCGCGATAAGGTCAGCCAGAAACTGGAGCGTATTCTTCCTACAAAAGAAGATTTGGTTGCTATTTTCCCCACGCTGATTCGCTCTAGTGTTATTGGCACCATCATCGGAGCTATTCCCGGCACCGGCGGTGATATCGCTTCCTGGGTGGGTTATAACGAAGCCAAACGCTGGTCTAAGCATCCTGAGAAGTTTGGTGACGGAGCGCCAGACGGCATTGCTGCTCCTGAGGCTGCAAACAATGCTATTTCCGGCGGTGCTCTTATTCCCCTGCTTTCTCTGAGCATTCCTGGCGATGCTTGTACTGCCATTATGTTGGGTGCTTTAATGATGCTCGGCATCACTCCGGGGCCTTTGCTGATGAGTGAGTCCCCTGACAAGGTCTATATGATTGTCATTGGCCTATTTTTTGCCAATGTGTTTATGGGAATCTGTGGATTTGGTGGTATCAAGATTTCTGCCAGAATCTCCTCTGTTCCCGAAATCATTCTCACCCCCTTGATTTTTGTATTCTGCTTTGTGGGCACTTTTGCCGTCAACCATACGGTACAGGACATCTACCTGATGATCGTATGCGGTATTCTCGGCTTCTTCCTTATCAAAATGCAGTTCTCCATTCCTCCCATTATTTTGGGTATGATTCTGGGCGGCATTTTGGAAAAGAACTTCCGGCGTGCCTTGGTGCTGTCCAATGGCGATTGGACCACCTTCTTTACCCGTCCCATCTCCTGCGTGTTTATTATCATCGCCATTCTCTCTCTGTTCTACCCCTTTGTTCTTCCTATGTTGAAAAAGCGTAAAGCCCAGAAAGCTGAGGCGAAGAACCATGACTGAATGCTGTAAATTCTGCGGCGGAGAGGACCTGAGGCCTGATCTGATAGAAATTGGCGCACTTCCCGGTGGACGACTGTATCTTCATCGCGACCAAACGCATCCCGGACGAGTCATTCTGGTCGCTGACCGTCATGTCAAAAAGGTTACTGACCTGTCTCTTCCAGAATACAAAGCTCTGATGGAAAGTGTTTATCACACAGCCCAAGCAATTACTGACCAATTCAGTCCAGACAAGATTAACTATCTCATCTTTGGCGACACCAGCACTCACCTGCATGTTCATATTGTACCTAAATATCAAAACGGGAAGGATTGGGGCAAAGTTTTTCTTACTGATGAGCCGGAACCTCTTTTTCTGGAAGAAGATGCATATCAGAGTATCTGCGCTGATCTGTGTCGTCGGCTTGGACTGAATTAGAGGGGGTAATGTAATGGGAAAGGTTTTAATTACAGCGTCCCACTTTCAGACCCTGTGTCAGGAAGCTATCCAGCTGCTGGAATCCAATGGCCATAGCCTCATTCTCAACGACCACGAGCTCCCCTATTATTCCTTTGAGGAACTGGCTGTATGGGCCGGGGAAATCGATGCAGCTATTATCGGGATGGATCGCTGGGATGATCAAGTATTTCAAATTGCTCCCAAGCTGAAGATTCTTGCCCGGTTTGGTGTGGGTGTGGATAACATCGACCTAGAAGCTGCAAAGCGCCACGGGGTACAGGTTGTCAACGCCGCAGGTATGAACGCCAACGCAGTAGCCGAGTTGGCTGTTGCCATGATTTTAAACTGTCTGCGGGGCGTGCCGGAACTGAGCCAAAAGCTATCCCAAGGACAATGGCTTCGTTCTGTGGGGCGCGATTTACAGGGACAGACTGTTGGTCTTCTTGGCTTTGGAGATATCGGGGGGCGGGTCGCAAAAAAGCTTTCTGGCTTTGACGTCAAGCTGCTGGCCTATGATCCTTACCCCAACCAAGAAAAAGCAAGCGCCCTTGGTGTGACTCTGGCCGATCTTGATACTGTTCTGTCCAGCAGTGACATTTTGAGTATTCATATGCCCAGTCTCCCCGCGACTCACCACTTCATGAATCAGGATACATTCTCCAAAATGAAGGAAGGCGCCTATTTTATCAACACAGCCAGAGGCGCTCTGGTGGACACTCAGGCCTTAGTCCAGGCAGTATCCAGCGGCCATCTGGCAGGCGCTGCCGTAGATGTTTACGAGCAGGAACCTCTGCCCATGGATGCCTCCATTCTTCATACTCCTGGAATCCAATGCACTCCGCATGCCGGAGCCGAGACTCGTGAGACTTACCGAAATATCAGCCTAATGACCGCCCAAGCTGTGATTGACAGTCTCAGCGGAAAAGAGCCCAAAAATTGGCTGAATAAATAAGGAGTGAAGCAACATGAAAAAAATGAAGGGTGTTATTACTGCCATGACCACCCCCTTTGATAGTAAGGACCAGGTTGATATTCACGCTCTGGAAGAGCAGGTAGAATTTCTTATTGAAAAAGGCGTAGACTGCCTCTACCCGTGTGGAACTACGGGAGAAATGCTTATTATGACCCCTGAAGAGCGGGAATTGGTTGCCGAAACAGTTTTGAAAGCTGCTGCCGGCCGAGTTACCGTCTATATCCATGTGGGCGCTATGACTCTGAAAGAAACCGTGCGTTTGGCTCGCCACGCTGAGCGCATTGGTGCTGACGGTATCGGCGTGGTAACCCCTGCTTTCTTTGGCGTAAAAGATAAGGCTATGCTTCGCTACTATCAGCAAGTATCCGCCAGCGTCTCCAAAGACTTCCCCATTTACCTGTACGCCATCCCACAGTGTGCCGCCAACGACCTTTCCCCCGCCCTGGTGGCTCAGATCATCGAGACCTGTCCCAATGTGATTGGTATCAAATACAGCTATTCTGACATGATCCGTCTGAAAGACTACTTAAATCTGAACAACGGTAATTTCTCCGTTCTCTTCGGCGCAGACCGTCTTTTCCTCCCGGCGCTGGTCATGGGATGTGAAGGAACCGTATCCGGCTGCTCGGGCCCCATGCCTGAACACTTTGTAAATGTCTACCGTGCTTATCTCAAAGGCGATATGAAAACTGCTTTGGCCGAACAAAAAATTGCCAATGAGATCTGCGAAATTATGAAAAGCGGTGCAGATATGGGGATCTTCAAAGCCGTCCTTCAGTTCCGGGGTATGACTGGCGGACATATGCGGGCTCCTCTGATTGATCTGGATGAGGAGGAGAAGGCAGCCCTCCACACACAGATCGCGCCCTATCTGCCCCAATGAAAGTGCTGTGTTATGGTTCCCTGAATCTGGACCATATTTACAACGTGCTGGAGTTTATCCGCCCGGGGGAGACACTTCAGGCCCTGTCTGTGGAACAGCACTGCGGAGGAAAGGGATTTAACCAAGCGGTAGCAGCCGCAAAAGCGGGTCTGCCCGTGTACCTGGCAGGATGTATCGGCCCAGACGGAGGGATCTTTCGTGAGATTTGCCGCACCGTAGGAGTGGACGATACTTATCTGCGTGAGGAGAACCTCCCTACCGGCAGTGCGGTAATTCAGGTGAACCAGCGTGGAGAAAACTGCATCCTGCTTTACGGCGGTGCCAATCAGGCGGTAACCGAGGAACAGATTGAGCAGACTCTGGAAAATTTTCAGCCAGGAGATGTACTCATTGCCCAAAATGAAATCAGTCAGCTACCCAAGCTGCTCTCCTGTGCAGAAAAACATGGACTGCGCATTGCATGGAACCCTTCCCCCATGAACGAGAAAATTACCCCAGATATGCTCTCCAGCGTAAACTGGCTGTTTGTCAACGAGGTAGAAGCCGAGCAATTGTGCGGTAGCAATCAGCCCGAGATCTGCCTGGATCGTCTGTCGGCCTTGTGTCCCAAAGGAGCTGTGATTCTGACCTTGGCAGCGCTGGCTCTTGCTATGCCGGTCCGGAAGGTCATTTTTTCCAACCCGCCTTCTCTGTACAGGCAGTGGATACCACCGCTGCCGGTGATACCTTTACTGGATATTTTTTGGCTAGTATACTGAAGGATGGAGTACCTCAGTCCGCTTTGGAACTGGCCAGCAAGGCATCTGCATTGGCAGTTACACGAAAAGGGGCATATGACTCCATCCCGTGGAAACGTGAAGTAGATGGTACGGCACTAAACTGAAATATACTTTTACCAAAAGCGGCTCCAACCCAAAATTGGCGCCGCTTTTCCTTTTCTTAATACGAAAACGATAACAATTGACATGATAAGCAACTCATGATATGCTGAAATAAAATGGATTGATAATTATTCCATCATCGGTCAATCGTTTTTTTATCTGGGACACAGTATCCCAATTTAAAAATCCTCTGTTTGTTAATGTGTGAAAGATAGATGGCTTCAAAGAAGGAGAGTATTTATGGCAGCAACTTTAAAAGATGTGGCAGAATATGCCGGAGTCAGCATCGCCACTGTATCACGCGTCTTAAATGATCCTGAAAAGGTGGCTGAGCAGTCTCGCAGCAGAGTTCTCAACGCAATCGATGTGCTGGGCTACTCATCCAATCTGCTTGCAAAGAGTCTGCGGAAAGATGGATTGAATGCCGTATCTGTTTTACTGCCAAGTTTAAGCGATCCCTTTTTCGCCCAAATGAACCAGGGAATTTCCGATGTACTGGCTACTTGCGGATATTTGATGCTTACTGTCGCTACAGAAGGTGTCCAAAGTATGGAAGAGGAATATCTGCTGAAGGCCAAATCCATGGGACTTGCGGGAGTTTTGGTATATACCCCTGCCCGTTGTATCCCCTCTAGTTGGGAATCTTTCTGCGGCAGTTTTCCAATCCTTTTTCTTTCTGATACCGACGCTCGCGGGCTCCCTAAAACAGAGCAACTGCCAGCGTCCTGGGAAGCTTTGGGAGATCAAGTGGCCAACTATTTTCTCAATCAAAAACGGCATCATTTGGTATATTTAGCCGATCACACATCCAGATTTTCTTCCGCATTCTTTACCCGCCTTCAAAACACAATTCGTGCAGAGGGAGGAACCTGTCAGCATTGCAGCGCAGGTTCTTCCTTGGACGATGCTTACAGAGAACTTACCCGGTATCTCAACCAAACCGAAACCCTGCCCGACGCAATCATCACCCAAAACTGCTACCAAGGCGCAGGGGCGCTGTCTGCACTAAAGCAGCAGGGAATTCGAGTGCCAGAACAAGCCGCTGTCCTTAGTCTGGAAAATGCTCAATTAGCCCAATTAACTTCTCCTCAGCTGTCTGTCTGGGGACCCTCCGGTTATCAGGTAGGCGTCTTGGGCGCTCAGCGTCTGTTGGAGTTAATCCGCCTGAATGAAGATACGCCTGCCGCCCCAAAAGAAGAGGTCAGTCTGACTTTAATTGTAAGGGGGTCCACAGATGTTAAAGCATGACTCTCCCCGGATTCTTTCTCTGGGCGTACTCAATCTGGACTTTGTTATGGAACTCGGCAATGAAATGATTGGGAAAAAGAAGATGGGCCGTCAGATCTCGATTAACGCAGGCGGCCACGGAAGTTCCCAGGCCATTGCCGCTGTACGATGTGGTGTTCCTACTGCATTAATTGGCAAAGTCGGAGACGATGCCTTTGGCCAACAGATTCAGTGCACTCTGGAAAAGGAGCATGTGGACTGCCGCTTTCTCACCCATGTTCCAAACGTCCACAGCGGTCTAGCTACTATTATCATTGAAGATCACACAGACAATACTTTTATCGACTTTCTGGGTGCAAACTATGAGTTGACCAATGAGGATATTGACCACTGCAAAGATGCAATCTGTCAGGCGGACTTGGTCATGATCCATATGGGACCGGCAATTATGGATGTAGCCACCCATATGATCGAACTGGCAAATGAATGTCATACTCCAGTTTTGGTTACGCCTTCTGTCATGACCGCAGATGTCCCGCTCCATTTTTGGAAGAAAGTAGATTACCTGGCTATGAATCTGGCTCAGGCAGCCGCTATCAGTTGTCTCTCTGGTGAAAATGCAAAAACAGCCCGAATTTCTGCCAGTATTCTTTCCAACCAAGTACGACAGGGCGTCGTTGTACACATGGACGGAGCCGGAGTGTTGGTTGCGGAAAAAGGTACTATGAGTCTTATGGACACTTGTTTTTCTGGTGAGATTCTGGATTATTCCGGTGCCACATCCTTTTTTACCGGTGTACTCGCAGCGGAATTGGTAAAAAACAGTTCCATCCAAGAAGCAGCCATCAAAGCCCACCGGGCCGCTCTTCTTTGCATGGGAAAAGTTGGTGTATATACGTCCTTCCCCTCCGCCGAGGTATTGAAAACATTATAACGCTCGTTAAAAGAGAAAATTTCCCACAAAAACTCCTTGACAAACGCCGGACTTCTATGATACTTTAACCACAACAGAGACTGACAACCGAATACCGAATCCATACAGCGGATGAACGATTCAGGAGAGACCGCGTATCTTACGCGGCACCGAAGGAGCAATGCCACACTCTCTCAGGTAAAAGGACTGGGTCGGGACGCAAATCTGAAAAGCATCCTTTGGGTGCACCGACGGGGCAACTGTCTGGAGGCGTTCAGGCTGGAATCTCTCAGGTTCTATGTACAGAGGCGCAGCGATATTAGGTATCGTTGCGTCTCTGTTTTTCTTTGCCCGAGAGATTATATTCTGAACGGAGGGAATCCCCATGAGCGAACTGAAACGCACCCAGCTTTACGACGTACATGTGGCAGCCGGTGCCACCATGGTGGACTTCGGCGGGTGGGAAATGCCCATCAAGTACCCCACCGACATCGTGGCCGAGCACCTGTACACCCGCAGCTTCTGCAGCCTGTTCGACGTCTCCCACATGGGCCGCATCCTGGTGGATGGTCCCCAGGCCGTCCCCTTCCTGCAGCACGTGCTCTCCAGCAACGTGATGGCTCTGGACGTGAACAAGGCGCAGTATGCCATCCTGCCCACCGAAACCGGCGGCGCAGTGGACGACGCCTACCTCTACCGCTTTGAGGAGGACCGCTACCTGCTGGTGGTCAACGCGGCCAACACCGATAAGGACCTGGCGCATCTGCAGCACCACATCCAGAACTTTGACGCCAGAATGACCGTCATCACCGCCGACTGGGCGGCCATCGCCGTGCAGGGTCCCAAGTCCAAGGAGCTGCTCATGACTCTGTCCGGAGGCGAGAGCATCACAGAGCCCATGAAAAACGCGCTGAACACCCTGGAGCTGGAGGGCCACACCGTCCGAATCGCCAAGACCGGCTACACCGGCGAGCCCATCGGCTACGAGGTCTATGTCCCCAGTCAGGACGCTGTGTGGCTGTGGAACCGCCTGGTGGAGCTGGGCGCCCGTCCCGCCGGCCTGGGTGCCCGTGACACCCTGCGTCTGGAAGCAGGCATGCCTCTCTACGGCCATGAGCTGGGCCTGTCCCCTGACGGGACAGAGATCCCCATCTACGCCATCCCCCTGGCCCGGTTTGCCGTCAGCTTCTCCCCCCAGAAGGGCGACTTTGTGGGCCGGGAGCCCCTCCAGCGCCAGTATGACGCCTTCCGTAAGATCATGGACCGGGACTTTTCCGATCTGGAGCATCTGCCCCGGCGTGTGCGTCCCATCACACTGCTGGGCCGCGGCGTCATGCGGGCCGGGATGCCGGTATACCGGGGCGACGAGGCCATCGGCTTTGTGACCAGCGGCACCATGGTCCCCTACTTCACCACCCAGGGCCAGGGCCTGGAGACCGAGATTTTGGAAAAGAGCGCCATGCGCTCCATCGGCCTGGCCTATATCGCCAGCGACGTGCTGGATGACGACAAGGTGGAGATCGACGTGCGCGGCCGCCGCATCGCCGCAGTCATCCCCCCCTACCATATGCGGGGCGACGCGCCTCCCTACGCCCGTCCCATTCTCTACCAGGCTCCCGAGGAGGAGAAAGCTGCTGCCTCCGGCGACCGCCTGCCCAAGGCTTTGGATCTTATCGCCCAGGCCACGGACAACCACCGCTGGCGCCAGGAGATGTGCATCAACCTCATCCCCTCCGAGATGACTCCCTCCCGGGCGGCGCGGCTGCTCTCCGCCAGCGACCCGGCCTTCCGCTATGCAGAGCACAAGAAGGTAAAGAGCTTCTACGACGCGGACATCTTCTACTACCAGGGCACCGAGTTCATCGACCAGGTGGAGCAGCTGCTCACCCAGGAGATGTGCACCTACCTTGGCTGCCGCGAGGCGGAGACCCGTGTCATCAGCGGCCAGATGTCCAACATGGCGGTGTTCTCCGCCCTCATGGACTTCAAGAACCGGCTCAACCGCAAGCAGACTCCCCAGCGTCTGGGCTACGTGCTCAACAACCACATCATCAAGGGCGGACACCTCAGCGCCCAGCCCATGGGCGCCCTCCACGACTACATCGCCGTGGACCCCGTCACCGAGCGCTCCGCCGTGGTGAACTTCCCCGTCTGCAAGGATAACATCTACAAGATCGACGTGGAGGAGACCAAGAAGGTCATCCAGCAGTATAAGCCCGAGCTCATCATCTTCGGCAAGAGCATGGTGCTGCACAAGGAACCTGTGGCCGCCATCCGGCAGTTTGTGGATGAGCAGAAGATCCCCACCACCATCATGTACGACATGG
>OLRK01000411.1_pt1 | contig 51241 bp, 47 predicted proteins | sample 1672911 | NCBI WGS metagenome assembly OLRK01 (sample SAMEA3136736, study PRJEB25190) | human gut metagenome | biome: human gut; feature: human-associated habitat; material: faeces | place: Austria | collected 2013
ATTACAGGGGCTGCCGTCCACCGGATGCTCGCAATTTACAGCTCTGGCAAATATCTTTGCAATACTGGTTTTACCGGTTCCTCTTGTACCACAAAACAGGTAGGCATGGCCAATCCGTTCCGACGTTATCTGGTTTTTCAATGTCTGTACAATGGGTTCCTGTCCCTTTACATCTTCAAAGGAAACCGGACGCCACTTGCGGTATAACGCCGTATATGACATATTGCTTGCTCCTTACTCATCGCCAAAACTGATTCCTACCATCTTGGCTTCCTTTATCATAGAACACTGTGGATCTACTGTTTTCAGCTTCCCGGCCACCTCTGCCAGAGGAAGCTTTGTTATCTCATTATTCTTTACTGCTACCATATAACCATATTCCTCATTGGCGATCAGCTGTGCAGCGGCAGCTCCCAAACGGGTGGAAAGCACCCGGTCATAAGGACATGGTTCACCGCCCCGCTGCATATGCCCAGGAACCGTAACCCGCACCTCATTGCCTGTAGCCTCCTGGATCCGGGCCCCTATTTCATAGGCAACCGACGGATATACTACACTGTTTTTCTTCTTTTCCTTCAGTTCCTTCTTTGTCATTCCGGCCTCTTCCTTTGAGATCGCTCCCTCTGCTACAGCCAGAATCGAAAAACGCTTTCCTGCCTTTGCCCGCTTTGTAAGTGCATCACAAACTACATTAATATCATAAGGGATTTCCGGAAGCAGAATAATATCTGCTCCGCCTGCCAGCCCCGCATACAGCGTAAGCCAGCCCACCTTATGACCCATTACTTCTACAATAAATACGCGGCCATGGGATGCGGCCGTTGTATGGATACAGTCAATGGCATTTGCAGCTACCTCTACAGCACTCTGGAAGCCAAAGGTTATATCCGTTCCCCACAGGTCATTGTCAATGGTCTTGGGAAGAGAAACTACATTTAAACCCTCCTGGCTGAGAAGATTTGCTGTTTTCTGGCTCCCATTGCCTCCCAGCACAACAAGGCAGTTCAGCTTCAGCTTCCGGTAGGTATGTTTCATTGCCTCCACCTTGTCCAGGCCATTCTCGTCCGGAGTGCGCATAAGCTTAAAGGGCTGACGGGAAGTTCCCAGGATCGTTCCTCCCTGAGTAAGGATACCGGAAAAATCAGATGGGGCCATTGTATGATAATCCGCATAGATCAAGCCCTTATATCCATCCTCAAAACCAATGATCTCCACATCATCAAACATATTATACAGGGATTTTGCTACACCTCTCATTGTTGCATTCAGTGCCTGGCAGTCGCCGCCACTTGTAAGCATTCCAATTCTTCTCATATCGCACATCCTCCATCACTGTTGGCTTTTTGCTGATAGTTATCCCATTTTGTAATTATAGCGCAAAGGAATGCTCGGGGCAAGCATAAAATCGGTTTATGCAGGACAGCTTCCGCAGCGCATCCTCGCGGAGCGTTTTTGTTTTATAAGAAGGTTTTTCGCGCTTTCATGCAAAAAGTCCTTCCCATAAAACAAAAACGGGGCCTTATCTGGCCCCGCTTCCTGCAACTGCTATGCAGCCTCTCTTACTTATCCTACTTAGGTACTACTTCAATACGAAGCTCTGCTCCTCCGTCATAGTAGAAATCTCCCACTCTGCGAAGTTTATAACCCTTCGGAACTGTGGTAAGCTCGCTGGAGTTTACATTTCCCTTTCCGTCAACAAGGCCTTTAGCCCAGATTTCTCCGTTGGCCCATACCGAATTGGTCTCCTCGCAGAAGTATACTACGTTTACCATTCCGCCAAGCTTCTTTTCCGGCACTACCTCTATACGAAGCTCTGCTCCTCCGTCATAGTAGAAATCTCCTACAACCTTCAGCTTATAGCCTTTCGGAACTGTGGTAAGCTCGCTGGAGTTTACATTTCCCTTTCCGTCAACAAGACCTGCTGCCCAGATTTCTCCGTTGGCCCATACCGAATTGGTTTCCTCGCAGAAGTATACTACATTTACCATTCCGCCTTTGGTATGGTTTCCGTCATTTCCATGATGATGGTCATCATCGTCATCGTCGTCATCCCAACGATCATCGTCCCAGCGGTCATCATCATCGTCATCATCATCCCACCAGTCGTCATCCCAGCGATCATCGTCATCATCGTCGTCATCATCATCCCAGTCATGATCCCATTTATGTTCCCAGCGGTCTTTCTTGTCATGCGGTTTCGCTTCGGCATCGATACTTCCAAATTGTACGCCTGCCAACACGATTGCAGCTGCAAATAATAAACCAGTCATCCCCTGTTTCCTCATAAGTATATCCTCCTTTGTATAATATGGCTGGATTTCTGTTCTTTTATGAGCAGAGTATAGTGGATTTTTCCATTGAATTCAATAGGGTTTCAAATGATGTAAGAAAACGTATAGAAAATGTAAACAAAAAAATAAATTCTTAAAAATGCGGCCAAAAAAAGCCGAGATCATGGCTCAATTCTTGCTCTGATTCCGGCTTGCTTCCTACATTATAAAATCCACGCACCTTGCTTTGTACAGCTGACACAAACGTTACTCCTGCAGTTAGCTCGGCCCAGGCAGCCTTACGGCACATGAAAGCTCCTGCTTAGTGCTGCTGCATTCCTGCCCTGACACGGTTCACAGGTTTCCATTGCGTAAGACCCAGACGTCAACGCCACTTACAAAAGGCAGCTCTGCATCAAACTGTCCGAGGCAAGGTATCACCCCTGCTGGAGCGGCTTGCAGGTACAGGGCACCGCTATCTCCCCGGCTGCGTGGAAACTTTATGACAATTTAAAAGCTGCTTTCAGCCCATGCCTTGGCAGCTGTTGTTTTAGTATACTCTGAGCTATGGCTTTTGTCAAGAAGGCGAAACAGGCAAAGCCATAAAAAATCCCTTGCTTTTTACTTTCCCCTATGACATACTGAAACAGCAACCGTTCAGTCTAGGGGCATTTTCCCGCCCTCTGAACTGTTACCTGAAACATAATAGACCGGCTGCGCATCTCTATACAGACCGGCAATACCAGTTATTAAGTATGTAAGATAAAGGCGGAGATACCATGAAAAAAGAGATTGCAGTGATTGCCCTTGACCCATTTGCAGGCAGAGCCTATGCCGACCAGATACGGGAAGTATTCGGAAGCGCCGCATCTGTGCGCAACTACAGTGTCATGGACAAAACCGCCTTCCAGATTGCCCCCTGTGATTTATGCATGGTCTCCACAGACGCTTTTAACGCAATGAATGAGCCCGGCCGCCCTCCTTTTCAGCCAGGGCAGCGGATGGAAATACAGGTAACCTACCGCAAGGAAGTTATCCGCCGCTTAAATGAGCTTCCCAGAGGAAGCCATGTGCTGTTTGTAAATGTGACAGAAACCATGGCAAGAGAAGCCGTAGCACAGCTGGAGCAGCTGGGCGTGGGACATTTAAAATTTCTTCTCTATGCACCTGGGATGCCCCTTCCTGATACACCGGAAATCGTGGTGACTCCGGATGAAATGCGCTATGTCCCGGAAACATCAGCCCCGGTTATCAATATCGGCCCCCGCACCTGCTCCGCTGACACAATGATCGAAGCCGCCATGCGCCTGGGCCTGGAAGCCATTCTGGAGCAGGACACATTTAAACATTATCAGGAGGAAGTCTGCGCCAACACCTATTCCTTTGAACGCATGATGGACCGTTCCCGACGTCTTGAAAGCCAATTCGATATCCTTATGGAGGTTTTGGAGCAGGGTGTCATTGCCGTAAATGAAGACGGCCAGATCACTGCCATCAATGAAGCTGCCCGGGAAATGACCCATGTTTACGGGGCCCACGCCTTAAGCCAGCCAGGAGAAGCCGTTTTCCCCTACATCCCTTTTATGCGCAGTATTGGTGAAAAACAAGCCACAAAGCCGGAGGTGATTCGGATCGCCGGAAGCCTGGTAAGCCTTTTAGTCCGCCCTGTGCTTCGGGAAAACAAGTGTATCGGCGCCTTTGCCATCCTGCAAAAGTTTAATGAGGTGGAATCCCGGCAAAACGAGCTGAGAGGACAGCTTCTGAAAAAAGGCGGTGCTCCCAGAGCCAAATACTGCTTTGATGATGTAATTGGCCAGTCTCCCGCCCTCATTGAAACCAAGGCTCTATTAAAGAAAATGGCAAGAACCGATTCTCCCATCCTTTTAATCGGGGAAACCGGAACCGGAAAAGAACTTTTAGCCCACTCTGTCCACAATGCCTCCAGCCGCAGAAACCAACCATTTATTGCAATTAACTGCGGCGCCATGCCGGATAACCTGCTGGAAAGCGAGCTGTTCGGCTATGAGGATGGTGCTTTTACCGGTGCACGAAAAGGCGGGCGTCCCGGGCTCTTTGAATTTGCCCATCAGGGCTCCCTGTTTTTAGACGAGGTTGAAGGCATGAGCCCGGCACTGCAGGTAAAGCTTCTCCGTGTCCTTCAGGAACATGAGATCATGCGCATTGGCGGCAGCCAGATCATCCATGTGGATGTGCGCATCATTGCCGCAACCAATGAAGCCCTGGAACACAGGGTACAGGACGGTAGCTTCCGCAGGGATTTGTATTACCGTCTAACCACTCTGCCTGTGCAGATCCCTCCCCTTAAGGACAGAGGAAATGATGTATTTTTGCTCTTAGACTCCTTCTGCCATGAGCTAAAAAGCTCATTTTCCCTCGGAAAAGAGACAAAGGAGCTTTTCCGGCGCTACTCCTGGCCCGGCAATATCCGGGAGCTGCACAATGTGGTGGAATATCTGAATTTTCTTGAAAAACCGGTCATTTCTCCCTCTGACCTGCCCCCCACCTTCCATTTTAACAGGAAGGACATGATACCAGGCGGCAGCACAGGCTCCGAAAAAAAATATCCCGACTCAGGCGAAAGCCCTGTGTTCCAAAATCCAGAAAACATTTCTTTCGCCCCGGAATATGTAATTTTAAAAATTCTTTTTTATGCACTGCGGTCCGGAAAGCGAATTGGACGGGAAGGCATTTTAAAAGAAATCCACTCTCAAAACCTCTCCTTAAGCCAGCATCAGCTCCGCACCATTCTCTCCCTATTGGAAAAGGAAGGTTTCATTACCATAAGCCGCGGGAGGGGCGGAAGCGTTATTACCGAGGCCGGAATCCGGCACTTAAAGGAAGCTCACTTCTGACAGCTGCTCATCCGCTTTGTTTTTGACCTATTTTTAACCAGATTTTTATTTCCATCCTATTTGTACCCCTTTTATTTTCTCATATTTCAGTTTCTACCTGCATAGATATGTTGGCATATAGTTTGCTTATATAAAGACGTTGAGGAGCAAAGGATACGCAATCCTCAAAACGAAAGGGGCTGATATTATGATAAAATATGATTTTGACAAGGTAGTTGACCGCAGCAAAAACCGGGCTGCAAAATATGATGAGCGAATCAAGAATTTTGGTACTGATGATGTGATTCCTTTATGGATTGCAGATATGGATTTCCCTACTGCCCAGCCTATCATTGATGCCTGTACAGCAAAAGCACAGGAGGGCATATGGGGCTACACCTCCCGTCCGGATTCTTATTTTCAGGCAGTTATGGGATGGCAGAAGCGCCGCAATGGCTGGATTTTAGATAAAGAGCTGCTCAGCTGGAGTCTGGGCGTAGTTCCTGCTCTTTCCGCCCTTGTAGAGCTTTTTACAAAAGAAGGGGATTCCGTCCTGATCCAGACCCCTGTCTATCCTGAGTTTTATGATGTAGCCGAAGCATGGGAACGAACGGTTGTTGAAAACAGGCTGGTGGAAAAAAATGGCGTCTGGAGCATTGATTTTAATGATTTTGAAGAGAAAGCAAAAGACCCGAAGGTGACTATGTTCCTGCTGTGCAGCCCTCACAATCCCCTGGGCATTGTCTGGACAAAGGAACAGCTTCTGAAAATGTTTGAAATCTGCCAGGCCAACCATGTATTGATGATCTCAGACGAAATCCACTCTGACCTGATTTTCCACGGAAAAAAGCATATTCCGACCGCCACTATTTCCCAGGAAGCAAAATCAAATGTGATCAGCTGCATTTCCGGCACAAAAACCTTTAATCTGGCCGGGCTCCAGGCTTCTACCACTGTATTTCCAAATGCAGAAATGAAGGCTGCCTTCGACAATTTCTGGGGAAAAATGGACATCCGCCGCAACAACGCCTTCAGCTCTGTTGCAATGGAAGCTGCTTTCAACGAGGGGGAGGACTGGCTTGACCAGCTTCTTCCCTACCTGTCTGCCAACTTTGATTATGTCCATGATTACTGCAAAAACTATATCCCTAAGATCAAGACTTCCCTTCCGGACGCCACCTACCTTATGTGGCTGGACTGCCGGGAGCTTGGCCTTAACAATGAAGAGCTGCGCAGGTTCATGATTGAAAAGGCAAAACTGGGATTAAATAACGGATACGCCTTCGGCCGCAGCCTGGAGGGCTATATGCGCTTAAATGCCGCCTGCCCCCGCAGCATCCTGGAAAAAGCCATGAAACAGCTGGAGGAAGCGGTAAATTCCCTTTAAGCGATCGATCGTAACAGGCCCGCTGCTTTTTACGGCGCGGATCTGTTCTTTCAGCAGCGCTGACCTACTTTTTTCCGCAGCGCAGTTTCTGAAAAAATTCTTTCATAAGGCCGGAGCAGGCCTCCTCTAAAACCCCTGTCACTATTTCTGCCTGATGATTAAAGCCAGGCTCATGAAGCAGGTTCAAAACAGAGCCGGCACAGCCGGCCTTGGCGTTCATGCATCCGATTACCACCCGGGGAATCCTGGCCTGGACAATCGCCCCGGCGCACATGGGGCAGGGCTCTAAGGTTACATACATAGTACAGCCCTCCAGCCGCCAGTCTCTCAGTTTTTTGCAGGCCTTTTTCACTGCAATGATTTCCGCATGAGAAAGGACACTGCTGTCGGCATTGCGCCGGTTATAGCCTCTGGCAATGATAGCTCCCTCATAAACAAGGACGCAGCCTATGGGCACATCCCCCAGGGCTGCGGCTTTTTTTGCCTGAGTCATGGCCTGCTTCATAAAATATTCATCCTGCAGGCGCTGCTCTTTTTTTGCTTTTTCCTCAGCAAGAAGGGCAAGACGCTTTTTTGCCTGACGTTTCTCCCAGTTCTTTCGCCTTGTCTCCTCCCCCTTTTCCCTCTGCAGCCGGACATCCTCCGGCTGTGTTAATGTATTTTTATGTAATCCATCCTCTGTCATTTTATCCTACCTTTTCTTTCAGCCCAGGCTGGCAGCCAGCCGCGGATTGTGATATACTTTTTTTGACTCTTCTGATACCGGATTATTTCGCACTTTGAGACCCGGGTATCATCATTATAATAATATTTTCCTTATTTGAAAAGAGGCGTACCATGAAACTGTGCGGACTTCAAAAAACAACTCTTCTTGATTTTCCCGGCCGGGTAGCAGCTGCCATTTTTACAGGGGGCTGTAATTTTTCCTGCCCCTTTTGCCATAACAGCGGCCTTTTAGGAAGCCAGACTCCGGAAAGCTACAATGTCCAGGATGTACTGAACTTTCTTACCAAGCGTAAACATATACTGGAGGGGGTCTGTATTACCGGCGGCGAGCCCACCCTCCAGCCGGATCTAGAAGAATTTATTGTCCAGATCCGGGCTCTGGGACTGGCTGTAAAGCTTGATACCAATGGCTACCGGCCTGATGTGTTACAATCCCTGTGTCAGAAAGGCCTTCTGGATTTTGTTGCCATGGACATAAAAGCAGGGCGTTCACACTATTCAAAGGCAGCCGGTGTAAGCGGGCTTTTTATGGAGCAGATCGATGAAAGCATCCAGTTCCTAAAGTCCGGAGCTATCCCCTATGAGTTTCGGACAACTGCAGTAAAAGGAATCCACACTGCCGCAGATTTCAGGGAGATCGGCCCCTGGATCTCAGGCTGTCCTGATTATTATATCCAGAACTTTTCAGAATCTGGACAGGTACTGGTTCCAAACACCTATAGCCCTTTTTCAAGGGATGAGCTGGCAGAATTCGCCGCCCTTGTTCAGCCTTATGTAAACCATGTAGGTTTAAGAGGTATCGATTTTTAATGCACCAGACTGCAGAGCTTAAGAAGCCATATACCTTCAGTCTGCTGTTCCCATTTTTATATCTGCATACCAGTATCCAAAGCGGCCGTCCTGGGACGGCTGTTTTTTTGACAGCACAAAATGCGGAAAACCAAACATGGACGCCATGTATTTCTCATTGCTGTAATAATGGCCTGGAACCCCCAGGATATAGCGAACCGCGCCGCATTCTTCCCCTCCTACCTTAGCCAGGATCAGATAACGGTAGTTGTAAAAGCCATGAAGGAGAAAGCTGTTGTTCCCATATCCCCATGCCTCCCTGGGCAGCAGGCCGATATCCCTTGGACGGATCGTAAGGACTTCACAGCCTTCCGGACTGTCAAAGGCCTGTATTTTAGGGTATCTGCTGCGAAAACTGTCCCAAAGCTGCCATGGCTGGTTCTGCTCCTGTTCTTCCCGTTCCAGGCGGTCTAATTCCTCCTGATTTTCCAGAGGAAGAAGATTTTCCATGGGAACTGGCTGAGACGGCTCTGAGCGAGGCGTCTGCTCTGGTTCCGGCTCACGCAGACGGCGCTCCGGCTGCACTCCCGGTTCTGGCTGCACCTGCGGCTCCGGCTGTACTCCCGGCTCTGGCTGCACAGGCAGCTCTGGCTGTACCTGCGGCTCCGGCTGTGCAGGCGGCATCTCTAACGGCGGCGCAGGCTGTTCTGACGGATAAATACCTCCCACTTCCTGCTCTCTCTCCCCTATCTGTGCGGCCTGAAGCTCCATCCCCATCCCAGCCTGTCGAAGCTCCCTGTTTAACTCCTGTCTCTTCCGATCAAGCTGCTGTTCCCTGTCTTCCCGATGTTCCAAAGAAGACTGGGTCAGCTCTATCTGGGCAGTCTGCGCTACCGCATCCTCCCATACAGTTACATAAGTGCGCCAGGCTTCACCCTTTTCATGGATACATAGTCCATAACATTGCTCCAGGCTGCAGCCGGAATCAGCAACATTTTCCACTGCCACCGTAGTCCTGAATTCCCCGGCTCCGCTGCGCACAAATATATTCCCCAGCCAAATCTCCTTTCCAGAAGCCAGGAGATAAACGCCAATATCATTACCTCCCATATAGATTTTTTTCACATTTACGCTGATCCTGCATTGTCCATTCCTTGATTCCAGTTTAACAAAACCAATATTTTTCCCTTTTATCTCGCCCTCGTAAGCATAAATATAGGATATCAATCTCCTGTAATTTGTCATAGGCCTCTCCTCCCGCATTTTCCAGACAGTTCTCCAGCAGTCTTCCTGCAGCCTTATAAAAGACGCACTCCAGAATCCCTTTTTCCTTCAAAAACAGGATGTCCTTCTATTTTTTTCCGGATTACGTAACAGTTCAGCCAAGGGGCATCTTCTTGTCCGTCTTCACCGGACAAGAAGCATCGGATGTCCATCCAATGTGAACTGTCACCTGATTACTGCTTTTATCTATATTTTATGCACTATCCCCTTGAAAGTATGCCAAAGAAGTGGTACTCTTCTTTTACAGAGATAGTAAAATTTTTAACAAACAGTAAGGGGGTATTTCATTTGAAAATTTACAAGACCACTGATTACGAGGGATTAAGCCGCAAAGCCGCATCCATTATCGCCTCCCAGGTTATCTTAAAGCCTGACTGCGTCCTTGGATTAGCCACCGGTTCTTCTCCTCTGGGAACTTACAAGAACCTGATTGAACTCTATGAAAAGGGCGATTTGGATTTTTCTGCAGTACATACTGCCAACCTGGACGAATACAGAGGCCTTACAAGAGAAAACGACCAGAGCTACTACTATTTTATGTACAATAACTTCTTTAAGCATATTAATATCCCGCTTGAAAACACCAATATCCCGGACGGCTCCCAGCCGGACAGTGATGCAGAATGTACCCGCTATGACAATGTGATCAACGACCTTGGCGGCATTGATCTGCAGCTTTTAGGGCTTGGCCTTAACGGCCATATCGGTTTTAATGAGCCTGCAGCCGATTTTGCAAAAACAACCCACTGCGTTGATCTAACCCCCAGCACCATCGAGGCCAACAAACGCTTTTTCGCCTCCGCAGATGAGGTTCCAAAGCAGGCTTATACCATGGGAATCAAAACGATCATGCAGGCCAGAAAAATCCTTTTAATTGTAAATGGAAAAGCAAAGGCTCACATCCTTCACGAAGCGCTGTGCGGCCCCATTACCCCTCAGGTACCAGCTTCCATCCTGCAGCTGCACCCGGATGTAACTGTTGTGGCTGACGAAGAGGCTTTATCTGAATTCTAATTTGACTAAAAACAGTTCAGAACAGCCCTTAACGTCAAGCATCCAAAAAATCCCGGCGTCTGCATATCACTGCAAACGCCGGGATTTTTCTTTTCCCATCTCTTAACCACATCGAATGGACATCCGATGCCTTTTGTCCGGTGCAGCCGGGCAAGAAGATGCATGGCTGAACTGTTACAATTTAGAAGTTTTCATTATAGGTCAGATAGTCTTCATCTGACTGTGTAATATCCAGTCCGGAATAATTTTCTCCGTTTACAGTCAGCTTTAACTTTGACAGCTCAAAATTCTCAATAAAGGTATTTCCGATCTCTGTAAGGAACAGCTCATCCGAGCAGCCCTCTGCGCTTTCTGCCTGGTTTAAATCCAGGATCCCAACTGCGGCTTCCTCTTCTCCCTGAATGTCGAAGGAAAGCACCTCGGTTCCCTCAACCAGCACACCGTACTCTGTCATCTTATCAATCAGAAGCTGCGCGTCAAGCCCTTCTGTATCAAGAGAATCCATATCCTGTGTAAGTCCGCCCTCACCATCTCCATGATAAATGGAAATAATTGCTACCGGCTTTACGTTTGGATCCGGCACCTTGTCAGATGCACCGCCTGTGCTCTGCTCAATCAGGGCTTCGGCAGATTCCTTTGCCGCTTTTACTTCCTCCGGAGAAATCGTTGTCTCCTCTTTCTGTTTTTCTGTTGTTGGAGTACATGCTGCCAATGACGCTGCCATCACTACAGCCATAATTCCCATTAACCATCTCTTCATAATTGCAAATTGCCTCCTTTAGTAGTCCTTCTCAAAGCTTCTGAACCAGGAATTCAGCTTTGTAAGCGCCTTTACAAGCGCACTGAGCTCTTCTTCTGTCAATCCGTCTATTGCACCCTGTATCATCTGCTCATGAAACCTTTTATGATGAAAATAAGCATTCCTTCCTTTTTCTGAAAGAGAAATAAAGACGACCCTCCGGTCCTCCTCGCTGCGCCTGCGAACCACATAGCCCTTTTTTACCAGGCTGTTCATGGAAATCGTCAGTGTCCCCACTGTAACAGACAGCTTCCTTGCAATGGTCGACATATTTTTCGGCTCCTCAATGCCAATCGCCTCTATGACATGCATATCATTGTTCGTAAGCTCCCTATATTCTGATGTGATAATTGCCTTCTGTTCAATATCGGTAATATCACGGAACAGATTTACCAGAACCTCATTCAGTGTTTCGTACGCTCCCACGTTTTTCCCTTCCATACTCTATCCCAAAAGCTTCTTATTGATTGTACAGTATTTTCCCTGTCTGCACAACCCCCTAATTTCCGCCATTTCCCATGACCAGTCCTGCAAATGCGCGTCCCCTCTCCTCAAAATTTTTGAAAATACCATAGCTGGCTGCTGCCGGTGACAATACACAGCAATGGCCTGGACGCGTAAGGCGTTTGGCCTCCCGCACTGCATCCTCCAGATGCTCGGTCAGCACAAGGCGCTGTTTTTCCTTAAACTGAGGATAGTCCTGCTCAATCTCATGGAAAATGCGCTTTCCCGTAGCCTCCATAAGAATGATATGAGGCACATCCCATTGGGACAAAAACTGAATCAGTTCCCTGTAATCAATCCCCCGGTCCATTCCTCCTATAAGGATAGAATCTGTATCCGGCAGGGTTTTTAAGGCCTGGATGGTTGTATCACAGATGGTTGAGATGGAATCATCATAATAGCGCACACCCTCACGCTCTCCTAAAAACTGCAGTCTGTGAGGAAGAGGCTCATAGGACATTAAACCTTCTGTAAACAGACTCTCCGACATGCCAAGATAACGGCACACACCATAAGCAATACCAATATTAAAATAATTGTGCGTTCCCAGAAGCCGTATTTCATCAGAAGGTATCCGGTAGCGCTGCCCGCCTGCCAGAACAAAAGCCTGTCCCTCTTCCTCTGACAGCTCAATATCTGCACTGCCGCTTCCATCCCCGCAGATAGTTACGATCCTGGAGACACAGCTTCCCGGCTTTGGAAGGCACTGCACATTGCAGAATAAAATATCGCCCTGCTTCTGATTGGAAAAAATCTTCTCCTTTGCAGCCACATATTTTTCCATGGTGCCATAGTGATCCAGATGCTCCTCATGGATATTGATCAAAATACCGATGTGAGGTGAAACTGTCATATACTCCAGCTGATGGCAGGAAAGTTCAAAAATGATCTTTGTATCCGGATGGATCTCCTCCATGCAGTCAAAGGCCGGAATCCCGATATTTCCTGCAATCATGGTATTCATCCCCGCGTTTTTAAGCAGATGGTACAGCAGGGAGGTTGTGGTACTTTTTCCCTTTGTCCCGGTAATTCCGACAATCTGCTCCCTGAAGCAGTGAAAAAAAACCTCTGTCTGTGAGACAATCCGGCAGCGGTATTCCTCCAGCGGCCTTTCCAGCACAATGCCGGGGCTTTTAAACACTACATCATAGTTATCCAGACATTTCTGATAATCCGGGCCTGTTATCCACAAAATATCCTTATCCAGAAGCTGCTTTGGGGATAGCATGTCCGCAATATCCAGCGTTTCATAAGTACCCAGCTTTCTTAACACCCGCCAGGTAGACTGGCCTTCCCGGCCAAAGCCTAAAATCAGCACCCGTTTCCCCTTGATCCATGGCTCTATTTTCTCGATCACAGCTCTCTCCTTTGTACGCAGTTTTCCCTCACCAGCTCTGCCCATTCCTCCGGCAGAAGGTTCTCCTCATCAAAATAAGAAGCATACCGGTTTCCCATAGGCTTATATGTTTCATAAAGCCCCAGCTCCCTATAATATTCAAACAGAAGGGGCAGTCTCTCTCCCTCTGCCAAAAGCCTGTCCATTGTCATCACGATCGCCGCATTCACCTCATCCCGGCTTCCCACACATTCAAAGGGCTTCTCCTGGCTGACACCTGTAAGCTGCTTAAGCAGCGGCTTCATCTCACCGTCCTCCAGCATATCCCGCCCAAAGATATCCCGCACCTCCTGCCTGGACAAAAACGGGGACAGGATCAGATAAACAAATAAGCACTTGGGGCAGCGGCCGCACCAGCTGTCCGTCTTGCTTCCCACATTGCAGCTGCGGAAAATAGAATGATACTGCTTCTTTTTTGCAAAATATCCTGCAATCTGGAATTCACTTAATGGCCGCAGCATACTGAAATAAAGGGCGCTTCCCGGAAGATATTTCTCCTCATACCGATGGAAATCCTTCTCAAACTGGAAGCTTTTGGAATACTGATGGTTTACAGTACTTCCCAAAACCGTACTTTCATTGGCGCTTGATTCATTGGACAGGGCAATATAGGACAATCCCATGATCCTGGCTGCAATAATACTGGAAAATGCCACCAAAGCCGAAAATGGCGTATGACCATTTAAAAAGCCCTGCTTGTTCAGCTCCAGCATGGCAGGATCCAAAGTCCGCTTCACTGTGATCACATGAGCCCCATCCAGCCCTGCCGCCTCCGTGGTATGGATGGTAGCTCCCCGGGGATTAATAATATAACCGTAAACAGGATACCCACCGTCCCGTAAAAGCTCCAGAGTCACAGCAGAGTCTTTTCCGCCTCCAATCGGCACCAATACGCCCTTTTTTGCCTCCGGTGTCAGGGTGTTACCGGAAAAGCTTCCCTTTTCTTCTGCCTTTAAGCAGGATGCTTCTTCCGGTTTTCTGCATACAAGATTCATGAATCCCTGAGGCTTTGCCTCCCAAATCTGATTTACATAAAAGAATTCTCCCAGACCATTAAAATACAGATCCTTCCACCAGGCAATCTGCTCTTCATTCAGACTCCCAACCTCCAGGATCACCTGAGGGGAACAGGTAATCTTCCAGTAGCTTACCAGCTCTACCATGCCCAAAGAGAAAATCATCTCCTGCATCAGCTTGTCCTCTACCCACTCCTTTGATTCCCCTGCTCTTTTAGGGAAACGCCAGGTTGGTGCAAAGGAAGACAAGCCCTCTATTTCAAAATGATAGGTAAGAAAAAGCTCCCTGTCATCCTCTGATATGTCATAGCCTCTGTAAAAAAAACGCAGATATTCCTCCCGCAGTTTTTGATATTTTTCCATATTGTTCTTTCCTTTCCTGTGGCTTCTATATCACAGGCTATTATAGTAAATAGAAGGGTATTTTGCAACTCTAAGGTGACATAAATATCCGCGTAAAAAATACACTGGCCGCCGCACTGACAGCTGTTGCCAAAAGCCCTCCTGCCAGCGTATAGCGTGTCTTTTTTATACCCACTGTTCCAAAATAAATGCTCATACAGTACAGCACCGTTTCTGTACTGCTCATTAAAATGGAGGCCATGAAGCCCAGCTCCGAATCTGTCCCGAATTTCTTAAAAATATCAACAACAAGCCCGGCAGCCGCTGAGTTTGATACCAGACGCACCAGGATAACCGGAACCATGGGAGCCGGAAGCCCGATCAGTGCTGCCGGAAGCTTCAATAATTCTCCTAAGAAATCAAGGAAGCCGGAGGCTCGCAGTACCCCCACCGATATCAGAAGACCGATTAAGGTAGGCAAAAGTCCTGCAACCGTTTTCATTCCCTCCCTGGCCCCATCAATAAAATCATCTAAAACAGGCCTGCCGGACAGCAGGCCAGATCCTACAATATAAAAAAGCATCAGCGGAACCATGGCATCCGAAAGAAATTCCAACATTTTCACGCAAATACACCCCTGCGGCAGTCCTTTTTACAGACTATTCGAAGGGGTGCAAAACTATGTGCTTTCTTTTCAGCCCTCCACAAACAGAGGGGTGGAATAATAACGGTCGCCGCTGTCAGGCAGCAGTACAACAATGGTCTTTCCCTCATTTTCCGGCCGCTTTGCCACCTGAAGCGCCGCACAGAGGGCAGCTCCGGAAGAGATTCCTGTCAGGATCCCCTCTTTCCTGGCTAACATCCTGGAAGCTGCAAAGGGCTCCTCATTATTTATGGTAATGATCTCATCATAAATCTCCGTATTCAGCACCTCAGGCACAAAACCGGCTCCAATCCCCTGAATCTTATGAGGTCCTGCCCAGCCCCCTGACAGCACAGGAGATGTTTCCGGCTCTACTGCAATTACCCTGACAGCCGGATTCTTTTCCTTTAAATAAGCACCGGTTCCTGTTATGGTTCCCCCAGTCCCTACAGATGCCACAAATAGATCCACCTTTCCGCCAGTATCTTCCCATATTTCAGGACCGGTTGTCTCCCAATGGGCTTGTGGATTTACCGGATTTACAAACTGCCCCGGCAGAAAGCTTCCGGAAATCTCTTCCGCCAGCTCCTTTGCACGCAAAATAGCACCGCTCATGCCTTCCCCGCCTGGCGTCAGCACAATTTCCGCACCGTAGGCCTTTAAAATATTACGCCGCTCCACACTCATTGTCTCTGGCATCGTCAGGATGATATGATATCCCTTTGAAGCCGCAATAGCCGCCAGCCCAATTCCCGTATTTCCGGAGGTAGGCTCAATGATCACAGCCCCAGGCTTTAGTTTCCCGGAACGTTCCGCTTCCTCGATCATTGCCCTTGCCACCCGATCCTTAACGCTGCCTGCCGGATTCAAATATTCCAGCTTCACTAACAGCCTTGCCTTTAACTGTTGTTCCCGCTCTATATTGGTAATTTCCATCAAGGGCGTATGGCCCACCAGCTCTGTTACTCCCTTATAAATCCGCTCCATTGCCCTGCCTTTCCCCGACTCCCTGCTGCCGGCTGCTGTCTGCTTTTACCACTGCTCTCCCGGATATTTTACATTCCATTCCTTTCTGAGGCTGGTCATAACTGCCATAACATCACAGGTTTCCTGAAGGCGCATCCCTTTGACAGTTTTGCCTGCTGCCGCCTCCTCCAGATCCTCAATCTCATAAACCAGGGCCCGCTTCCGATCACCAGCCTCCAAAACCTGCTGTTTTCCTGTCACTGCATCTGTCAGCACAGCCCTGTCTGCCCTGGGATATTCCATAATATCGATATAGGCCTTTTCACAGCTTATCATAACTCGCTTCGGCTGTTTTCCATGAAGGCTTAAAGCTGCTGTTGCCATCTGTCCTTCTTCGTTTGAAAGAAGAATCACCGACTGCTCATCAGCCCCGCTTGGTGCAAGACTTACCCGGCTGGCTAACTGGTCAGGACTGATCTTCATAAATCCGCGGATTGCGCTGAGGGCATAGACACCCAGATCAAGAAGTGCTCCCCCCGCCAGATCCATATTAAAGAAGCGGTTGCTCATGTCGTATTCCTTCATGCTGCCAAAATTGGCCGTTATCATCTGAACACGCCCCAGGCTCCCGTCCTCCACCATTTCATACAGCTTTTTATACAGCGGCATATGCCATATGGTCATTGCCTCTGCCAGCACCAGCCCCTTCTCTTCTGCCAGGGCCGCCGCCTCTTCCAGCTCCCTGCTGTTTAAGGTAATGGCCTTCTCCGCCAGTACATGCTTCCCACTTTCCAGGGCCCGTTTTATATACTCATAATGGGTATTATGGGGCGTTGCAATATAGACTGCCTCCACCGCTTTATCCTCAAACAGCTCGTCCAGGGAACCATATGCTTTTTCTATACCGTATTTTTCAGCAAATGCTGCCGCCTTTTGAGGATTGCGTCCGCCTACCGCATAAATACTGCGTCCCTCCGCCTTCATCTGAGATGCCATCTGCCCTGCAATCTCTCCCATGCCTAAAATCGCCCAATTTAATGTTTTTACATTTGATCCCATATGGTTGCCTCCTGTCTTTTTCCAGCCCTTCCACTGTCCGTGGAGTATCTTTTTCTATCTTACCCCCCAGAGTAATTTTCTGTCAAATCATTTCTTCAGAAGATTTTTACCGAAAAATCATCCCCCTCATCCGTTCCTTTTGTCCATGATTTTACAGAACACCACAGCCGCCGCTGTACTGAGGGCTGTAGCTGCAATGGCAGGGCCTACAATAGCTGCCGGGGCCATACTCCCATACTGGCTGCGATAAGCTATCATATTGACTGGTATCAGCTGCAGCGAAGAAATATTCAAAATTAAGAATGTACACATTTCCCGGCTTGCAGTATCTTCAGACACCGACCGTGGGCTTCCCTGTTTTCTCCGCTCTGCCTCCAGGCCCTTTAAGGCCTTCATCGCATCAAGGCCTGCAGGTGTTGCCGCCCAGCCAAGCCCCAGTACATTGGCAATAAAATTTACCGATATATGTTTTGCCGCCTCTCCTTCCGGAGGCAGCTCCGGAAAAAGAAAGGCCAAAAATGGTTTTAAGCATTTTGACAGCCGGTCAATAAGGCCCGCCCGCCTTCCAATTTCCAGCACCCCTGTCCACATGGAAATAACACCAAGCATAGTGATACTTAACCCCACTGCATCCTTGGCTGCCTCCAATGCCCCGTCTGTCACTGCTCCCAGATTCCCATGGACTGCCCCCCATAAGATTCCTGTAAAAATCATTCCGGCCCATAAATAATTCAGCAATTTTGATCTCCCGCTCATTCAGATTTCCTGATCTATACTATGCGTCTAAATGGGGGATCATTCTTATGGATTGGCTCTGTAGTCCCCAATCGCACAATCGCCTAAAACGATTCAGGCATATTTGTTTGGCATTTCTATTCTCATTTATATTGGAACGCATTATCGCATATGTAATGGCAAGCGAGCAGCGTACTGTAGCTCCGGAAACGATTCTCAATTATATTAAATATTGCTGTGATACTTATTTATTCTATCAGGTAAAATCAATTCGCCGGAACATTCCCCTCCCTTGCCAAAGCCCCAAAAATAAGCTAGAATAAGGATACAACTACAATAACCGCAGCAACTATGCTGCCAATTATGAATACGAAAGGACGTTTTATCATGCTGCAGCTGAAGAAGCTGTCAAACAAATTGTATCTGGAACTGAAAACCATCTTTACTTTAAGAACCATTATCCCAATCCTGTTAGGCTGTGCTATTACCACCTTTGGTATTTACAATGTCCACCATCAGGCAGATATTACTGAGGGCGGAATCCTGGGAATGATTCTTCTTCTGAATTTCTGGATTGGACTGTCCTCCTCCATGCTGTCGCCTATGCTGGATGGGATCTGCTATCTCTTTGGCTTTAAATACCTGGGAAAAGAATTTTTAATCAAATCCATATTTGCCAGTTTTGCCATGGCCGGATTTTTCCGCCTGTGGGAGCTGTTCCCGCCTATGCTTCCAAGCCTGGCAGATAAACCCCTGCTTGCTGCTATAGCAGGCGGATGTTTTATCGGAATCGGATGTGGGCTTGTAGTGCGTCAAGGTGCCTCCTGCGGAGGAGATGACGCTCTGGCGATGGTAATCTCCAAGCTGACACACTGGCGCATCTCCCGCTCCTACCTGTTTACGGATGTGACTGTGCTCCTTCTATCCCTGTCCTACATCCCCGCAGAGCGTATTGTCTATTCTCTGATCACAGTGACGATTTCCTCTTATCTGGTGGATTTCGTGCAGAATTTTTCTCTGAATACAAATGGCGAAGGAGCAAATGTTATGGATGAGATGTAAAAACACAGCTGCCTGCGCCCCATGAAAGCGCTGTGCAGCTGTGTTTTCTTAAATTATCGGTTAGTAAATACGCCAAACTCGGTTCCTCTGCGAAGTGTTCCGTTACTGTTCCACTCCGTATATACATATGGCGCTTCACCGGTAACCCCGTTTTCTGTAAAATTATAAGTTTCTCCGTCTACTGTTCTGAGGCCTGTCTGAAGCTTGCAGCTTGTAGTATCCATGTAATACACATTTCCATTTACCTTGATCAGACCGCTCTGCAGCTCACCTGTATCGGATGCAAAATACCAATCATTTCCTCTTTTAATCCAACCTGTCTGCATTATCTGATTACTGTCAAAGAAAAACCAGTGATTCTTGTAATTCACCCAGTTATTTGTGCAGTAGGCACCTGAACCCCACTGATACTTTGTTCCGCTTCCTGTATGTACAAAACCTGCAGCATATGATGTCATTGCGGTTCCTGCTGCCAAAGCAAGTGCTGTTATTGTTACAGCTAATTTCTTTTTCATTCTGAATTACCTCCTGTGTATAGAATGTCCCCGATACCGGTTATCTGTACCGTTCTTCTCGGTAAAGACTTTTTTTATTCGATTTCATTCTACACCATGGAGCAGCTCCAGGGTCAACACATGTAAGATTATTGTAAGATTCTACTGCGAACGTCCTGGACAACAGCCGCGGATGAGCCATGCTTGCATGAGCAAATTCGCGGAGCAATCGACTTTCACAACGGGTGATGCCGCCGTCAGGCGATCGATCCGTTTTATATAAAACCGCTACTGCTTATGCCCTCCCTTCACCGGTACATAAATCTCCAGGCAGAACACCGGCTCCTTTCCCTTAAAAAAGCCAGACATCACATTGACATAAATAAGACCCTCCGGCTCAAAATCCTGAGCCTGCCCCCATTTTACCATTTCCCTTATGATCTCTTCCCCCGGATTGACCGTATCCGACTGCACCACCTGATAAATACAAGGGCGGCTGCTGGTGCATGGGTACTCCTCAAAGGGAAATCCCACATCCAAGTTTTCAGAAAGCTGCTTATAAAACAAAAGCTCTGTCCCCTTATTTTCGGTTTTCCCATCCCTATATTCAAGCACATTATAGAAATAGGTCATATCCAGCTCCTCTTTATCCGCCCCCAGGGAAAACCACTGTAAAATCCCTTGCTGGAAATCATCACAGCGTGCCAAAAGCCATGCCTCCGGAAAAGCCTCCATTGAGCATTTCCCCTGGCAGCGCTCAATGCGGGCTAAATCTCTCTGAGTCATAAGAAGCCTTGTAAGAGCCTGCTGATGGCGGCGCAGCTCTTCCCGCTCCTCCTGGATGCGGGCGGCAATGCTTTCCATTGTGCTGCAAAGAGGCTCCTCCTCTCTGCCGCTCATAAGCTCCTCTAAGGCACTCAGGCTGATATTCATTTTCCGGTAGTACATAATATGCATCAGGCGGTAAATATCCAGGTCCGAATAACACCTGTATCCGTTATCCATTTTTTCAGAAGTAATGATTCCCTTCTTCTCATAAAAGCGCAGGGCATCCCTGGTAAGCCCTGCAATGCGGGCCACATCTCCAATAAGATACTTCTGCGTCTGGAGCTTCGCTTCCATACAAAAAACCTCTTTCCACTTTATATTTCACACCTTTAACAGCTGCACATTACTTATGCTATTTTAATCACAACCCAAAGCCAGGTCAACCGCCTGTGGATAATCGACAGAAAATTGTAAAAAAAGAAGGCTTATCCACAAGACTGGGGATATTTCCCCCTATTTCTGGGGAAAGTGACCTCCTAAATCTTGTGTAGCCTCTTTTCCTACACATATATATTGTGTTTGTCGGTGGATAATGTGGATAACTTTGTGGATAACCATGGGGAAATCCTGGGGATTTTGTGGGGAAATCTTATTCGCCCACCAGCTCCGCCATCACCTGATTTACCGTTTCCATCTTCTCTGCTCTGTATGCATTGCTTCCGCAGAACAGCAGAGCATTTTCAATATCCCCCTTTGCCGCATTTACAAGCGCTCTTGTAATGCAATAGGGAATCGTGCGGATGTCACAGTGCTCCAGGCACTGGAAGCAGGAGGTAATAGGAGGCCTGTTTCCAGCCTTAATCTGTGTTAAGAAGGAATTCATAATAGCCCTGCCAGGCATTCCCACAGGACTCTGTGTGATCACAATATCCTCTTTTTCTGCCTTCAGATAAGACTCCTTGTAGGCCTCACTGGCGTCACATTCCTCTGTAGTGACAAAACGTGTTCCCACCTGAACGCCCTCTGCCCCAAGCTCAAACTGGCGCAGTACGTCCTCATGGGTATAAATGCCGCCTGCTGTGACAACCGGAATATGCTTTCCATATTTCTCGCCGTATTCCTTCACGACCTCCATAATGGACTTTACTTCCTGCTCATAAGCTTCACGCTCATAGGTTGCAGCTGTATCTGCTGTGTCAGCCCCGTACTTAGACAGCTGTTCTCTTGAAAATCCAAGGTGGCCGCCTGCCAGAGGCCCTTCCACAACAACCAGATCCGGCGCTGTGTGTCCCTTTCTATCCCAGAGCTTACAGATAACCATGGCAGACTTCGCAGTTGATACAATGGGAGCCAGCTTAATGCGGCGCACCGGAAGGCGCTTTCCCGCTGCCGCCAGCTCTGCATAGGCTTCCTCCACATACTGGGGAAGAGATGCAGGAAGGCCTGCACCGGAGATAATAATGTCCGCTCCCGCCTTTACAGCCTCCTTTACCCACAGGGCATAATGCTTTGCCGCCACCATAATATTAAAGCCGATTGCGCCCTCCGGGGCGATCTCTCTTGCCAGCTCCATTTCCCTGTGGATCGCTCTTGTGTTGGCTTCCACAAAATTTGTGGTAAAATCAGGCTCCTGAAAACCAATCTGAGCTGCGGAAATAATGCCCATGCCTCCGGCCTTTGCAACTGCACCTGCAAGACGGTGCAGGCTGATCCCTACACCCATTCCTCCCTGTATTACAGGCTTTTTCACTACCAAATCCCCGATTACCAATGGTTTTAATTTTTCCATTTCTACATTCTCCTAAATCTTTTGTAGCGGCGCTCTGTCAGCTCCCGGATTTCCATTCCCCGGTACGTTTCAAAAAACTCTGCCATGGCCTTATCCATGTAAGATGCCAGCTCAGGAAGGGTTTCCGCACAGGCAGGTTCCTTTTCCGGGATAATCTGCTCAATCAATCCCAGCTCCTTCAGATCCCCGGCTGTCACCTTCATAACCTTTGCAGCCTCCGGCGCCTTCTTGCTGTCCTTATAAAGGATGGAGGCAAATCCCTCCGGCGATAAAATCGAATAGATTGCATTTTCCAGCATCCACACTTCATCTGCCACAGCCATAGCCAGCGCGCCGCCGCTTCCGCCTTCACCGATGACCACAGACAGGATCGGCACCTTCAGATCAGACATTTCAAAAAGGTTCCTTGCAATGGCCTCGCCCTGGCCTCGCTCCTCTGCCTCCAGTCCGCAGAACGCTCCCGGCGTGTCCACAAAGCACACAACCGGACGTCCGAAGGTTTCCGCCTGCTTCATCAGCCGCAGGGCCTTACGGTAGCCGTCAGGAGAGGGCATACCGAAGTTGCGCTTAATATTGTCTTTTGTATTCTTTCCCTTCTGCTGCCCGATGACAGTCACAGGCATACCATGGAAGGACGCAATTCCCCCGATAATTGCCCCGTCATCCTTAAAATAACGGTCCCCATGGAATTCCATAAAATCATCAAACAAAAGATTTATATAATCCAATGCTGTGGGGCGGTTGGCTTTTCTGGAAAGAAGGACTGTATCCCATGCCGTCTTTTCTGTCTTAGAAGCCGAGTCCAGCTCATCCTCAGAGTAATCGGGCGCTGCATCCGTCTTTGCTTCCCCGTCCTCCGGCAATACATCCGCAGCCGCAGCATCTGCCCGGTGCAGTCTTAAAATGCTTCCGATCACCTGCTTTTGCTCCTGGCGCTCCACGATCTTATCTACAAAGCCATGCTCCAGCAAAAACTCTGCCCGCTGGAAGCCCTCCGGAAGCTTCTGACCGATGGTCTGTTCAATGACCCTGGGGCCGGCAAAGCCAATAAGTGCATTGGGTTCTGCCAGGATAATGTCCCCAAGCATAGCAAAGCTGGCTGTTACGCCTCCGGTTGTGGGATCTGTAAGGACACTGATAAACAGCTGCCCTGCCTCGTGGTGGCGCTTTAAGGCAGCAGACGTCTTTGCCATCTGCATCAGGGAAACAATCCCCTCCTGCATCCTGGCTCCGCCGGAACAGGCAAACAAGATTACCGGAAGCTTTTCCTGAGTAGCGCGCTCCACTGCCTCCGTAATCTTTTCACCTACAACATGGCCCATGCTGCTCATAATGAACCTTGCGTCACAGACCCCAATAACTGCCGGATTCCCTTCAATACTGCACTTTCCCGTTACAATGGCTTCCTCCAGATGGGTTTTCTCCCTGGTTGCCAGCACCTTGCGCTCATAGCCCGGGAAATCAAGAGGATTGGAAAATTCCATCTCCCGGTTCCACTCCTCAAAGCTTCCCTCATCCGCCAGCATCTCGATCCGGCGGTAAGCATGCACCCGGAAATAGCCGCCGCATTTGGGACATACATAGTGATTATTCACTACGTCTTCCACATAGATAGGCTGGCCGCATTTGTTGCATTTACGCCACATTCCCTGAGGCACAGAAGGCTCTTCTCCCGCCTGTTCCCTGGATATAAATTTCTCATCTATTTTTGTATAGGTTTTTTTAAACATGTTCCGCAGCATAGCAATTTCCTTTCCTGTGCAGACCTATATCACTTCACATACATCGGAAAATATTTCTCAATAAATCCTGTATCTGTATCACCCTTCTGAAAGGCCTCATTTTCCAGGATCTCATACTGGAAATTAATATTGGTTTCAATTCCCTCAATAATGACCTCTCCAAGGGCACTGCGCATCTTTGCAATGGCAGACTCCCTGTCCTTATCCCATACGATCAGCTTCATCAGCATGGAATCGTAGTTGGCCGGTACCTTGTAATCCCCGTAAATATGGGTATCCACGCGGATGCCGTTTCCCCCAGGCAGATGTACGCTGGTAATCTTTCCCGGGCAGGGCATAAAACGCTTTTCCGGATTCTCCGCATTGATGCGGCACTCAATGGCATGGCCCCGGATCACCACATCCTCCTGGGAGATGCTAAGCGGCTCTCCGGCAGCCACCCGGATCTGCTCCTTGATCAGATCAAGACCAGTCACCTGCTCTGTGACGGGATGCTCCACCTGAATTCGTGTATTCATTTCCATAAAATAGAAATTTTTGTGCTTATCAAGAAGGAACTCAATGGTTCCTGCATTTTCATAGCCCACTGCCTTGGCCGCCTTCACTGCGGTTTCGCCCATGGCTGCCCGAAGCTCCGGTGAAATGACGCTGCAGGGCGCTTCCTCCAGAACCTTCTGATGACGTCTCTGAATAGAGCAGTCGCGCTCCCCAAGATGCACTACATGGCCATGCTTATCTGCCATGATCTGGAATTCCACATGTCTCGGCTTCTCGATATATTTCTCAATATACATGGTGTTATCGGAAAAGCCCTTTACAGACTCCAGCTGTGCCGCATTGAAATGCTCCGTAAAGTCCTCCTCGCTTCTGGAAATGCGCATTCCCTTTCCGCCGCCGCCGGAGGATGCCTTTATCATAACAGGGAAGCCGATTTCCTTTGCCATTTCAAGAGCGTCGGCTGCTGTGTATACAGGCTCCTTGCTTCCCGGAACCACCGGCACACCGGCCTCCATCATAGTCTTTCTGGCCTCGGATTTGTTTCCCATGCGGTTGATGATCTCTGCATTGGGGCCGATAAAGGTGATATTGCACTGGGCGCACAGCTTGGCGAATCTGGCATTTTCAGATAAAAAACCAAAGCCGGGATGGATGGCATCTGCCTTCATGGCGATTGTTGCTGCCAGAATCCGCTCCATGTTCAGGTAGCTCTGGCCGGAAGGAGCAGGGCCGATACAGATCGCTTCATCTGCCAGCATGGTATGAAGGCTGTCCTTATCTGCCTCGGAATACACAGCAACCGTCCTGATGCCCATTTCCCTGCAGGCCCTGATAATGCGCACTGCGATCTCGCCGCGGTTGGCAATCAAAATTTTGTTAAACATCCGCTTCTCCTTATCCTACCATAAAGGTCAGCTCTGCACTGACAGCCACTTTTCCGTCCACAGTGGCAACTGCACGGCCAATACCAACAGGCCCCTTCTTCTTAATGATTTCACATTCCAGTCTCAGGCGATCCCCCGGTACTACCTTATGTTTAAATTTCGCCTTGTCAATGCCTCCAAAATAAGCAATCTTACCCTTCATTTCCTCCAGGGACAAAATAGCAACTGCACCAGTCTGTGCCAGCGCCTCGATCATCAGCACACCCGGCATTACCGGCTCCTGCGGAAAATGGCCCCTGAAAAAAGGCTCATCATAGGTGATAGATTTATATCCTACTGCCCTTACACCTGGCTCCAGCTCCTCAATGCAGTCTACTAAAAGGAATGGATGCCTGTGAGGGATGATCTCCTGAATTTCCTTAATTCCCATTAACATTGGTTATTTCCTCCTTATTTAATGCGGAACAGCGGCTGCCCGTACTCTACGATCTCCTCATTTCCAACTAAGATTGCTTCCACAACGCCGTCATATTCGCTTTCAATCTCATTCATCAGCTTCATTGCTTCAATGATCCCAAGTACCTGCCCCTTCTTTACCCTGTCGCCTTCCTTTACAAAAGGAGCTGCGTCCGGAGCGGAGGAAGCATAAAAGGTTCCCACAAGAGGGGACACGATCACATTGTCAGAGGCAATATCTGCTGCAGGTGCAGGAGCTGCTGCTGTCTGCTGTGCTGCAGCCGGTGCTAAAACCGGCACAGCCTGCTGAAGGCTCTCACTCTGAAGGGAGGCCGGAGCTGCCTGAACAGCAGTCACAAACTGAGGTGCTTCCTGCTTACGCTTTAAGGAAAGCTTTACTCCGTCCTCCTCCAGCTCCAGGCTGGTAAGGCCGTTTTCTGCCACTGCCTTTGCCAGGGCGATAATCTCATCTATTTTCATCCTGTTCTCCCTTTCCCCTTATTCGGTGAATTTCTTCACAACCAGGCTGGCATTGTGTCCGCCAAATCCCAGAGAGTTGCTGATAGCATAATTTACTTCCATCGGAATTCCTGCATTTGGAACATAATCCAGGTCACACTCCTCATCCGGTACCTGAAGCCCCATGGTGCCATGGACAAAGCCGTCCTCAATGGACTTGACACATGCAATAAACTCCACGCCGCCGGCAGCGCCTAAGAGATGTCCGATCATGGACTTGGTAGAGCTGATCTTTACTTCCTTTGCGTGCTCACCAAGAGCCAGCTTAATGGCCTTTGTCTCAAAGAGGTCATTGTGATGGGTTCCGGTTCCATGTGCATTGATGTAATCCACCTGCTCCGGCGTAATGCCTGCATCCTTCATGGCAAATTCCATTGCCTTTGCTGCACCGCTTCCATCCTCTGCAGGGGAAGTAATGTGGTAAGCATCGCTGGTTGCGCCGTAGCCTACGATCTCAGCCAGGATTTTTGCGCCTCTGGCCTGTGCATGCTCCAGGGACTCTAAAACTACAACGCCGGAGCCCTCGCCCATTACAAAGCCGTTCCGCTCCTTGTCGAAAGGAATGGAAGCCCTCATTGGATCCTCGCTGCTGCTGAGTGCAGTCAGAGCAGCAAAACCGGCAATCCCGATCGGGGTGATGCTGGCCTCTGTACCGCCTGCTACCATAATATCTGCCTCGCCATACTGGATGGAGCGGAAAGCCTCGCCAATGGAATGGGTTCCGGTTGCGCAGGCTGTAACCACATTAATGCTCTTTCCCTTTAAGCCAAACTGGATGGATACATTTCCTGCTGCCATGTTGCTTATCATCATAGGCACCAGAAGCGGGTTTACACGGCTTGGCCCTTTTTCATGAAGCTTTCTCACATCACGCTCCACTGCCTGTAAGGAACCGATACCGGAGCCAAGGCTTACGCCTGCCATATAAGGATCTTCCTTCTCCATGTCAATACCGGACTGCTCTAATGCCTGCTTGGAAGCAGCCACTGCAAACTGAGTAAAGCGCTCCATGCGGCGAGCTGCCTTTGCATCCACATAGTCCTTGGGTTCAAAATCCTTTACCTCTGCAGCCAGCTTGCACTTAAAATCAGCTGTATCAAAGCAGGTAATGGGTGCGATCCCCACAGTTCCTTCCTTCAGGCTCTTCCAGTAACTTTCCACATCTGTTCCGATAGGAGTGATCGCTCCCATACCAGTTATCACTACTCTTCTCTTCATTGTTCTATGCTCCTTTACATTGCCATGCCGCCGTCTACACTAAGTACCTGTCCTGTAATATAACGTGCATCCTCAGATGCCAGGAATGCAACTGCATTTGCAATATCCTGTGTCTCCCCAAACACCTTCATTGGGATCTTCTCTGTAGCTGCCGCCTTTACGCTGTCGCTTAACACATCCGTCATTTCTGTTTTAATAAAGCCGGGAGCCACTGCATTTACAGTAATACCGCGGCTTGCCAGCTCCCTTGCAGCAGATTTTGTAAGTCCGATGACACCGGCCTTGGCTGCGCAGTAATTTGCCTGTCCTGCATTTCCCAAAACACCGGATACAGAAGAAATATTAATGATCCGTCCGGATCTCTGCTTTAACATCTGGCGGGAAATATGCTTGATACAGTTAAATACACCCTTTAAATTGGTCTGGATCACTGCGTCAAAGTCCTCCTCGGACATCTTCATCAGAAGATTGTCCCTTGTGATTCCCGCATTGTTTACCAGGATATCCAGACGTCCGTATCTGGAAACAATGTCATCCAGCATGGCCTTGCAGCTGTCAAAGTCTGCTACGCTGCACTGAATGGCCTCCGCCTTTCCTCCTGCTGCCTCGATCTCCTTCACAACCTCCTCTGCCTTCGCCGCAGAGCCGTTGTAATTGACAATTACCTGTGCGCCTCTTGCTGCCAGTGTAATAGCGATCTGACGTCCGATTCCCCTGCTTGCACCTGTTACAAGTGCGATTTTTCCTTCCAGCATCCTACTGCTCCTCCTTCAGCGCTTCTGTGACCTTCTCAATATCCTCCAGCTTCTCCACATTGAATGTCCGCACATTGCGGTCAATCTTCCGCATAAAGCCAGTCAGTGTCTTTCCCGGGCCGATTTCAATAAAGGTGTCTACGCCGTCTGCCAGCATAGCCTCCACACTCTGCTGCCAGCGCACTGACGAGGATACCTGCTTTGTAAGAAGCTCCTTTACTTCCTTCTCATCCCGTACATACTGGGCATTTACATTTGCTACATATGGGATTTTGGGAGCATGGACCTGCACGCCCTCAAGCACCTTTGCAAGCTTCTCTCCCGCCTCTGTGAGCATACCGGAATGGAAGGGCCCGCTTACATTTAACATAAGCGTCCGCTTTGCCCCTGCTTCCTTTAACAGCTCACATGCCTTTGCAACGGCTTCTTTTTCACCGGAAATAACAATCTGGCCCGGGCAGTTATAGTTTGCGATCCATACGCCTTCAACCGGCGCGATCACTTCCTCGATCACAGAAGCATCCAGAGCCAGCACTGCTGCCATAGCGCCCACACCTACAGGCACAGCCTCCTGCATCAGGATTCCTCTCTGACGCACCGTAGAAATTGCGTCCTCCTCGCTGAGAACGCCGGCTGCTGCCAGTGCGCAGTATTCACCAAGGCTTAAGCCTGCCGTTACATCCGGCTTTACCCCATGCTCCATCAGCACCTTCATCATGGCAATGCTGGTGGTTACCATCGCTGCCTGGGTATATTCCGTAATATCCAGCCTGTCATTTTCCTCAAAGCAAAGCTCCGGTACAGAAAAGCCTAAAAGCTCTGTCGCCTTGTCAAATACCTGCTTTCCCGCTGCTGTATGCTCATAAAAATCTTTTCCCATGCCGCAGGCCTGTGCGCCCTGGCCCGGGAAGATAAATGCAATCTTACTCATGTTTTTGCTCCTCTTCTACTGCCTGATCATCGTCCCAAAAGTGCAGATGCCTGCTGCATCATTTCCTCGATCATCTCTTTGCAGCTCTGTTCCTTTGAGATCATGCCTGCGATCTGTCCTGCCATGAGAGTTCCGTTCTTTACGTCGCCCTCCTGGACAGCCTTGCGGAGTGCCCCAAGGGTCAGGTACTCCAGCTCCTCAAAGCTCTTTCCCTCCTGCTCCAGCTTAATGTACTCCCGGGTCATCTGGTTGCGCAGACAGCGCACCGGATGTCCATGGCTGCGTCCTGTAACCGTAGAATCAATATCCTTCGCTTTAATAATGCGCTCTTTATAGTTGTCATGGACAATGGATTCCTTCGCAACTACAAACCGGGTACCCATCTGTACTGCCTCTGCTCCCAGCATAAATGCAGCGGCGATGCCTCTGCCGTCTCCAATGCCTCCGGCTGCAATGACGGGAATCGAGACAGCGTCTGCAACCTGAGGAACAAGTGTCATGGTCGTCTGCTCCCCGATATGGCCTCCGGATTCCATTCCCTCTGCCACAACTGCATCAGCACCGTACTTTTCCATACGCTTTGCCAGTGCTACAGAGGCAACCACAGGGATTACCCTGATTCCTGCTGACTTCCACATTTCCATATATTTTTCCGGATTCCCGGCACCGGTTGTCACAACCTTAATGCCTTCCTCAACCACTACCTTTGCTACATCCTCTGCATGAGGGCTTAACAGCATAACATTTACGCCAAACGGCTTATCCGTCAGCTCCCTGGCCTTGCGGATCTCTTCTCTTACCACCTCGCCCGGAGCATTGGCCCCTCCGATCAGTCCAAGACCTCCGGCCTCAGATACTGCCGCTGCCAGGTGATGCTCAGCCACCCAGGCCATACCTCCCTGGATAATCGGATATTCGATTCCCAACATTTCTGTTATTCTTGTTTTCATTTTCAATCTTTACCTCCAGATTTGTACATTCCCGGGCGCCTCCCATATCACAAAAGTCCGGTTTTCCCGGACTTTTATTGGTAACAGTTCCGCCGAGGGGCAGGCGCTTACCAGCTGTTTTATATTTAGGCCTCTACACCCTTATTCTTTAAGTAGTTCATAACATCCCCTACCGTAGCCATCTGCTCTAAATCCTCTGCTGGGATTTCTACAGAATACTCGTCCTCCAGAGCCATAACCAGCTCAAATAAATCCAGGGAATCAGCTCCCAGATCTTCCTTAAAAGAGGAAGCCTCTGTAATCGTCTCAGCATCAACGCTTAACTGCTCTGCAATAATTTCTCTCATCTTCTCTAACATAATTTTCTTCTCCTTTTTTGTTATCCTTTTTATACTGTAAAAGTCCCGGATGGCAGCCATAAATGAGCCATCGACTTTTATTACTTAGTGATACCGCCATCAGGCGGCATATTCATTTTATAACAATGTTCATGATGGCGAAAAATCTGCCCTCCTGAAGCACTACAATTTACCACTCAAGTACCGCTGCCCCCCAGGTAAGGCCTGCACCAAACCCTGAAAGCACCAGCTTGCTCCCTCTTTTAAGAGCTTTGCTGCGGTTCTGTTCATCCAGCAAAATAGGGATTGAGGCCGCAGATGTATTCCCATACAGCCCCATGTTCACCGGAAACCGCTCCAGCTCCACGCCAAGGCGCTTCGCTATGGATTCAATAATACGGTAATTGGCCTGATGAATAATGAACTGATCAATTTCCTCTTTGGATATCCCTGTATCCTCCAGTACCTGGCTGATGCACTCAGGAACCTTCTTTACTGCAAATTTAAAGACCTCCTGGCCGTCCATTGTCATGTAGCCCAGCTCCGGACGCTTTCCTGTAAGGAAGTTTCCTCCGGTCCTTGCCGCGCAGGTAAGCACAGGCCCCTTTTCTCCATTGGAATGCATGTTAAATCCAAGAATCCCATGTTCATCTGCCTTAACAACCGCTGCACCGGCTCCGTCTCCAAAGAGCACGCAGGTTGCACGGTCTGTCCAATCCACCAGCTTGCTGAGCACATCTGCCCCGATCACCAGCACTGTTTTATACATTCCCGCACTGATAAAGGCATGGGCTGTATTAAGTGCAAAGAGGAAACCGCTGCAGGCTGCGCTGATATCATAGCAGGCTGCATGGACGGCCCCCAGCATGGCCTGCACCTGGCAGGAACCATTGGGGAAACAGTCATCCGGGGATGAGGTTGCAAGCAAGATCAGCTCAACCTCCTCCGGCGCTGTGCCTGACTGCTCCAGCGCGCGGCGGCCTGCCTCTGCAGCCATAAAGGAGGTTGTCTCCTCTGCGGCAATCCTTCTCTGAGCAATACCGGTGCGGCTTTTTATCCATTCATCACTGGTTTCCACAACCTTCGATAAATCATCATTTGTCACTATCTGCTTTGGCACATATGAGCCCGTTCCTACAATTCTTGTTGTCATTCTCTCTATCTGTCCCCGACTGCAGTTTCAGGACATCCGCCTTTCCCCTTTTAATTGTAACAGTTCAGCCAGGAGGGGCATCTTCCCGTCCTCTGAACTGTTACATTTTATTCCCTTGCCAGCTTCTAATAACCATTTAACTCCAAAGTATTTTGAAATTCAAACTTTTATTTTCAAGGTAATACTACAGGAAAGTAATCCATTTGTCAAGACGGGATTTTGGCACAGCCTCATCTAGTTTATGCAAGACGGTTTTCTTCATCTTCTGCTTGTATCCTGCTGCCAGATGTGCTATATTAATAATAGAAAAAGGGAAAACCACAGAAGCGGCCTACCCTCAACAGTGATTTACCTAATTACTTAGGCCGTCAACTACTGCGAATAGTTGGCGGCTATTTTCTATCCTTAAAAATCTGATAAAGCAGACTAATAAGGGCAACAATGAATAAACAAAACTGAAATAAATCAGAATATGTAACCATTGACAAGCCCTCCTTTCTTTCGTCTGGAGGGTTAGCCCCTCCGAAAATGGAGGGTAAGCCGCCCGGCTCTGTGGTTTCCCATATCGACATTATATAGCAAGGCTTCCTGGCTGACAATCATTATTTTTCCGGTTTTGCCATTAAAATAAGTCTGTATCCAGAAATCGCCAGTTCCGGTTCGTACCGTTTCTGGCGATTTCCTTTTCAAGACTTTTATGATCTCTTTTGTTTTTAACACTTCTATCCCGAAATACCCCGAATCCGGGAATCCTTGGCAAGAGCAAGGAGAAGACGATTCTTTTCATAACGGGCCGGATACATCAGATCAATTTCTATCTTTGTCTCAGATTTTGACTTATTAACCTTAAAGCTTATCATCTTAATCTTTTCTTTTGCAAAAATATTCTGTAATTCTGACATAAGTGCATCAAAATCATCTGTAGTCAGCTTCATATATCCTCTCATCGGTTCTGAAGAAAGAAAGGAAATCCGGTGAAGAAGGATTTGGATAAATACAATGAGAAAACCAGTGCAGATACCGATAAAATAAGAACCAGCGCCAATTGCCATTCCAACGCCTGCAGTAGCCCAGAGCCCTGCGGCGGTGGTCAGGCCGCTGACCATATTGTTTTTCACAAAAATAATACCCGCGCCCAGAAATCCAACACCGGATACAATTTGAGATGCCACCCGGGAAGCGTCATAGTCCGGCACATCCCCAAAACCATACTTAGATATGATCATCATAAGTGCTGCTCCCAGCCCTACGATCGCATGGGTACGCATACCAGCACTTTTATCTCTGCTCTTACGTTCATAGCCGATCATATAGCCAATAAAACAGGACAGAATGATACGAAGCATAAGCTCCAGATGAAACGAATCCTTTGGGAGCAGAGAGAGAAAAATTTCCATAGACTCGCCTCCTTTGAGATTAAACATCAACAATATTAAATCCTTTTGACCGCAAAAGCTGTTCACATGGGCTGTCTAAATGCATACAGTAAATCTTCCTGCGCGTTTCCTCTGGAAACCACTGCTCCAGCTTTTCATAAAAGCAATGAGAATCCGATGGGTGAGTGGAGGTATCCTGATAAAGGCAGGAGAGATCACCCTTTAAAAATTCTGCACGTACAGCTTCAGGAACCTCCGCAGCGTCTCCGCTGTAATATATGCGCTCGCTATGGTCAGAAAGAATATAACCATAACATTTCATATCTTTTGCATGTTTTACAGGAACGGGAACCGCCGTAAGTCCGGCCTTGTTTTCCGGAAGGCTTTGGAGATAGCAATATCCCTCAGGCGTGATTCCTTCCAGAGTAAGAAGCTGAACCACAGTAGGCTCCGGATGGATCACGTGCACCTGAATACCATGGAGACAATAGTAATAAGAAATCAGAGTCCCAAGGCTTCCTACATGGTCTGCATGGAGATGAGTCAGAATCACATAAATATGAGAGATGCGATCCAGATCTTCCTTTCGGTACAGTGTATCAAAGGCAGTTTCCCCGCAGTCCAGAAGGTATAGCTCATCTTCAAAGCGCATATAAGCGCCTGTGTTGCCGTATAAAGGGTAAAAAGCAGAACCCTTTCCTAGAAAATTTAATTTCATACGATCCCTCCTATTCTTTAATTCCGGCACTTACAAAGCTGCTCATAAATTGTTTCTGAGCAACAAAGAACGCCAGGAGCAACGGTATGATAATAATAAACGCAGCCGCACATACATTAGCCCACTGCATATTTGCCTCCTTTGATTTGGCGAAAATAGCCAGTCCTACCGTAAGTGTACGGTTTTCCGGAGAATTGGTTACGATCAGAGGCCACAGATAATTGTTCCAATGATAGCTGACAGAGATAACGGCAAAGGAGAGGTATGCAGGTTTAGCACAGGGCATATAAACTCTCCAGATTGTCTGCCAAGTGCTAGCCCCATCGATTTTAGCCGCCTCTGCCAGGGCTTTCGGAATCGACTTAAAGTGCTGGCGCAGCAGGAAAATAGCCAGGGCACTTCCATAGAAAGGAAGCATCATGCCAATTTTTGTATCAACCAGTTTTAATTCTGAAAGAGTCATAAAATTAGGTGTGATCAATACATCGTTGGGAATGATGATCTGCATGAAAATCACTGCAAAAACCAAGGCCGATCCTTTAAAATCCATAACTCCCAGGGCATAGGCCGCCATCGTAGATGTGACAAATTGCACCGCAAAGGTACATGTTACCAAAATCAGGGTATTTAAGTAATAAGTGGCAAACGGAATCGCATTCCACACATAGCGCAGGTTGTCCAGAGTAAATGGCGTCGTGGGAAACAAAGTCATGTGGAAGGTGGGAACAGAAAACGCAGTTCCAACCATCCAGATTAAGGGAATCAGCCACAGCAATGCGAGAATAACGGAAAATAAGGTAATACCGCAACGGGTGATAGTTTTCTTATTCACGAGAATCCTCCTTTAATTATAATGAATCTTCTTATCCTGGCTTAAGAACCGAGGCAGCGCCACGATCATCAGCAGAACCAGCATTACAACCGTAAGCGCAGAGGAGAGTCCATAGTTAAAATTTGTAAAGCCCTGCTGATAAATATAGTACAGAAGCAGAGTTGAAGCATTATTTGGAGCACCCTCCGTCATGATCACTACGTGATCTACCAGCTTAAAGCTATTAGTCAGCGCAATGGTGGAGACAAAAAGAAACGTAGGAGCTAAAAGAGGAAGCGTAATCTTTCTAAAGATCGTCCAAGATCCGGCTCCGTCAATTCTGGCAGCCTCGTTTATTTCCTCTGAAATGCTTTGAATGCCAGACAGGAAAAATACCATCAGATACCCTGCTTCTTTCCACACATACATAAACGCCATGGCTGGCAGAACCGTTTTTTTATTGGAAAGCACATTCATCGGCTCCATCCCCAGCTTTACTAGGAGCTGATCAAAAAGACCATTTTTAGCCATATAAATAAACATCCAGATACTAGCGATGGCAATCATGGGCATAATGACCGGATAAAAATAGGCCGTTCGGACAAAACCGGTAACCCTGCTTTTGCGATTAACGATCACTGCCAGAAACAGCCCCACAACCATGCTGGGAATGATGGTGATAAAAGCAAAATACAGGGTGTTTCCCATAACTTTCCAGAACAGGGAAGATCCCGCTAAATTAATATAATTTTGAAGCCCGATCCACTCCGGAGCCTTCATGCCCAGCTTGTATTTTGTCAGGCTCAAGTAGACACTTCTGAAAATAGGATATACGGTAAAAATCAGCATAAAGATTAAAGATGGCGCAACAAGAAGCCATGCCAACAGATTTTTTCTCCTGTCCCTCTGTTTTTTCGTATAGGTTTTCATATTCAAATCCCTCTGTTTGATAGTATAGATCCCATGACTGCAAAGGAGCGTGTCCCAAGCCGTTTCTGCCAACAGCAGACAGGCGTTGAAACACGCTCCGAAATGGTCTCCTTAGCTTTTAGTTATCTTTATAAAGTGATTTATTGATATTCTGCAAGAATTTCCATTGCCTGCTCCTGAGCATTTTTTAATGCTTCTTCAGGCGTTGCATCACCTACGACTGCTGACTGGATGTTATCATTTAACACTCTCCAGATTTCTGCTGCATTGTAGGTAGTAAGCTCAGGCTTGGACATTGGGATCTGCTCATAAGCAACCTTTGCCTGAGGAAGTTCTTCGTAATAATTTTTTATCAGATCTGTTTCAAAACAGGATTCTCTGGTAGCAACATATCCGGTATCCAATGACCACTGTGCTGCACGCTCAGTTGCTGTTGCAAACTTAATGAATTTCCAGGCCGCCTGAACCCGTTCCTCTGACAGGCCACTGGAGATATAGAAATTGCCTCCACCAGTAGGAGCAGCTACTCTCTTATGTCCTGGAAGGAATGCAGTTCCAAATTCAAAGTCTGCATTTTGGCTGATATTCGCCAGATTTCCTGTTGTATGATAGATCATAGCCACTTCTCCAGCCAGGAACTGGGTAGGAAGATCGGTCCACTGTACGATTCCGGGAGCCATGATCTTGTATTTGTTCTGAAGATCCAGCCAAAACTGAAGAGCCTCAACATTCTCAGGTGTATCAAACAAAACCTGCTTGCCGTCCTCGGTCATCAGATTCTCTCCATTCGCACTGTTCTGGAGGCAGAAGCCGGTAAAGGCCCACTGTGCAGAACCGGAATTTAATGCAAGGCCTACACCATAACGGTTTTCGTTTGTCAGCTTCTGACCGTATTCTACAACCTCTTCCCAGGTAGAAGGAGCTTTTTCCGGATCTAACCCAACCTCCTTAAACGCATCCTTATTGTAATACAGGATCATTGTGCTTCTCTGGAATGGAATGGAATAAATCTGACCGTCTACGTAGGAATCTTCCATAAATCCATCCAGAAAATCATCAATATAGGCCTTCCCTTCCTCGCCGTCAGCGGCAATCAGTTCATCCAAAGGCATAGCCATACCAGTAGAAGCCATGGTAAAACGCTGAGTTGCCAGGCTGACAAACACATCAGGAGGTGTGCCTCCCTGCATAGCAGTCTGAATCTTTGTCACAGTATCATCATAATTTCCAGTGTATACCGGTTCAACAACGATATCTGGATTTTCCGCATTAAAATCTGCGCAAATCTGCTCAATCAGTTTTGCAGCGGAACCTCCTACATTAACCGGATAGTAAAAAGTCAGATGAAGGGCATCACCAGAAGACTCATTACCACCTTTTGCATCAGAAGAATCGGATTTCTGAGAAGCCACAGGCTGACTGCTGTCTGCCTGGGACTGGCCCGCAGAGCCACTGTTTCCGCAGCCGCTCAAGGAAAGCGCAGATGCCATCAGCCCTGCCGCCGCTGCAACTAAAAATCTTTTTTTCATTAGTCTCCTCCTTTATATGTTGGTTCACATGTACCTCTTGATGCCATTATAGCAAAGCTATTGAAACGTGTCAATTATTTATATATATGTTTTGCATAAAAAATACCTACTTTTTACATACTACTTACAATAAATATACAATCCAATCTAGGAGTGGAGAAAAAATAAAAGTGATACGTTTTAACAGCGAGGCAGTCGAACGAGAAACGACCGGAGAGAATGTCGTTGTAATTGTTATTCCCTTTCAGGTATGTTACAATCAAGCTAATATAATTTTTCAGGTGAGGTTCCGGCATAGTCGGAACACCACAAAAGCCACAGACAGGAGCATGCCATGGTAACTATAAAGGATATTGCGAAAGAAGCGGGAGTTGCCCAAGGAACCGTTTCCAATGTGCTCAACGGAAAAGGGAATGTAAGCAGCGAAAAGATTAAGAGAGTGATGCAGGCTGCAAAGAACTTAGGGTATGTACCAAACGAAAGAGCGGCCCTTCTTCGCCGAGGGATAAGCAACTCATTAGCAGTAATTATGCCAGATTCCCGTTTCAGGCAGCACGAAGATTTTTATTTTAGCTTCAAAAGCTACGCCGAAAGCAGAGGATACACCGTAAGTCGCTATATGACAAAGGAGAATAGACCCATTGGGGAAAAAGAGGCTCTGGAGGAAATCCGCCCCCTTTTGGTAAAAGGGATTGCCTGTATCTCCTCAGTGGCAGGAACACCTTATGAAAAACAGGTTTATGGAAATAACCCCTTTTTATTCGATGCTGCCCTCCCTTCAGTGGTATTTGTGGAACGGCAAATGAAGTCTGGAGGAGACTTTATGGGCTTTGACTACAGGGAAGCGGGAAAAGCCATGGCAGAAAAGGCCAAAAAAAGAGGATATCACAGAGTCTGCCTTTTAACCGGAAATCTCCGTTTTTCCAATGAAGCAGATTTTTATCAGGGCTTTTCCCAGGCAATGGCAGGAAGTACCTGCCGGGTTATACATATCCAAACCGACAGCTTCCGACGCTATCAGAATATGATGCAGATTGTCAACAGCTCAGCTCCCCAGGCGTTCTTTATCTCCAATTACGGATTTGCAGAGAGCGTTAAAGATGTATGTGCTACTTTTTACGACCAGGGAAAGAGACCGGAACTATTTACTGTATCTCCGCTTTTTACTATGCCGGAACATGATTTCATCAAATATGAAATGAATTACCGAAAACTAGGGAAAATAGCAGCAGAACATTTAATTGAATTAGCCGAAGAAAAGGAAAGGACAAAGACACAAAGCAAACGAATGATCCTCGCAGGGGATGGCTTTCGAGACTGGTATTTTAATTTATCTGTACCAAAGGAACCGCATCCGATCAATATTCTGACCCTGGATAGTCCGGAAGCGTATATTATGCGTAATTTTTCCAGACTATATACGAAAAAAACCGGAGTAAAAGTAAATATATGTATTTATTCCTATGAAGAAATCTATGAGGCATTTAATACGATGGATTCTTCTTCAGAATTTGACGTACTCAGGTTAGATACAACCTGGCTGTCCTGGTTTGCCCAAAAGCTTCTGATGCCGCTGACGGATATCGACCCCGCCATCGATAAAAGCTTCGGGGATTACCTGGACGGAACTCTGGAGCATTATGCAAAGGTTCACGGAAAAATCTATACCCTCCCTGCAACACCCAGCGTTCAGATGCTTTATTACAGGAAGGACCTCTTTGACAGCCCCATATGGAGGCGCATGTATTATGAACAATTTAAAAGGGAGCTTGCTCCTCCAAAGACTTTTGAGGAATTTAACCGTATCGCCCAATTCTTTACAAAATCAGTGAATCCATCCTCACCTGTAGATTATGGGGCTACGATTACTCTGGGCTCGACGGGTGTAGCAGGTTCCGAATATCTGGCCCGGCTATTCAGTCACCAGGATAATCTTTATGACGCTGACCGAAGGATCCGGCTGGATTCAGATACGGCTCTCCTGGCCCTTAAGGAGATAGCAGCATTAAAGCAGTGCACTGCGCCAGAATATTGCAGTTGGTGGACCAATACCGCTGCCCAGTTCGCCACTGGAAACTACGCTATGTCTTTACTTTACAGCAACTATGCCGGAGATTTATTGAGCCCTTCATCCAAAATTGCAGGAAAAATTGGTTATACCATGGTTCCAGGGGACAACCCTGTAATCGGAGGAGGAAGCCTGGGGATTTTCCGCTATTCCAGACAGCCAGAGGAAGCTCTTTCCTTTATAAAATGGATATGCAGTGAGCCGGTGTCCTCAGCATCCACACTGTTGGGGAGTACATCTCCCTGCCGAAAGACATATGAAAATTACGAAGTGCTTCAAAGCTTTCCATGGCTGAATCTGGCCAGAGAATGTTTTACCTTGACACGCGGTAATAGAATTCCCCCAGATGCAGGGCTAGCCTTTGATGAAAGAAGATTTTTAAGCATTCTGGGAATGGCTGTAAAAAATACCTACAGCGGCATAACTGAACCGGAGGAGGCGCTTAGAAAAGCACAGGAACGATTTGAAAGGCATTTTCAGACTAGATTTTAGTCTGCATATACGAGTTATAATGCCTACAGGCAAAAGGAATCATGTTTTCCAGAAATACTGATCGTTATTTCTTTACCATTCTTTCACCTATATTACCAAACCTGCTTTTTACATTTATTGACTTTCCATTTGGAATTTGGTAATTTTGAATTGTACAATAAGGAAAATTTTAACAAAGGAGGTCTGACAATGAGAACGACAGGTGTTATCCGAAAATTAGATGAGCTTGGCCGAATTACGCTTCCCATTGAGCTTAGAAGAAGTCTTGACCTGGATGTTAAGGATGGCCTTGAAATCACAGTTCAAGATGACTGCATTATCCTGCGGAAAGCAGCAGACGCAGATATCTTCACAGGCGATACAGATGACCTGCTGGAATACAAGGGAAAGAAAGTATCCCGGGCGTCTGTTATAGAGCTGGCGAAGCTAGCCGGTCTTACATAGCTAAACTGTTATGATTTGTACGCGGAAAGAACCTGAATCCCCTGTGCCCTTGCAGCAGGAGGTGCTTCAGGTTCTTTCTGCATACACACACCTTTATTATACCCTTACTGATTTAAAAGCTGCTGATAGACATCCCGCTTGCTGATGCCTCTGTCCTTTGCCACTGATTTCATTGCTTCCTTCTTATCCTGCCCCTGAGCCAGGTAATGTTCCATATGTTCATTTAGGCTCATTTCCTGCCAGACGCGTATTTCCTCTTCCTTTATCTCCCTGGGGCTCTTCCCTTCTATTACAATGACACATTCCCCTTTCGGCTCCTCTGCCTCATAGCGGGCTATGGCCTCCTGAAAGGTAGTCTGATAAGCGAATTCATATTTTTTTGTCAGCTCCCGGCAAATAGTAATGCGCCTTTCCCCCAGTACCTCCTGCAGATCCTTCAGAGCTGCCAGCAGATGATGGGGCGCTTCATATACAATTATCGTGCGGGTTTCCCGCTTCAGCTCCTCCAAAATCCTGATCCGTTCCTTTTTATCCCCTTTTTCTGATGGAAGAAAGGCCTCAAAGCAGAAACGCCTGGTGGGAAGCCCAGACATTGTAAGCGCTGTGATACAGGCTGCCGGACCCGGAAGGGAGGTTACCTCAATCCCGGCCTCATAGCACTGGCGCACCAGCTCCTCACCCGGGTCAGAGATACCCGGCGTCCCAGCATCCGTTATAAGGGCAATGTTGATCCCTTGGGCCATGCGCTCCACCAGCTGGGCTGCCTTTTCTACCTTATTATATTCATGATAGCTTGTCATAGGAGTCTGGATCTCAAAATGGTTCAGCAGCTTAATGCTGTGCCTTGTATCCTCCGCTGCGATCAGATCCACTTCCTTTAATGTCCGCAGCACCCGGAAGGTAATATCTTCCAGATTTCCAATGGGCGTTGCGCACAGATATAATTTTCCTGGCATCTTCATTTCCTTTCTGAGACCATACGCTCTACGGCCATGGGTTCCGACGTCTTAATAGCCATATGTCGTCCGTATTTCCCGGGAATATTCCCCGTTTTCATCAAAAACGATCACAGGGGCCTCTGCCTTAAGCAGCGGTCCTCCGCCCCGAACTGCCTCTAACAGCACCATATTAGCCTCCCTGTCCCTGTAAGGATGCACAAGCTTCATACGCTTTGGCTCCAGGCCATGGGCCTTCATGGTCTGAATAATTTCAATCAGGCGCCTTGGCCTGTGAACCATATAAAAGCGCCCCCTCGGCTTTAACACCTGTGTACCCTCCCGGATCACATCCTCCAGAGTGCATAAAACCTCATGGCGGGCAATCGCCTTGGCATCCCCGGGATTTTTAATCCCATGAGCGTCATTCATATAAGGCGGATTGGAGGTGACAACGTCAAAGGAAGCCCGCGCAAACAGGCTTCCGGCCATCTTAATATCCCCTGTTACGATCTCCACCTTCTCTTCCAGATGGTTGTAAACAACACTACGTCTTGCCATATCCGCAGATTCCTCCTGGATTTCCAGCCCGGTGAAATGCTTTCCCTCTGTCTTGGCGGTCAGAAGGATAGGGATGATCCCTGTTCCCGTTCCCAAATCCAGAACCCTCTCTCCCGGCTTTACCGCAACAAAGCCGGACAGAAGCACTGCATCCATTCCAAAGCAGAAGGCTCCCTTCCTCTGTATAATTCCAAGGTGATTTCGCTGCAGGTCATCTATACGCTCATCCTCCCGCAGCATTATATTCCCTTCCTGCCGCCAGCAGTGGGAAGAAGCTTCACTACTTGTCATCGAGCTTTGATTTCCCTTCCTTTTTCTCCAGGGCCTCCAGCTTTTTAAGCTCTGCATCCGGATTCTCCGCCTTTGCCTGCTTATCATTCCCCTTGCCCTTTTTCTTTCTTGGCTTGAATTTCAGCTGGTCTACCTTATATTCCCTGATTTCCTTTTCATCCTTGTCAACCGTTACGACAACCTTTACCAGCTGACGCAGCACATTAAAGCTGTGCACCTCGCCCTTTAAGCCATCAATGGTTGTAACATAATCACCAATGCCCGGAAGGCGGCTGTTTAAAACCTCATAGGTCTCTTCCTCATTTTTCAGACAGCACATAAGACGGCCGCAGACGCCGGATATCTTTGTTGGATTTAAGGAAAGGTTCTGCTCCTTTGCCATTTTAATGGATACCGGTATAAACTCCGATAAATAGGAATGGCAGCAAAGAGGTCTTCCGCAGATACCGATCCCTCCCATTATCTTTGTTTCATCTCTGACCCCTACCTGGCGCAGCTCGATCCTTGTTTTAAATACGCTGGCCAGATCCTTTACCAGCTCCCGGAAATCAATGCGTCCATCTGCTGTAAAATAAAACAGCAGCTTGTTATTATCAAAGGTATACTCCGCATCGATCAGCTTCATTTCCAGATTATGCTTGGCAATCTTTTCCTTACAGATTTTAAAGGCTTCTTTTTCCTTTTCCTTGTTTTTCGTCTCGATTGCCGTATCTTCCTTTGTTGCCATGCGGATTACCGGCTTTAAAGGCAGGACTGCCTTTGATTCATCTACCTCCCTGTTTCCAAGGACTACATGGCCATATTCAATTCCCCGGGCAGTTTCTACGATCACATGGTCTCCGGGCTTTATTTCTTTTCCTGACGGATCAAAGTAATAAATCTTTCCTGCAGCGCGGAAACGCACTCCGATTACTGTTATCATTGTCTTTCTCTCCTTAGTTTTCCTTCATTGTCAGCAGTAAAAGCTCCATTACCAGCTCCATATTTACATTAGCATCCAGACGGATTTTTGCCTTGTCAATGGCCTCCAGTATTTTTTCCAGGCCCTCGTAGCCGCTGACAGAGCTGATCTTCTGAATCGCCGGAAACTCATCCTTAAAAATAAGAAGGTTGATGTCTTTGGTCGTCTTATACATGAGCACATCCCTGTACCACAGCTGCATAAAATCAAGACATTCATAAATATCAAGCTTCTCCTCCTTAAACATGCGGATGGCTTCCAGAAGCTCCGAGATATCCCGCTGCTTTACATCCTTTAAGAGCTGCAGCAGCTTCTGATACATAAACTTAAATTCCTCCGACTGCACCAGATAGATTGCCTTCCCCAGATTTCCCCTGGCAAAGGCGCTGTAGATTTCTGCCTGACCTTCCTCTACCCCCAGGGACTGCACCAGATATTCCCGCACAACTGAATCCTTTAAGGGCTTTAGCTTCAGCTGCACACACCGCGAAAGAATAGTAGGAAGGAATGCATCCTGATTGGTTGTCAGAAGAAGGATCACTGCATAGGAGGGCGGTTCCTCTATGGTCTTTAACAGGGCATTCTGAGCCTGTACCGTCATTTTCTCCGCTTCATCTACAATATAAACCTTATAATAACTGCTGTAGGGGCGCACCAAGATCGTATCATTAATCTGTTCCCTGATGTCATCCACACCAATACTGGCCGGCTTCTCATGGGTTACATAAATTAGATCCGGATGATTTCCTGAAAGTACCTGCTTGCAGGCATGACACTGCATGCAGGGCTCTGAAAGCCCCTTTTCGCACAGCAGGCTGAGGGCAAAGGCATTTGCCAGAGATTTCCGGCCCATGCCTGCCTCACCGCTGAGTATATATGCATGGGAAACCTTCCCGGTCTGCACTGCCTGTTTAAAATGCTCCTTTATCTGTTCATGTCCCAAAATATCCTTAAATCCCGGCATATTCCAGCCCCCTCTCTTTCCATTATCAGCTGCCTATGGGGTTAGTATATCATATCTTATTTTTCATGTACACTTTTATTTCCCGTAACAGCGCATGGCTGAACTATTACTATTTACCTGCACCTGTCCTGGTAATCAGAGGGAGAAATCCCCAGGGTTTTCTTAAACTGGGCACTGAAATAAGCCGTATCTGCATATCCTACCTGCTCCGCTACCTCATATACCTTCACGCGGCAATCCTTTAAAAGCCCCATAGCCACCTTCATCCGGTACAGCGTAAGATAGCTGGTAAAGGTATACCCTGTTTCCTTCTTAAACATACGGCTTAAATAGCCCTCGCTGATCTCTAATCCGGCTGCTACTGTACTGATATTTATATTCTCCCGATAATGCTCCTTAATATAAGCCATAGCCATTTCCACGTACTTATTCTGAGGCTTCCCCTCCAGCACCGGCCCCAGCCTGGGCGCAAAATAAGCCTTCTGCTCCGCTGCCTTTTTTTCATCAAATTTCTTCGTTATGTGACTCACAGCCTCCTCCAGCTCCCCATCCTTCAGGGGCTTTAAAAGGTAGTCGCTGACATCCAGCCGCAGGGCACTTTGGGCATATTTGAAATCACTGTAGGCCGTAAGGATAATAAACCGGGCCATACACCCCCTGCTGCGCAGCACCCCGATCATTTCCACTCCATCCATACGGGGCATTTTTACATCTGTCACTACAATATCCGGCTTCAGCCGCTCTATGAGCCGGACACCTTCCTCACCGTTAGCTGCCTCCCCTACTATGACGCAGCCCAGATCTGCCCAGTTGATCGTTAATATAATGCCTCTCCGGGCCATGGTTTCATCTTCAATTACCGCAACCTTATACATCCGGCACCTCCTTCTGGAAAGGAAGCCGCAGCGTAATCGTGGTGCCCTCCTCTGCTGCACTTGCCTTTATTCCATACTTCTCTCCATAATACAGCTTCAAAATATAAATTACATTATACAGCCCCAGATGGCCATCCCTTTTTTGGGGATTGGGGCTGTTGATCCAGTCCAGCATTTCCCGGCTCATGCCTCTGCCGTCATCTGTAACCGAGATCAGCAGATCCTCTCCATCCCTGGCTCCATAAACACAGATATAACCGTTCTCACTGCCGTCCAGTCCATGGATAATGGCATTCTCTACCAAAGGCTGCAAGATCATTTTGGGGATCAGACATTCCTCCATCTGTCCCGGTATCTCCGTTTCATAAAGGAAACGCCCTGTAAACCGTATTTTCTGAATACAGATATAACTCTCAATGGTTTCCAGCTCCTCCTTTAAGGGGATAAATGGCCTGCCGGAAATACTCTTTCTCAAAATGACTGCCAGATTTTCTGCCAGAACTGCAACCTCCGGTATCTGGTTTATTTTCCCATTCCACCGTATCGTATCCAGGGTGTTATAAAGGAAGTGTGGATTCAACTGGGTCTGATAGAGTTTTAGTGTTATTTCATTTAAATCCTTCTGCTGCTGAACCCTGTCCTCCAGATAGGTATTTAAATCCCGGGCCATCTGGTTAAAGCTCTCTGCAAGCCGCCCCAACTCATCCCGCCTTCGGCTGTAAACCCGGACGCTTAGATCCCCTCCCTTTAATTCCTCCATGGCCTTGTCAAGGCACCGGACCGGCTGGGTGATCGTCCTGGAAAGCATCTCTGAAATTCCCAGGCACAAAATGAAACTTAAAACAGACAGGGCAAACATAACCGTCCCCATCGTCTCGATTGCCGGTGCGCTGATAGGGGCCTGCTGACAGAGGATCACATAAAAACCATGCTCCGGCTCCCACTGCCATAAAGACTGGTTATAGCCGTCTACCTCCTCCCAGGAGCCCTCCATCGCCCGGGATGCCAGCTGTTCAAGCTGTCTCCCCCCATATTCCGGCCTTGAGCAGTACACCGGTTTTTGGTGAGAATCAAGAATCAGAACCATATCCCCCGGGGAGCGAAAACCGCTGATCACATTGTCAAAATCCTTCCTTGTAAAATCCATGACCACATAACCCATCCTGACTCCATGGGCCGTTTCCAAAGGATATGCCCCCTGCAGGAGCACATCTGGTGCCGTGATCGAAAGATTAGGGTCCGTACAGTAATAAATAATCCCTTCCGCTGCCGATGCCTTCTTTAAAAGCCCCCAGTAAACCGGCAAAAAGTCCTCCCGCTCTCCTGTATCCGTTGTAAAGCGCAGTTTACCGCCTACATCATAAATACTGAACTGCGCATGGCTGTAAACCTCCTGGACTGCCTGGTAAAGAGAAAGATACATATCGCGCCTGATATCCACGGTTGTATTATCCACCATGTTCCAGGCCGCTGACCCATCCGCCGCCAGTGCCCTGCATGCCTCCTCGCATTCTTCCCAGAGGTTGAAAAAACGGCTGGTTATCGCTTCCAGCTTCTGATGGGCCTGCGCATCACTCTGACGGTTCAGGGAAGCCCTGAACAGCTGCATCATTACTACACTGGATAAGATCAATGGAACCAGTGCTACCATAAGGCAAGATAAAAATACCTTTGTTTTAAAAGAGAGGCCTATCCGTTTCATACCCCCGCCTCCTCCATGATCTGGTTCCACTGCTTTAAGACATCACTCTTTTTCTCAGACAATGCCTCTGTATCCATCTCTATCACGGGAAGACGCTCAATGGGATCCAGTCCCACGCAGGGAGCCACATCCCGGCGTACAGAGCGCCTCTTTAAATTTGAAACAAGAATACGCTGTACATCCTTGCTGACTGTAAAATCCACAAACTCCCTGGCAGCCTTCAGATGCGCACAATCCTTTCGGATCGCAGTACCGTCCAGAAGAGCGGTTGTTCCCTCCTCCGGATAAATATAGTCTATATCTGCCCCCTCAAGCCTTAATGCCTGAGCTGACTCCTCCACTGTAACACCCACAGAATATCTTCCGGCAGCAATCCCTGTATTAACCCGGGCGCTGTCAGTCTGGATATTATAATTCAGGTTCTCTGCCAGCCGGCTTAAATAGTCCTCCTTTTCTGAACATGCATAGGCAGCTACAGCCAAGGCTGATGCATACACATCTGACTGGTTAGGGTCTACAAACGCCACACGTCCCTTCCACCTGGGCTCCAGAAGGCTCTTCCAGCCCACCGGAAGCTCCCGGTAGGTAACCACATTTGTATTATACATGATCACAAGGGGTTGGGAAGAAAAACCGGTCCAGGTATGCTCCGGGCAGCGAAATGCCGGCATCACAGATGCCTCCTCAGGGCTTTCATAGGGCAGCAGATTCTCCTTTAACAGCTCCAGCGTATCAACCCCCACACCAAATACCACATCCCAATCTGCTGTTTCCTTCTTTTCCCCTTTATCTGCACCGGCTAACAGCTGCTCTGGAGCCAGTACCTGTACCATGACCCGTAAATTCGTCCGCTCCTCAAATTCCTTTACAACCGGCCCGTAAAACACCTCATCCTGGGCTGTACAAATAATAAGGTCATATCCCTGAGCTGCAGCTGTATCCCCGCCCTCCTCTGCCGTTCTCCATGGCAGCAGAGCTCCAGAACTGCCGGCTGCACAGCCTGTCAGGGGCACGGCAAAAACTGCCGCTGACAGCAGGCCTGACAAAACTGACCGGAACATTTTTAAAGTACACTGGAACATTCCCCCGCCCCCTTACAATATTTTTCCGTCTTTTTCCCTCATTATAGCAGAAATTGGAAAAATACAAAAGCTTCCTGCACCTTAAGATCAAAGCGCAGGAAGCCTATTTTGTAACAGCTCAGCCAAGGGGCATTTCCCCGCCCTCGGAACTGTTACCCTATTTTTACTTGAGCCCAAGAAAAGCTTCAAACAGTTCACATATGGTTATTGCATCCTGCCGTTTTTCCATCTCACAGAAGATTCTCAGCAGGGGTTCTGTCCCGGAAAACCGGGCACTGACCCAGCCTCCATTTTTAAAATATACCTTACAGCCATCCAGATAGGATACCTTCTGGATCTCAAAGGGAAGTTCCGGAAGTTTTCTCTCATCCATAAGAATATGGCTGATCTGCCCCTTTTCCTCTGCCGTAAACCGGAAGCTCTTCTCTTCCATATAAATATCGCCGTATTCCTGCCGGATATCCTCTGCTATTTCCGACAGCTTCTTTCCTGTAACTGCAATCATCTCTACCAGAAGAGAGGCGGCATAAATGCCATCCTTGCCGTGAATATGGCCTTTTACTGTAAGGCCTCCTGAGGATTCCCCTCCGATAATGGCCCCCGTTTCCTGCATTTTTGCAGAAATATACTTAAAGCCTACCGGCACCTCATAGCAGGTCTGTCCAAAGCGTTCTGCCACCTTATCTAATACATGGGTCGTGGTAAGGTTCCGCACTGCCGGCCCCCTCCAGCCCTTATATTTCAGCAGATAATAATACAGCATTACCAGGATGTTGTTGGCATGAAGATAATTTCCCTTATCATCAATGACGCCCAGACGGTCCGCATCCCCGTCTGTAGCAATGCCTATATCGCAATAGCGGTCAAGAACATAATTCTGGAGATACCTCAGGGTGTTTTCAGCAGGCGCCGGCATTTTCCCGCCAAACAGCGTGTCATGCTCCGCATTGATGGTTTCCACCGTACATCTGGCAATCGCCAAAATGGTGCTTAAAGCCGTCAGGCTGACGCCGTACATAGGGTCAATGGCAATGCGCAGGTCACGCCTGCGGATAGCTTCTACATCAATAACCGAAATAATATTGTCCAGGTACTCATTCATGGGATTGATTTCTGCGACCATACCTGTTTTTACAAGCTGCGTATAGGAAGGCGGCGGCATCTGTCCGGTTTCTGTATCATCCGCTGTATACAGCGCCTCTGCCTGCTCTAAATAAGCCTCAATCTCCCTTGTCTGAATCTCATCCGCATCACGCCCGCCCTTTGTAAACACCTTGATGCCGTTGTAAATAGCCGGGTTATGGCTGGCTGTCACCATCATGCCATAATCAAGATCATGCTTCATTACATAAAACATGATCAAAGGCGTCGGGGAGCTGCGGTTAACAAATTTCACCCGGATCCCCTGCTGCCCAAACATCTGGCAGGCCCATATAACCGCCTCCTTAGACAAAAAGCGCCGGTCATATCCTATTACGATCCCCTGGTCATCCACCTGCTCCGCTTTCATTTTCAAACAGACAGCCAATGCCAGCTTCTGGATATTTTCTTTTGTAAATTCTTCACCGATAATGGCCCGCCAACCGCCTGTTCCAAATTTTACCATATATTTTTGCCTCCTTGTCCCTTTGCCTTACACAATAGAAACCTTTCCCTTGCTTACCTTTAAGAAGATCAGCAGGGAAATGACCGTACTCACCGTCAGAATGGAAGCCAAAGCTGCTGCCGTTCCGAAGCTGTTGCGCACAACCTCCGTATAAATAGCAACAGAAATGGTACTTGTCTTTCCTCCGTAAAGCATAACGCTGGAGGACAGCTCATTGATACAGGTGATCCAGCTTAAAATTGCTCCGGACAGGATGCCGGGAGCCATCAGACGTGCCGTCACCTTCACAAAGGTTTTCATAGGAGAAACGCCCAGACTGATCGAAGCTTCCTCTACGCTTGGATCCATCTGCTGCAGGAAGGCACTTCCGGAGCGTATGGTATAAGGCAGTTTTCGCACTACAAAGGCAATGATCATGATCGCCGCTGTACCTGTCAGGATCACCGGTTCCTTGTTGAAAGCCACGATCAGGCTGATACCAAGGACTGCACCCGGAATCACAAAGGGGAACATGATCAAAAGGTCCATCAGCTGGCCTGCAAGTCCCTTCTGGCGCACAATAATATAAGAAATCAGCATTCCCAGTATAATAATGAATACGATAGCAATGGTAGAAAATGTAAAGGTGTTCCTTATATTGGTCCAGAGCCGGTTAAAGATGGTAACATAGCTTTCCAAGCTGAAGCCCTTCTGGAAGCCTGTAAAATCGCATTTAATAAAGCTGCTGATAAGCACTACGATCTGGGGCATGATCCCTACAAAGGTCACTGCCATTACAGGAAAGGTGGCCAGGAAACGCTTAAATCCATGAAGCTCCTCTTCCTTTGGCGGGCGCATGGCTGTCATAACATAATTCTTCCGGCTGACAAAGTATTTCTGTACCAGCAGCACCGTTGTGGAGCACACCACCACCACCACAGACAGCGCACTTGCCAGATGTGCATTTCCGCCGATCTCACTCATATACTCGTTATAAACAAGTACCGGCAGTACCATATATCCCTCACCAATGAGCATTGGGGTTCCAAAATCTGCCAGACTTGTCATAAATACCATGATAGCTCCCGCTGCAATGGATGGAGCCACTACTGGAAGGGTAATGGTAAGGAGCCTTCTTAATTTGTTGCTTCCCAGGTTTTCCGCTGCCTCCTCAAGGCTTGAATCGATGCTTCCCATGGCGCCGGAGGTATACAGGTAAACATAGGGGAAGAGCTTAAAGGTAAATACCAGGATAATCCCCATTTTTCCGTAAATACTTGGAAGCTCAATGCCGAACTGCTCAAAAAACTGAGTCACGAAACCGGCACGGCCAAAGAGCATGATCCAGCTGTATGCCCCGATAAAAGGCGGGCTCATAAGGCTCATAATAATGAAAATATGTAAGAGCTTCTTTCCCCATACATTATAGCGGGACATCACATAGGCAATGGGAACGCCTACAGCCAGCGTTGTACAGGTTGTAACGGTAGATACAAACAGGCTTCGCCCCAATGCCGAATAATAATATTTCTTTGTAAAGAACCTGACATAATTTTCCAGAGTGAAGCCATCTGTTTTTGAGGAAAAGAAACTCCGGGTGATCAGGGTGCAGAAGGGATAGATCAGGAAGATCAGCATAAAGCCGACTACACCTACCTTGACCCAGAACCAGAAGTCCAGCTTCTTTTTTGTTCCTACCATGAAATCACCTCCTGGGTACCTGCGTCATAAACCCCCACTGCATTAATATCAAAATTAACCTTCACCTTCTGGTTATCTTCCCGCAGTACCCCGCCGTCCTTTGTATACTCGTTTAACTGCAGGGTCTGTCCATTGTCCAGCTCAATCTCATATTCAATGAAATCTCCCAGGAAGGTTGACATAACAATACGTCCCGGAAGCCCCTCTTTCTCATCAAAGAACAGCTGCTCCGGCCTTGCAGAGATAATTCCCTTTCCTGTAAAGGCTTTTTTCAGGCGGCAGGTAATGCTGCATTCCCCTTTAATATTTAAAACTGCCTCCTGAGGATTTTTGCCGTCGATCTCGCATTCCACAAAATTAGAAACACCGATAAACCCGGCTACAAAGGTATTTTCCGGCTTTTTATAAATTTTCTCCGGAGTCCCCACCTGCATAATATTGCCTTCCTTCATAACGGCAATGCGGTCAGAAATTGCTAGGGCCTCTTCCTGATCGTGGGTTACATAAATCGTAGTGATTCCTAAACGGCGCTGCAGCTTCTTAATTGCGGTACGCATCTGCACCCTCAGCTTTGCATCCAGGTTGGACAATGGCTCATCCATCAAAAGCACGCCCGGTTCAATGACAAATGCCCTTGCAAGGGCAACTCTCTGCTGCTGGCCGCCGGAAAGCTCATTGGGACGCCTGTCCTTTAAATTTTCAATCTGTACCAGCTTTAATGCCTCCTCAACCTTAGCCGGGATCTGGTCTTTTGGTATCTTTTTTGCTTTCAGGCCGTAGGCTACATTTTCCGCTACTGTCAAATGAGGGAAAATAGCATAATTCTGGAACACCATTCCAATATCCCTTTTGTGGGCTTCAAGATTGTTAATTACTC
>OLRK01000429.1_pt1 | contig 49799 bp, 55 predicted proteins | sample 1672911 | NCBI WGS metagenome assembly OLRK01 (sample SAMEA3136736, study PRJEB25190) | human gut metagenome | biome: human gut; feature: human-associated habitat; material: faeces | place: Austria | collected 2013
TGAATCGCAGGATTTCCGATGGTTCCGGCTCCGTCTGTGGCTGGTTGTGTGGTCAGTGTGGCAACTGTAACGCTTAAACTCGCAATGATTGTATTATTGATTTTCCACAGAAATGTTAACTTCTTTTGAGACTCTCAAGGAACAGAAGTCTAAAATCTTTACATTCCTAAAGGAAGTTCAGCCACCTTCTTGCTATCTTTACTTTTTCTTGTGTTCCAGTTTACTAGTTTGAAATTACAAAATCCTTTCAATTGCCTCGCCAGCCATACAGTTTTTCTTTTGCTTGACAGAGCATTTCCATGGCGATTTCCTCTATTTTTAGTACGCCGTTATCAAAGATAAAAATCTGCCCAGATAGCAAGAAATTACGCCGTTCGGTCTAACTTCAGCCACCTCAATACCCTAAGTACTGGCAGCAAGTAATTTCCCGATAATAGTAGTCATCTGCCATCCGAATTGAAATACAAACCAATCTTCACCATATGGTTCTTTTATTTTTATAAGTATCTATGCTACTATTTTCAATGCATTTCGACACAGTTGAATCTATGCCAACGTTTTACAAAAGCATTCTATCCGACGTAACGCTTCAGAAAGATCCTCTTCCGAGCAGGTGTAGGCAATACGGATAAAGCCTTCTCCACACTCTCCAAATGCGCTGCCCGGAATGCACACGACTTTTTGTTCTTCTAACAGGCGATTGCAAAAGTCGACACTGCTCAAGCCAAAACCACTGATATCAGCAAAGGCGTAAAATGCGCCTGTCGGCTGATTGCAGTGTATACCGTTGATCTTAGACAGACCGTTTAGCAAGATATCTCGGCGTCGCGCAAAAATTCGGCATAATTCTTTGCATAATTCCGGATGGTCCAGAGCAATTGTACCAGCATATTGACCAGGAGCATTGGCGCAGGCATTAAAATTTTCCTGACATTTAGTCATTCGGTCAACAATTTCTGCAGGCCCTGCTACATATCCGATTCTCCAGCCTGTCATAGCATATGATTTGGAGAAACTATTAATGATCACCGTTCTCTCCTTCATACCAGGAAACGCCGCAATACAAGGTGCTTCTTCTCCGGCATAGAGCAGCGTATTGTATACGTCATCAGATATGACTAAGAGATCGTGTTTCACTGCTAGTTCTGCAATTTTCTGCATCGTCTCCCGCGTCATGACAGATCCCGTGGGGTTATTCGGAGTATTGATCATCAGTGCCTTCGTACGGGGCGTGATACAGTTTTCGATGGTCTCAGGTTGCATTTCAAAATTGTGTGCCAAATCAGTTGGTACCCGAACCGCTATACCGCCGCAGTAAGAAACTTGTGCCACATAGTTCAGCCATTGCGGATCCTGAATCAGGACCTCATCTCCATCATTGAGCAGTACAAGAAATAACAAACTCAGTGCCCCCATACCGCCGTTGGTAACGATAATTTCCGTGTTTGGGTCATAGTGCAGATCTTTTAGGTAAGTCTTTTCAGCAATTGCTTGTCGGAAGGCAAGCATCCCGGCATTGGGTGTGTAGTGTGTAATACCTTTATCAAGGGCTTCCTTACATGCATCACATATCAGTTTCGGGGTTGGCATATCAGGTTCTCCAATACCTAAACTGATAACATCGGACATTTTATTTGCACGGTCAAACATGGCACGGATTGTTCCTTGTTTAAGACCCTTTGCCTTATTGTTGATCCATTTCACAGTAATGACAGGCTCCTTTCTATCTCTGTACCCGTCCACTTCCGTTGCCATTCATTAGTTTTTTGACATCGGAAACTGTAACACGGTTAAAATCTCCCGGAATACTATATTGAAGGTAAATATGCCTTACATCAAAGGGCTTATCGTATTCATATTGCTGATGAAACAGTATTGCCAACGTTTTATTTTTACTATATGAAAAGTTCGTTTTTGACCTATATTGAGAAGACTTCCTTTCGTTCATCCATAACATCAATACGGTGCCCTATGCTGAACAATTTTCCGGGACTTCTGCCCCGACCTCCTTTCTTGCCTGATTTTGTCAGAGAATGTATTCTATACGAACAGGGGCGTCCTGCTCTTCTCCCAACAGATATCGCATATACACCTGCATAACGACAGACATCTCCTCAACACTGACCCACTCATCAGCAGCATGCATGCCACCGCCTCCAGGTCCGAAACAAACTGCTGGTATTCCACATTCTGCTGTCAGATAGTTGTTGTCGCAGACGCCGTCCGCATATCCCACCTGCAGTGTCTTCCCTGTCACTTGGTAATAGAGTTGACGAATCTTTTGAACATCTGGATGTGTTTCTTCCACTACATAGGGTGGATAGAATGGAACTTCTGTTTCAAAAGTAAATTCCGCATGTAAACCAAGGCATTTCACCTGGTTTCGGAGGTCTTCACAAATTGTTTCAGCTGTCTCGCCTGGAACAATATGTTTGTTGATCAGTGCCGTACAGGTGTCAGGTACCACCAATTGGTACTCTTCTCCGCCACCTTTTACTTGAAGCGTGACATAGGGCTGGCTGTCCATAGTGGAGTGGGAATACAGCGGAAGATTCCGCAAAGAGCCCAGTAAGCGGCCCATCTCCTCAACAGCATTAATCCCCTTCTCCGGCTGTGCAGCATGGGCCGACCGCCCATATGCACGAGCACGGATTAAGAGTTTTCCACATGCGCCAATCTGCATAGTGGCAAATTCCGGCTCTGCGGCAATACAAAAATCTGCTGTTGGGTTTATGCCCATGAAACACCTCATCCCTTTGGAGTATGCCTCTTCATCACATACAAAAACAATTTCCAAAGTACCCGAAAACTGTTGCCTGTGTGCGACAACAGCTGCTGCCACCTGTATAATAATGGCAATGCCGGCTTTCATGTCGTTTGCGCCCCGACCAAAGATTTTACCATCCCGTTCCACAGGCTCAAACGGTTCTGTTGTCCAGCCGTCTCCCGGCGCAACTGTATCCATATGCCCGGTCAGCAGAATCCGTCTCCCCGGAAAGGCTCCGTGGATCCGAGCAATCACATTATACCGCCCCTCCTCAACAAGTTGTTTTTCAACATAGTCCGCACCAATTTGTTTCAGTCGGGAAAAAATATGCTGAGAAATTGCCTCCTCTCCGCCTGTAACAGAGGGGATACGGATCAGCGCCTTCAGTTCTTCCTTTACGTCTTCCAAATCCCAGGTCTGCTGTGTCTGCATCTGGTTCTCTCACCTCGTTCATTCAAATATGGATCTTTTCCCCAATAGCCGGATAGGCCTCTCTGCTCTGAGAAATCCCAAGCGTCCCCAACATCTGGGCGTATTGTACCGCCAGCGGCGCAGGATCAAGAACCGGTACCCCCAGCGCCTCGGACAGACGTTCCCCCATTCCTGCCATTCCAAGGCAGGAAAGGACAACACAATGGGCACCATCCTTTTCCACACACAGCCTGCCTGCTTGGTAAAGTGCATTAAACGTGGCATCCATATCCTCCCTCACATCAGAAACCGGAATCCCGATGCTGCGCACGGAGGCCAGCCGGGTCATATCAAACCCCTTCTCATAGACGGCCTCTGTATCACGCGCAATGCAGGTTGGCAGTACAGTCAGTACAGAAAATCTGTATCCCATATCCAAAGCCACCATTTTGGAGAGCTTTCCTGGCCCGATTACAGGAATCTTCACCAGTTCCCGGGCCGCGGCAACCGCCGGGTCACTGCCGCAGTATATGATAATGGCATCGTACCCGTCTTTTTCCGCCTGGGTCACTTTTCGCAGGATATGAGGCCCCGCCAACACCTCGTCATAGGACGACTCAATGCTCTCCGGACCTCCGTCGATGCAATCCACAGAGATCTCCGTATCGGCAGCTGCATATCCCTTCAGCATGATTTCCCGCTCATCCAGCGTTTTACGGGACATCCCGCTGTTTGGAATGATTACTTTTATTTTCATTGCTGTTCTCCATCTGACTATTTTCCAAGGAACAGTTCCACATACTCGTTGGCAAGCATTACTGCATCTGCTACCCGGTTCCGGTTGCGCAGCATTTTGGTGTAGAGCAGCCGATACTCCAGGGTATCCTTTGAAAGTCCGCTGAGTTTGATCATAGGGTAGAGCAGCGGCAGCGGTTTGGAGAGGATCGTACGGCCATAGCTGTCCTGATCATACTTCTCCGCATTGGTATAAAATGCATTTGTGAGGCTGCGGCTCAGGCGCAGCAGTGTGGCGTTCAGTCTTCTAATCTCCTCTTTGGGCAGGTTTGCGGCGTTGGCACGCTTTTCATTTAGAACAGATACATTTTTCGCCAGCCTGGAGATCGACTTTTCAATTCCGCCCAGTTCAATGATATTTTTGCTCTCCCTGCGGATAAATGCCACTTTCTCCCCGATGTCTTCACAGGTTTTCTGGAAGTCGTAGGGCAGCACCTCTGCGTTTACAAGGCCCCAAATAACCCCGGCATCCACTCGGTTGTCTTTCTCCAGGTTCTGTATATCCATCTTGTCAAGCGTATCTTCACAGGTGTGGTTCCAGTACCCCAGTGTTGCGCCGTTTTGTTCCTGCACCACATCCGGGAGGTAAGAAATTCGCCCGGCAATAGAGGGAACTCCGACCCCGAAAAACGACTGGTCTCCGGTTTTTGCCAGATAGTTCACATCCAAGTCCTCTCCAAGAACTTTTCGAATTATTTGGTCGGCATAATCAGAGAGCTCCCTGGATGCATCCGTGCAGTATTTGGCAGCACCTTTCATTCCCGTAGAATCAATGTTTATGTATCCAATACAGTTCTCCCGGATGTCCTCATAGAAGTAATCCTGGAACCAGGTGGAACCTGCCGCCTCTGCAATCTCATGTCCGTTCCAGTACAAAAAATAGATACTGCGTTTCAGCTTGTCCTTAAATTTGCCAAAGACGCGCGCCATCTCCAACATTGTACCATCGCCAGTCGCATTACAGGTTACACCCGGACACCACGCATCCAGATGGGCACTGACCAGCAAAAATTTTTCTGGCTCCTCCGTCCCACGAAGGATTCCCATGGGCTGCGGGAGGTATTCCCAATGCCGCGTCGCACTGGCCTGAATCTTTACCGTTACACGCTCATTTTTCAGGCACAGTTCTTTTAAATACTCTCCGTCCTTCCGGGTAACACTTACCCCCACGAGCTGCGGAATTGTGGGAAAGCTCTCCGGTGTAGGGTTTCCCCATACCGCCTTCAAACCCCGGTTACAGATCAATTCATGCTCTGTTGTGCCCCAGTTCATGCAAATCATCGCAGCTGCATGGTGCTCGCTGGCGAGCATGGCCTTCTCCGGCGTAGCCGGTGCATAGGACACCTCCACCAGAACCGCTTTACCCGCCACGTCCTTTCCAGCATAATCCTCCTCCCCGCCGGAGCCGAGGTAGACCACCTCAAACTCCTGTCCCTCGGGCGGGGTGGAGTTGATGTGGCAACAGGGCAGGCTGGCAAGTTTTTTCTCCACAGGGCAGGTCACCACAACTTCAGAACTGCCCGGATGGCTGTTATATGCCTCAAATTCCAGCAGATTGGTCTCCAATCCATATTCATCCATTTTCTTGCAGATATATTCTGCCGCCCGGCGGTCCTGCCCCTTTCCGGAAATCCGGTTGGGGGTATTTTCGGTCAGCCACTCGATGTGCGCCACCGATTGCTTTACATCCAATGTCTGAAGAATCTCATCAAGTAAGGTTTTCACTGCAATCCATCTCCTGTTTTTTATTTTCCGCCCAAATAGGACTGAATAATACTTTCATCGGCGGCCAGTTCCTTCCCGCTGCCCCGTTTCACAATCCGGCCCTGTTCCAAAACACAGGCTCTGTCCGCAATTGCAAGTGCCTTTTTGGCATTTTGCTCCACCAGCAGAACAGACACTCCTTTCCGGTTGATCTCCTGAATGATTCGAATAATGTCATTAACGATCAACGGCGCCAAACCAAGGGAGGGTTCATCCAGCATGATAATCTCCGGATTGGCCATGAGCCCTCTTGCAATGGCTAGCATCTGCTGTTCGCCTCCCGAGAGTGTTCCAGCCCGTTGTCTTCTGCGCTCCTTCAGTTTGGGAAACATAGAGAAGGCGCGCTCCTTTCCCTCAGCACTGCTACTAACGGTATACGCCCCGATCTCCAGGTTCTCTTCAATGGTAAGTCCAGGGAAAATCCATCTGCCCTCAGGCACCAGTACCATTCTCCGTTTTACAACTTCATGTGCCCGGGGCGGCAAAACCTCCCCATTTAACGCCACATGACCGTTGGAAGGACGGAGAACGCCTGCAATACACTTCATCAGCGTTGATTTTCCCGCACCGTTGGCCCCGATAATTGCCATAATCTCCCCTGGCTGCAGCTCAAATGAGACATCACGCAGGGCTTGTATCTTTTTGTAGGAGTAGCTGAGATGATCCACCTTTAGCACAATCTATTCACCTCCCAGGTATGCCTCAATCACCGCCGGATTGTGTTGAATTTCCTCAGGTTTCCCCTCCGCCAATTTGCTTCCGAAATTGAAAACCGTAATCTGATCACAGCTGTCCATAATCACGTCCATATGATGGTCAATTACAATAATGGTCACGTCATAGGCCGCCCGGATGGATTTGATTACAGAGGAAAGTTTTGCCGACTCCTCCTCATTCATTCCGGCTGCCGGCTCGTCCAGAAGCAGCAGCGTCGGTTCTGTCACTATTGCCCGGGCAATTTCCAGGCGGCGCTGCTGTCCATAGGGGAGATTTCCAGCCACCTGGTTCCGCAGCTCCCACAGCCCCAGTTCCTGTAGAATCTCTTTGGAAAAGGCTGCAATTTCTTTCTCTTCTCTTCGAAACTTTCCTGTTCGGAAAATTCCGTCCAGGAGGGAATAGGAGAGATGTTTCTGACAGGAGGTAATGATATTGTCGTATACGCTCAGTTCTCCAAACAAGCGGATATTCTGGAATGTCCGGGCCACACCCATTGCCGCTGTCTCATGGGTCTTCTTTCCAACCAGGGATGCCTCGTTTAACATCAGGTTTCCTTCTGTTGGGTGATAAATCCCGGTAATCAAGTTAAACATGGTGGTCTTTCCCGCTCCATTGGGCCCGATGATTCCATGGATCTCCCCAGGGGCAACAGAAAAACTGATATCGTTCAAGGCAACAATTCCCTCAAACCGCTTTGTCACATGTTCCACCGTCAGTTTTGCTGCTTTACTCATCCTGACCACCTCCGTCCGCCTTCCCATCCCGTTTTCTCTGCATCAACCGTTTGATACGGCGCAGCAGACCGTATATCGTAAACTCTTTATTCCCCATCAATCCGGATGGTTTGAAGACGACAACCGCAACTACAAGCACGCCATAGGCAACCATTCTCCACTCCTCTACAGAGGGAATCCGCAAATATTCCGGTAACGGGATCAGGATAATCCCTGCTAAAATTGTACCAGTTAAACTGCCTGTACCACCCAGGATCACCGTCATAGTCAGTTCATTTGACTTAGCCATTGTGAACATTGTGGGATATAGATACCCCATATATCCCGCCAACAGGCCACCAGCCAGACCGCAGAGGGCACAGCTGATAAGAAATGCCAGCATTTTATAATTCGTGGTGTTGACCCCAATGGATTTTGCCGCAAGCTCTTCTTCCCGTACCGCCACGCAGTTTCTTCCTTGCTTAGAATGCAAAAAATTAGCAAGCCCTACTACTATCACGACCAGGAGAACCAATACCAGGGGAAAAGAAGTCCCCTTTTCAATATCTGTCAGTCCTCTGGAACCACCTGTTATCGTGGGCATATTTTCAATCAGAAGTTTTGTACATTCTCCAATGGCAAGTGTTGCAATTACAAAGTAGTCTCCACTCAGGCGCAAGGTCGCCTTCCCAATCAGCGCACCTACCAGCATAGCTGCAAAGATTCCTGCCAATAATCCTATTAAAAATGGTACCTGCAGACTTTTCACCACAATTGCAGTCACATAAGCTCCAATGGCCATAAAGCCTGCATGTCCAAGCGAAAACAGTCCCGTGAACCCAACCAGGATGGAAACACCCAATGTTGCAATCAAATAAATTCCCGTCAGCGTTGCAACGCCAATCCAATACGATGCCATGCCACTCCCCCCTTATGCTTTATCTTCCGAGCTCTTCCCCAGCAGTCCAGCAGGCCGAATGAGGAGAACAGCGACCAACAGCGCATAGGCAAACAGATTCCGAAGTGAGGATGAAACATAGGCGGACACCAGAGTCTCCAATATCCCCAGCAGCATGGCACCGAGCATTGCCCCCGGCAAGCTACCCAAACCTCCAAATACCGCACTGATAAACGCCTTTGTGGTCAGATTTCCCAGAGTCGGATAGGCTGTGTATTTCAGCCCCAGAAAAACACCTGACATTCCAGCCAATCCACCGGCCAGAACAAAGACAAAAAGAATCAGCTTTCGTACATTGATTCCCATGATAGATGCTGTTGTAAGATCAAACGCGGCTCCTCGAATGGCAAGCCCCACTTTTGTCTTCTGAATCAGCAGCTGCACCAGCAGAAGAGCGCATCCACTGGCCAGCAGAATAATCAAATCCACCAAGCCGATACTTGCTCCAAAGATGGAAATCGGAGCGGAAGAAAATTCCGTTGTATAGGCATGAAAGCGGCCGTCCAGCAAAACAACAATCAGGTTTTCTCCGATGATGGAAATACCAAGTCCTGCAATCAGCAGATAGATGCGTTTCGCTCCTTTGTCCAGCAGGGGCTGATATGTCACTCGCTCAATGACAGCCCCCAACAGTGCACCCAAAAGGATTGCGCAGACCCCTGCCACCAAAATATTGTCCGCTACCAAACTGAGGTAAAAGTAACCCGCATATGCGCCAATCAGTACCGATGCGCTGTGTGCAAAATTTGTAAAATTGAGCAAGCTGTAAATCAGTGAATATCCGACCGCCATCAGTGCATAAATACTGCCGATGGACAACCCGGTTATCAACTGTTGAAAAAACACACCGTCCGCCTCCTTTGTCATCGCTTTATCGGCCTAGCATAGATTGAACCTACCGACAATACTAGCGTTCTATCCTGGCAGGTTCACCAGTCTGCCTACCGCTCTTCTTATCAGCAGGTCCAATCGTTCCGTTATATCATGCGTTTCATATTATGCTTGTCAAAGTTAGTCATAGGAAATCTCATATGTGTCAATCGCTTCAAATGCAGATTCGCCCACTTGGAAAATAATAGCATCGCGAACCACCTTGTGATCTTCACGGATAGAAATATCGCAGGTCAAGCCCTCGACGTGGTCAACTGTTTCCAAGGCGTCGCGAATTGCAGCAGAATCCGTGCTGCCTGCCCGCTCTACCGAATCCTTAATTACAGCAAACGCATCATATGCAAAGTATGCATTTTGACCCGCCGCATCACAAGGCTCCCCGAACGTATCCTGATAGGTTGCCTTGAACTCATCCAAATCGCTGTCGTTTCCATCAACAGTACAGACAAAATACGATCCGGTAATTGCTTCTCCGGCCAGGGAGAAAATGTCCTCCGCCATCCAGCAGTCCGGCCCCATAAACAGTTCTTCCATCCCCAGGTCACGGGCCTGTGTTGTAGCCAATGCAAGTTCTTTATAGGTCATAGGCAGAAACAGCGCCTCCGGTGCACTCTGATGCAGTGCAGCCAGCTGGGCTCTGAAATCTACATCGCCGGTTGTGTAGGACTCAATATCAGTAATCGAACCCCCGCGCTCCTCAAACGCCTTCTGAAAGTTTGTGGTAATTCCCGTAGAATAGTCCGAACTGATTTCCTGCAAAATCCCAACACTGCGGATCCCTAAAACGTCATAGGCATATTGAGCCATAACTGTCCCGAGTGCAGGGTCTGCCAGGCATACCCGGAATGTCCACTCGCGGACATTCCCATTATCATCCTCGGTCACCTTTGAGTTCGTGGCACAGGTTGCAACACAGGGCACCTTATACTCCTCACAAACCCCGGCCAGGGCCAGTGTTGTTCCAGATGCATTACATCCAATAATGACATCCGCACCGCCTGCCTCGATTGCTTTCTTTGCTGCGTTACTGGTCTCAACGTTATCGTTTCGATTGTCGTATGTGTCCAACACAACGTTATACCCCGCAATACCTCCTGCAGCATTGATCTCCTCTACCAACATCTCCAGCGTATTCTTTTCCGGTGTTCCCCAAGCTGCTGCCTCCCCGGTAAGAGGTCCGATATACGCAATCCGTAGCTCATTGTCGTTTCCTGCCGTATCTCCTTTCTTTTCACCGCACCCAGCCAATGCAAACACCAAGCATAGACTTAACAGGGCCGCTATGGTCTTTCGTATACTTCTCATACCTTTTCCTCCAGTTCTGCATCTTTTCTATTTCTCATTGTGAAACATTGTTTCACTTTATGTTTTTATCTTACTATTCACTTTTTTATCTGTCAATAATAAATCTTTTAATCCAAAATAATTTGGTTATAATGTCCAAAGCGAGCCGTGATTATTCTATATGATAAAACATATTTGATTTTCATTTTATTATGTGATATACTACATTAAAATAACTTCATCGTGCAGAGGTGAGCGATTATGTCAGAAGAGTCCAAAACAGTTGCCGTATTAGAAAAGTCCATTCAAGTTTTGGAATACCTGGCCCTGCACCCGGGCGGGATCCCTCTCAACGAAATCGCATCTGGCGTCTCCCTCAACAAAAGCACTGTGTATCGGATTTTACATACCTTGCGGTTGAAGGGGTATGTCTCGCAGGATTCTATCAACAACAATTATTCCTTAGGCGGGCGGCTGCTTATCTATTTGCCATTTCTCTCACAGATTGACATTTCTTCTGTTGCGCTGCCCTACATGCGGGATTTTTCTGACCAATACGGGGTCTCCACAAGTCTTGCGCTGTATGACAGCGAACAATCATTAACCGTTGATTGTTATACGCCAAATACCCCCTCATCTATCCGCGTAGCACCGGAAATCGGTCATCGGGCGGAATTATATTGTTGTGCATCAGGGAAAGCATTTTTATCTTGTTTTTCTGAAAAAGAATTATCAGCATACTTATCCAGCCATAAGTTTATTCCCCAAACTGCTCATACTCTTGTCAACCCACAGGCTTTAAAAGATGATATCTCATTAGCAAGGAACCGAGGATATTCTGTTGAATACAGAGAGAACGAAGACCAAATTCTCTCCATTGCTGCACCAATCCGAAGTGCCCAAACTTCCCTATTTGCAGCAATTACCATGATGACTTTGGTTCAACTTATTCACGAACAGGATATTCCTAAATTAGGTGAAGAACTTAAAATAATCTCTCATAAAATTTCTATAGATTTGGGAGCAAGCCACTAAAAAGGCGTCGCTTTTCGAGTGATTTTGAAAGGTGGCGCCTTTTTTAGTGGCATAGCCCGGGCCACAGAGACCCCCACCAGCAGATCCGGCAGGCGGATGTACTGCACTGCGGCTGGCAGCTATGCCAAGGGCGCAGGCCAAGTAAGTCTTTCCTGCGCCGGTGGCCCCCAGAACGATGACATTGTGTGTTTCCCGGGGGTAGGTGCAGGAGGCCAGGCGCAGGATCTGCTCCCAGTTCAGCTTTTGTTCCGGATGGTACTCAATGCTCTCGACACATGTGGCAGGGTCAGCGTAACCAGCATTACGGAGGAGGCGAGTAGACGATTACTTTTCCGGGCGCTCCACTCCACATCTACTAGCATGGCAAAGCGGTCCTCAAAGGCCACCGGCCGGAACTGCACATCCTCCAGTTGGGCGGAGAAGGTTTCCGCCATGACACTCAGGCGCATTTCATGCAATTTCCGTACCGTTTCATTGCTCAGCATGGTCTTTCCTCCCTCTTGTAGTAGCTGGCGTCCCTGGTAAACTTATGAGGTTTGGGCTCTTTCGGCCTGACCGGAACATCCTTATCCGGCAGTTTGTCCTGCCCAGATTTCAGAATGGACTGGATGCTTTTTAGGCTGGGGGAAGAAGTGTAAGGGAGGACTTTCTGACAGGCGCTCTCCAGATGATGTGAGGAATGGCGGTCTGCCAGTTTCAGCAGGGCCATACAGGACTTGTTTTTCTGCTGCTCCAATTTGTGGGCAGAGAGGAAAAGGCGTACCACAGCAGTGGTGTGCTGGCTGATCTGCTCTGCCCAGTGGACGAAACGCTCACCGTCCACTGCAGGTAGGTCTGGTGGTCCGGCGGCATATGGTTCTCCACCGTGTTGTACTGGATTGGACAGCCATGGAGACGCAGGTAAGAGGCGATCTGGATACCGGCGAAAAAGATCTCTACTGTAGTCCGGGTACGGCGCACATCCACCTACTGCTCGATGTACTCATACGGCACGGAATAATTTATGCGCTCCACATTAATATGGTAGTTATATTGGACGGTAGCCACTTTCCAGGCTGCCAACTCAAATGGTGCAGCCGGAAGAGGCGGCAGGAACTGTTTCTCCTCGGTAAAACAAGCTGCCCGGCTGCCATTCTATTTCTGGAAAGGCTTGTGGTTAGAGGTTTCCAGTTTCTCATGGATTGTTTCATTCAGTTCCACAAGGGACAGAAATTGGCGGTTACGCAGGGCCTCCAGAATCCAGGTAGAGACCACGCCAACGAACCCTTCCACAAAAGCCTTGTCCTTGGGACTGAGAGGATAGGACGGAAGAATGGCGGTGTTGTAGTGCTCCGACATCTCCTGGTAGGATTTGTTAAGCACAGTCTCTGTACGGGAGTTCTTGACAATACCGATCTTGAGGTTGTCCAGCGTGAAGATGCAGGTGACGCCGCTCTTCTACATCTCTCGGTGTGCCCGGCATCTTGTAGACAGGGTTCTTTCGCTCGGTTGGAAATAGCCACTGGGACACTTTCTGCTGCGGCATGGACTGCGCTTACTGCCAGCCAAGTTGCTGTTCCCGAGCACGGACTAATGTGCCGTGACCGTGTTGCGGCCGCAGCCAGCAGCATCTGCGATTTCCCGATTTGTGGGTCCCAGATTTTTGAGCCGAAAGATCTCTTTGTGATTGTCCATGGCAAGACCCCTTAAAATGAATTTACATCTGGCTATGCTGAATCCATTTTAGGGTCCATCCTGTCAACGCACCATGGTTGCGGTGACTATGCATCATTTCAGTGGCCTGGCTGCACCATTCGTGCGGTCTAAGGGCACCGTTTCAGACGGCGTATTCACCGATGAGGTGTTGACGGTTCCCGTTGTCATTGTACCTACCGGAATATGCAGAATTATATTATAAAATCGTGCTCTGAAACCTTTCTTGCTGAGTTGTGCGGCGAGGTCTTAAATTGTCAAACTTTTTTCTATAGAAAGGCGGTAACCTAAAACCTTCGGTCACCGCCTTCTCTTTCTATACTAATGTCTAAATCATATATGAAAAACTGTTGGAATCTTTTGGCCTGATGTCCAGAATTTTTTCTGTTTTTATTAGCAAAGCAACATATGATTTTTTAAGCGTTTACCATGCTCGTCTAATAATTGCGTGCATATGAATCCTGGCCTTATACATAACCTCCTCTTCATCCATTGTTAAAACTTCTCGATCTTTCATAACAATCTTTCCGTCAATAATGGAATCCGTCACATCTCGCCCACTTCCAGAGCATACCAGAGGATTTAGCAAACTCTGAGAAGGTTGAAAATGTGGTTGATTCAGATTGACCAGGATTACGTCCGCCTTTTTGCCAACTTCCACGGTTCCTAATGTATCCCCGTGCCCAATAGCATTTGCACCTCCCTGTGTTGCCATTTTAAGTAATGTCTTACAAGGCATAACAACAGGATCAAATGTGGGCAATCCCCAATAACAAATCATACGACTAGCCATTATTTGAAAAATATTTTTCAGGAAGGTGAACTGCAGGAAAATGTGGTTGTTGCAAAAATTGCAACAACCACTCAGCATGGTGCGATTGCCGGAAAACCCAGACAAAGGACAGTCAATTTTATAACCCGGCCGCTATGATCTCTGTAGACTATTGGGTCAATTCCCGGCAAAACGCAGAAAATCGTCTCTGACTTTGACCGAGAGATACGGAAAATGCTGAAGTCAAAGGAAGATAAATAATATCCAAGGAAATTTAAATCAGGAGGAAACCACTGTGGCAGATATGAAGAAAGAGCAGGAGCGGGACGAGCTGCACCGGGCCATCTGGGCTATTGCCGATGAGCTGCGGGGCGCTGTGGACGGCTGGGATTTTAAGAACTATGTGCTGGGCACCATGTTCTATCGATATATATCGGAAAACCTCTGCAATTACATCAACAGCGGCGAGATCGAGGCGGGCAACACCGACTTTGACTACGCCAAACTGTCTGATGAGGAAGCCGAGGAGGCCCGGGGGGCCTGGTGCAGGAGAAGGGTTTCTTCATCCTGCCCAGCGAGCTCTTCTGCAATGTGCGGGCCAAGGCTCCGGAGGACGAAAACCTGAACGAGACGCTGGAGACCGTCTTCCGCCATATTGAGGAGTCGGCCAAGGGCAGCGAGTCCGAGGGCAGTTTTGAAGGGCTATTTGACGATTTCGATGTAAACAGCAACAAGCTGGGAGCCACGGTAGCCAAGCGGAATGAAAAGCTGGTAAAGCTCCTCAACGGTGTGGCCGACATGAACCTGGGTGATGTGAAGGACCACGATATTGACGCTTTCGAGGATGCCTATGAATATCTCATGACCATGTACGCCAGCAACGCCGGCAAGTCCGGCGGCGAGTTCTTCACTCCGGCGGATGTGTCCGAGCTGCTGACGACTGGGCACCGTGGGCAAGACCGAGGTCAACAAGGTGTATGACCCGGCCTGCGGCTCCGGCTCCCTGCTGCTGAAGGCGGTGAAGGTGCTGGGCCATGATGCGGCGCGCAACGGCTTTTTCGGCCAGGAGATCAACATCACCACCTACAACCTGTGCCGCATCAATATGTTCCTCCACTACATCGGCTTTGACAAGTTCGACATCGCATGCGAGGATACCCTTACAGCCCCCCAGCACTGGGACGACGAGCCTTTCGAGCTGATCGTCTTCAATCCCCCCTATTCCATTAAATGGGCCGGAGACGACACCCCCTGCTCATCAATGACTCCCGCTTTGCTCCCGCTGGCGTGCTGGCCCCCAAAAGCAAGGCGGATCTGGCCTTTATCATGCACAGCCTCAGTTGGCTGGCGGCCAACGGCACCGCCGCCATCGTCTGTTTCCCTGGCATCCTGTACCGGGGCGGGGCGGAGAAGAAGATCCTCCAGTATCTCATTGGCAACAACTTCATCGACTGCGTGATCCAGCTGCCCAGCAACCTGTTTTTCGGCACCAGCATCGCCACCTGCATCATGGTGCTGAAAAAGAACAAGGCGGACAGCAAGACCCTGTTCATCGACGCCACCAAAGAGTGTATCAAGGTGACCAACAACAATAAGCTGACACCCGAGAACATCGACCGTATTGTGGACACTTTCGCCAGCCGCACCGAGGAGGCCCACTTCTCCCATCTGGCCAGTTACGAGGAGATTGCCGGGCAGGAGTATAACCTCTCTGTCTCCACCTATGTGGAGGCCGAGGACACCCGGGAGAAGATCGACATTGTGGCGCTCAACGCCGAGATCGCCCAGATCGTGGCCCCGGAGGAAGTTCTGCGAGCCGAGATTGATAAAATCATTGTGGAGATTGAGGTGGACGCATGAGCAGATTGGAGGAACTGATTCAGAAGCTTTGCCCCGATGGGGTAGAGTACACCGCTGGTATTTGCCTTCAGAAAACACTTCGCCTACGGCCTCCAGCATGCCAAGGCATTTGTCTCCAACAATGAGTTTCACGCCATCCAGGCCACACCCACGGAGCCATTGAAAGAAACTGACCCAACTGGCCTTGTCCCCCTTCATACCCTCAGCGGCGCCCAGAACCTCACGATATCCATCCTCATTGACCGCAATTGCCACAAGAATAGCAATATTTTCAAACTCTCCTCCCCAGTTGCGGCGCAGGTAGATCCCATCCACATAGACATACGGATAGCGTCCGCCCTGCAGAGAACGGTTTCGCCAATCTTCAATGTGGACATACGCTTTCTTGTTCAGCTCACTGATGGTGGAGGGAGAGACCTTGCTACCCCAAAGGGCCTCGGTGATGTCCTCCACACGCCGGACAGATACACCGGCCAGGTACATCTCAATGAGAGCCTCTTCCACGCTGCTTTCCCGGCGGCGATACCGCTCAACGATAGCAGTCTCAAAGGAGATTCCCTTGAGCTTAGGCACCTTGAGAGTGACATCCCCGGAAGTGGTGGTGAGGTTGCGGTTATAGTGGCCGCTGCGGTAGCCCTGGCGCTGCTCGTTGCGCTCGTACCGGGCCGCTCGGGTCAATTTCTCTGGCTCAGCCTCCAGTAGCTCGTTGAGGGTTTCCTCTACACTGCCTCGCACCAGCTCCTTGAGCTGGCTCTTGATTACTTCCTCGTATAGCTGTACAATCTTCTCGGACATGGTTTGCTGTCTCCTTTCAGAATGGTGTGTTGCGACTTCATTCTACCAGAGATCTGCAAACCATGTCTCATTTTATTTTTGCGAAATTTATTCTACCTGGCCAGAGGAGGCGCACATGCAAGAATCAGGTTTCAAAAGCTACGATGAACTGCCGCTGTTCCTGAATTCAGCCACAGTGTCAAAGGTGCTGGGCGTGTCACCATCCAGTGGGTACGAACTCATGCACGAGCCGGGCTTCCCGGTGCTGCGGGTGGGTAACCGCTTGGTTGTGCCAAAGGAACAATTCATTCAATGGGTCGCGGAACATACGGAGGGAGGTAACTGTAAATGAATTTGTTTTCGCATCAGCGTGATCCGAAACGATGTCGTTTCTCACTCCCCAATGAGATTTGGAAGTGGGGCCTCAAGCCACAGGGATTTGCCATCCTCGCCTATCTCTGTTATCTGCACGTCCACTGCAAAGAAGATGTCTCACCCAGTGCGGATGAACTCGCATCCCGCCTGCACATGAGTACAGACATGGCCGCAGAACAACTCTCTGAACTCAACCGTCGCGGACTGCTGGATCAACACATGGTTCCCATATTCAAAAACAGCGGCAAGAATTTTTTCTCTCTGCCCAATGAGCTGTTCTTTCTGAACACCGGCCACGGAGCCATCACCGTCTACGCATATCTGCTCTACTGTGAGGATCGCCGCACACATCAGTGTCATCCCAGCTACCGCACTATCTCCGCTGCAGTACACCTGACCGTGTCCACTGTGATGAAGCACATCACAAAGTTGGCGGACAGGCAGTTCATTACCATCGAGAATACCTCCTACATTGACAGACATGGCATGAAGCAGAATGGCAACAACCTGTACACCATCCTGCCGATCCAATCTGCCATGGATCATTGCTACCATCAGCAGATGCTCCGACTGAAAAAATAAGCGCTCATGCATCAGCGGGCCAGGAACACCCCATGTGCCCCGCTGTAAGGCGCTGTGTGCCCTTCTTCGGGGCAGGGGAAGCCCCTGCCCCACCAAGGGCTTTCGAGGCAGATTTGGGCCGATTTCGATGGCTCTGCGGAGGACGAAAAAAAAGCAGGTAGAAAGGACTGGCGTCTTTGTGCCGCCTGTCCACCCACAACCTCCCGCAGTGCGGGCGGTTCCGGGGATTTGAAACAACGCTTTTCCGGCTCCCGGCAATGCCCTTCACCACCTTTTGACGCCCAAAACAGCCTGTATCCTTAGAGTATCAAGGCGTTCTCTTGACGCTTTTCGCAACACTGCGGAGGAATTTGATATGAAAGAAACCAGTAAGAACCGCCACACTGTATGGCTGACAGACGAGACCTGGAAGATGGTCGGTGACCAGTACAAAGGCGACAACTGCTCAACACAAAACGAGTACATCGAAAAAGCGATCCGGTTCTATGTCGGATACCGAAACGCGGAGTGCGACGGTTACTATCTTCCCAACACGCTGTCCTATATGCTGGAAGGAAGTCTGACTGCGCTGGGTGACCGAATTGGTCGTCTGCTGTTCAAACTGTCGGTAGAGGAGTCTATGATGATGCACATCATTGCTCATGATACGGATATCAACTTGGAGACACTGAAAAAACTACGCGACAAGTGTGTTCAGGATGTAATGCAGACACATGGTCAGATCAGTTTCAAAGACATCCTGAAATTCCAGAAGAGGTTATAACACATTCCTAAATTGGCGCGTATGTCTGGTCATCCAAAATTAAAGATGAGGAGACATACATCACGTCCGGAGTATGCGTATGACAGATGCATGCATATCAAAATCTGCGTCGCAAAACAAAGATAAAAGCCTTTCGGAAATAGCACAGTGTTAACAATGATAAGAGCCGCGCAAAAGCGGAGCGGAGAAATTGATAACAGTTTGATAACTGTGGGCAAAAGGCCTGGCTATTCTCTCTGTTCTTCGGTATTGTGTGTTGCTGCAAAGGAGGCGGTACACATGAACGACTACATGAGAGCACTGCACCAACGGTTCTACCGTGAACCGGACTTCAGTGAATTGGAAGATGACATTGAGAACACCCGTCAGGAGGTGCGGGACTATCTTATCCTGGGCCATACAAAGGCCAGCTTCACCGTGGACACCTACACCCACACTACAAGCGATATGCATCGGAAAGCCGCGGAGATCGTGGGCGGCTTCCTGACCGACTATCTAGGAGAGGAGATGGCCCCATGGCAAAGCGCGGAAAACGCGGAGACGGCAGCGTCCACCTGAGGAAGGACGGGCGCTGGGAGGGCCGATATGTGGTCGGCCGCGATGAAAAGGGCTTCCCAATCACCAAGAACGTTTTGGCAAAAACCAAAGCGGAGTGTGTGGCAAAGCTGGATCAGCTGCGGGAAAGTCTCCAGGAGCCTGTGCCCGATCAGCCAAAGCCAGGGATTCTGCTTGGTGACTGGTTGAATGTCTGGTACCAGGGATATAAGAAAGTGAATCTCCGTCCCAACACCCAAATGTCCTACGAGCGCCGGATCTATCAGCATATCATCCCTGCTCTCGGAGACATCCGGCTGGACAAACTGACCACAGGGGATATCCAGAAGTTCTATGCAAACCTCAAAACAGGCGGCAGACTGCTGCGGACCGAACTCTACGGCGAAGGTTTGTCCGACCAGACCGTTCGGGGCATCCATACCACCCTCCACGCAGCGTTGAACAAAGCAGTAGAAGAAAAGCTGATTTTCCGCAATCCCTCCGATGGGTGCAAACTGCCATCTGCAAACCCCAGAGAAATGCAAGTGCTGACGCCGGAGGAAATCCAGCGACTGCTGATTCAGGCCAGGGAGGATGGCTGCTACGAACTGCTTCTGCTGGAACTGTCCACGGGCCTTCGCCGTGGTGAGATCTGCGCGCTGAAATGGGAGGACCTGAACTTCAAAACAGGAGCTCTGAAGATAGAGCGGCAGGTGCATCGGGTCAAGGGAGAACTGGTGGTATCGCAGCCTAAGACGAAAGCCTCCAACCGGAGTGTCGCCCTCCCCGCCCCGGTTCTGGCCGTCCTCAAGAGCTATAAGAAAGCCGTTCCTTCTCAATGGATGTTTCCTTCACCAGTAAAAGAGAACTCCCCACAAGATCCGGCAGCAGTACGAAAAAAGCTGTCCGCCGTCTTGGAGCGAGCAGACTGTAAGCACATTCGATTTCATGACCTACGCCACACCTTCGCCACCGCCTCCCTGGAGCACGGCATGGATGTAAAAACACTCTCCACCATCATCGGTCATGTCTCCAGCAGCACCACCCTGAACATTTACACCCATGTGACAGACGAGATGCAGCGGACCGCGGCTGCAAAGATTGACCTGGGGATTGGGAAACAGCCTCCCAAGGCAGAAACGGAAGTTGCTCCCCGAAAACCTGCTCCCAGTACCTTTCAGCCACACAAAGGGAAGCGGCGCAAACCCGGCACCGGCTGCCTGAGCCAGATCAACGATCACCTCTGGGAAGGACGTTACTCCCCCATCTGGCCGGACGGCAAAAAGCACGCCCGCAATGTCTATGCAAAGACCAGAAAAGAATGCGAGCAACTGTTAGCTGAACTCATTGAGCAGATGAAGGCGGAGATCGCCGCGGAAAAAGAGCGGCTGCGGCAGGCTGAAACGACAGGCTGAAAAAGCAGCGGGCCTCCGGAGGCAAAGCACCTTCGGAGGCCCATGTTTCTCTGTCTGTGGCTGGTTGTGTGGTCAAATAAAAAAGCAAAAGCTCAAACATCATAAAAAAGTCAGAAAAGCAAAAGAAAAACCACTTAAACCCGAAGATTTAAGTGGTTTTCTTGGAGCTGCTAGGCAGATTCGAACTGCCGACCTCATCCTTACCAATTATACCCGGCACTGTTATAGCTTGTTGTAATTTGCTCTTGTTTGTCGCCTGAAATCGTTGGAGCGCAAGGCTTCAAGGTTTTTCCCTGTTGTAGTTTATCGCAACGTATTGCCCCTTGATGTTGCGCCTTTTAGCCTATATGTTGCGCCTTTTGTTGCGCCTAATAGAAAGGGCCGGGGATTGCTCCCCGGCTCCATCTTGTATCAGATAATCACATATCTTTTCTTCATATCCTCCAGCATTTTGATAGCCTCCAGGCGCTCCCCTGGCGTGGCCTCTGGGTTGTCCCTAATCTGGCGGAGTGCATTGGCCTGGGCCTTGACTTCCTCCATCTCCTGGCGGTGACGCTCTCTCCTGGCCTGCTCGTTGCGCTTGCGGGTTTCTTGGGCTTGGGTGTGGCTCTTATCCATTCTGCGTCACCTCCTCCCGCATGGGAAGAATTTGGAGAGTGTCGGCCACACTTTCAACCAAATTTCTGGCCGCATAACTGGCCGCATATAAAGCGTTAAAGTTTTTCTCCATCCAATCGACAGCATGCTTCCCCCGGCTCTCCTCTTTTGTACCTAAGAGGCCATCACACCTTAAATCTCCAAAAGCTGGGTTAATTACATCTTCCAAAAGGCCAAGTGCTGCAATGGCCTTTTCTTCTGCTTCCTTGAGTTCGTTATAGGTAGCGGGGGAAACGATAAATGTTTTTTGGGGTGTGCAATTCATCTCTTGCAATCCTCCTTGATTTCATGGAGCGGGACATGGTATAATCTCTTTGCCCCGCTCCGGGGTTACAGGCTCTCATATCCGCTGATTGGTAGTCGGTTCGGATATGGGGGCTTTCCTTATGCCAGCACAAAGCGTCTGCTGGTGGTGCTTTTCATAAACCGCTCCGCAATCTCCGGCAGGGCCTTCTTCAGCGCCGTGGTGTCAATCCGGCTACTGGGGACGGCCTTCCAGGTCACTTTCCAATCAGACCCGGCCAGCGTATCCACGCCCTGGCTGTCCATGTGGGCCTTGATAGCGTCCTGGGCGGCGTCGATCTCCGCTTGCAGTTCCTCGGCCATGCGGCGCAGTTCCCGCAGCTCCTTCACCTTCATGTCTAACTCGTTGATGCTCACTTGTGTTACCTCCTGTTATTTTTAACTTCTGCCCCTGTCTGGGGGAACTATCCCCGGCGGCGGTGGGCTTTACGGCATAGCGTTCTTCTCAGTGCGTCCCAATCTCCCGTATCCCGTCCCGCTCTTATGTGGTGTTCTTGCTTTCCCTTTCGGTACTCCCGTCCACCTTCGCCGGTTCTGTTCCCTCTTGACAATGATATAATACCATATCGTGCGCACGATTACAATAGGCAGAACAGACAGTCTTGCGCACGATTATTTGTGCATTTTATATCTTGCGCACGATTGAAAGTTGTGCTATAATAAGGCCATAATGGAAGAGGTGTCGATATTTCGTATCGCCCCCCCGGGGAAGGAGGAAAAACCGTGGCCGGGAAAACAGAATATAAAAATAATTGGCAAAAAGAAAATGTTGATCGTATAAATCTAATCGTCCCCAAAGGCCAGAAGGAGGCCATAAAAGCCCATGCAGAGGCCCGTGGGGAGAGCGTGAACGGTTTTGTGAACCGGGCTATATCTGAGGCTATGGAGCGGGACAATGGCGCTCCTGCGGCCTCTGAGGGGCCAGAAAAAGAAAAGCCCCAGGCGTAGCGCCCAGGGCTTGACATGGTGGCCGTGGTGGCCTATAATGAACATAGAAAGGGCGCTGCGGCAAGCGGTTAGCCCAAGCAGTTAACTAAATTCCCAAATGGAAACCGTCACCGGCCAGGGTGGCGGTTTCTGCTTTTCACAATAATCGTAACGGTGAACCGCCCGATATGTAATGTGATCCGCATGGCGTCACCCCCTTTCGGGGTTGTGTGACTAACCGCCCGCCGTCTTGTGCAGCGCCACGGACAGAATACCATAAAGTTTGACAAAATGCAAGAGAGGGGCCGCCCGCATGGGTAGCCCCTTTCTCTCTGGTTTACTCTGATGCAATACAGATATAATCCTTTTTGGCTACCCAGTCCTCTCCACCGTCAATCCCATGATACCGATGCAGCATCTTTGCGGCGCTTGGGTCTTTGTCGGCCAGGGCTTCAAGCTGCCCGATAATACGTGGGTCGTTGGTGCTGATAGTCGCCATCTCTCCATCGTGGAGCCAGTTAATATTCGTTTCGTTCATTCTGCACCCCTTTAAATCTGCCCCCTGAAAATCATGTTCATGAGCTGATTCATGGCAAGTTCGTCTTTCTTCTTGTCCCCCAGCTTTTTGGCATACTGTTCAATGGTGGCCCCCAGGTCACTAGCCCCAATCCGGCCCGCTGCAAGGTCCATTCTGGCCTTTTCTCCGGCCTGCTGGTCGATTTCCCGCTTGTCGTAGCCAGAAAGCTCCACAGCGGCCCGAATCTCCTTTTGCTTCGCCGCTCTTGCCGCCGTCTGCTGCTGCTCCTGCATCTCCATATACTGCCGCTTCAAGCGGCGGCGGGCCTCCTGGTATTCCGGGCTATTCCGCTCCATCTCTGTCTTGACCAGGGCGTCAAGATATGCGTCCTCTGTGGCGTATTTGCTTCGGTCCACAAGCTCAAAAACAGACGGCTGATCTGTCCCCATCATAGCGGCCATCTTCGCCGCCGTATTCGCTCTCGTTTCTACTTTCATTTCCATTTCTGCCATTGGTAAAAATCTCCTTTCAAACATCAATCACAATAATAGGGGTTGCTGGCGCTGTGTGCGCCTTAATATGGAGGGTAGCTTGTCCCTCTGTTGGGAAGGTTGCTTCTTTCCGGGGTGCGCCATATATGGCCGTCCATGTCCCATCGTCATTCAGTATGACAATCGCGGCCCCTGCTGGCGCTGTCTTTATCGCGGCCTCTACTCTGGCCCGTAGTCGGTCATAGCGCATTGTTTTCCTCCAGGATTTTCAGAATGTCGTTGAATTCGGTAAACCGCAAGCCGTAGTCAAGCAGGGTTTTTGCTGCCGATATTTGAGCCATGCTGTTTTCTTCGTCGTCAACCACGATCTTTCCCAGCCGGTCAATAGCGGCGGTCAAGTTCTGCTGTAACTGTCTTGTGGCCCCGTCCATGATACCGGCGGCGGCGCTCTTGTATGCGGCGCAAAATTCCGGGTCTTTCAGGTATCCCCGCAAGGTGCTTTCTCCTATCCCTGCGGCCTTTGCCGCCTCTGCCCTTGTACGGCTCACCAGGAGGGCTTGCAGGGCCTTTTCTTTGCGTGGTGTCGTTGGTATCACCCCTTTCTTTCGTCGGTTTCTGTGGCTTTCTGGCGGTCATAAAGGCCCATCCAGTCCCCCAGCTTCATCACCACCAGCCACGGCGAGCGGGAGCGGCGGAAGAACACAGCGGGGAGGCCGTCACCAAACCGCACAGCGTCCCGCTGGGCCTGTTCCAGCCAGTCATAAGGCCGAAACTGCTCACACCGCTTGCACTCGACATGGACACCAGGGAGACCGGTTAAGTCTGGCACCTCACCAAAGGAGAGAGAACCGCCCCGCTCGACAGGATAGCCATACTCACGGAGCAGGGCGGCAAGTTCCCGCTCCCCGTCTGCGCCTTTCCTCTGTGACGATCTACCGGCCATCTGCAAGCCCCCTTTTGATACTTTTGATACTTTTGGTCCTGGGGTTCACAAATAATTTTTTAGTTGGCCTTCCTCCGGTTGCTACTTCAATCAATCGGATATATCCCATATTGACAAGCGTTTGCAAGGCAGGTTCCATATCTTCAACGCGCTTAAATTTCCCTTTGCACAGTTGCCACAAGTCCCTCTTGCTCATTTCGTCTTGTCCGGTGCTGCCAATCCTCCGCCATAAATAGCGGGCGTTCTCGTGTTCTTCATCGGCTCCCATAATCTGATAGGCCGCTACTGCATGGGCGGAAAGAAACTCCGCTATGCTGGTAGCCCCGGCCATAACCTCTGGGCTGATGGGGGTTTCTGTGGGGTTGCCCTGGGCTTCTGCTGCGTGCATAAGGGCCGCTATTCGCACCATAGCGCCGGTAATTTTTCCGCCCCAATCCCGCATACACTCCCATTCATCCCCCAGTTTCTTTTCTATGTACCCCTGGTACTCTTTGCGAATTTCGTCCGCCTCCGGGGAAAGTCTGATTATCCCGCTCCACTGGGTTGAAAGAATACGGCGAACAAAGGCGCGGTATTCTGCTCTCACATGGTCGGGGACAGGAGCGGGAGAGATTTCACGGCGTCCCACCTTTGACTTGCACATAGCATAGAGAAAACGCCCACAAAGTCCCCGCCCTCTAAAGGTGGTGTTGCCCATCAGTCCAGACAGCACTTCCGGCTGAATGGTGAGCAGCATAGTCAACCGGGGGTCTGGTATGCTGTTCGTCCTTCGTCCGATACGGTCAACCACAATCATGTCCCCGGCGTGGCCTTTCAAGTAAACATCAAAGTTTGCGCCCTTCTCATAGCGCCCCGCCATGCTGTCAAATACCCCGCCCTCTGCGGAGCACACAGTAATACAGCCGCCCTGCATATCCATCAGATCTACAAGTTTCTCCGGGGTGGTATCATCTGCCAGCAGACGGAATGGGTGCATATCCTTAAATTGTGCAAGCTGGGCGGATAGTTCCAGGGCTTCCGCCCGCTTCTCCGCAAAGTTGCCCTTGCCCTTCGTTGCGCTGTTCTTAGCTGCCTCTAATGCTTTTTCCAGCAGCGCCCGCTCGGTCTGGTTTTGGGCTATCTCCACGGCCTCTAACTCCCGTTGTTCCGCCTCGTACTCATAGATAGGCTTCGTCAAGGCAGATATAACGGCGGTCTTTCTTTCCCCTGGCGGGGCCACAGCCACACAGTAAAGGCATAACGGCTCTTTCCAGTCCGGCGTGATCTCAACGGTAAACTTTGATTGAAATGCGGTTGCCAATACGCCCAGGGACAAAATACCGGCCATTTCCTCCGGGGTCTGTGTACTCTCCGAAACACTCTCTACAAAAGAGGCAAGCGTACCCGGTAGGCTTTCAGTTGGAAAATCCGGCGTGCTGATTTCATCAAACGGTATAGGCATTTCCCACTCTTGGTTATCCGTATCAAAAGTACCAAAAGTATCAAAAGCCCCATTCTCCGTCAATCGCTCAAAACTTTCTCTATCCATCCGGCTATCTTCCCCCTCTCTCTATAAATTTGGGCCTGTTCTTCTGGTGTACCATGCTCCAGCGTGTCCGCCCAATACTCAAAACAGGCTTGCCAGCGGATTGCCGTAGTCTCTCGCCCGGTCAGCTTGTCCAAATCCTCCATATCTCGTAACGCTATGTGCGCCACACGATAGGCCGCGCACAGCTTGGAAATAAAGGCTTTCCGCCATTCCTCAAACTCTTTGTGCGCTCTGGCTACTTCCAGCCGCCGCCGGGCCGCTTGTGCTTCGGCCTGTGTGGGCTTCCTGTGGAGCGGGAGGGCAAGGCAAAAATCAGAATTTAGGCGCTCAACGGCTCCCATAGCGTCCAGGCCCAGCAGACGGGCGGTAAAGTCTATACTGTCCCCGGACGCATTACACGCCCAGCAGCGATAACGGCCATTTCTGAAAGACATAGAAGGGTGCTTGTCCTGGTGGAAAGGGCATAGCGCCCAGCCTCGCCGGTCAAAGGTCAGTCCATAGTGTCGAGCGGCATCTTGGGCGCTCACCCGTTCCCTACATTCCCAGAAAACATCAATCAGTGAGCCTCGCCCCTCTCCACGGCCTCCGCCGCCCGCTCGATCTCCTGCGCTCTATGCCGCATACTGCGGACAAATCTCTCCCGCTCCCCCTCGTTCCCCGGCAAGTAGTACCCCGTCGAATTGTCCGACAGGATAGGAACCCCGGCCAGCCGCTCCGCCGCTATCTTCTCACGGATAGAGCGCCCGTCTGCGCCGGTTAGTCTTTCCAGTTCACGGCGGGGAATCGCGTTTTCCTGGCCGTGACTAAGGTAGTCCGCAATTTTGATTTGACGGCCAGCCGCCGCCGTGGTAAAATTATTGCAGAAAATAGCCGCCCTGCCACAAGCTGCAATTTCCGCCCCCGCCTCTGCCAGCGTTGCCGCGCTGGTAGGGGCATCTTTTTTTGTGTTCATACGTTGGCTCCTTTCAAATTTGCGGCGCTCTCCGCCTCCAACTGCTGGAGAAAGAGCGGCATGTTGATCCTGTATTCCTGTCCTACTCGCAGACAAGGAATTGTCCCATTTTTGCACCCGGTTCGAATGTACCCTTGCGCTAACCCGCTGATCCTGCTTGCCCCTCTGATTGACTGATAGGGAGCGGTGAGGTCAATTGTCCGTTTTGGCATTGTGTTCACCTCGGCTTTCTTGCAGTTCTTTGGCCTTGCGCTCCCAATAACGGCGGTTGTTTGCCTTTACCCGTTCCGGGTTTTTCTTGCGCCACTCCCGCATATACTGCCGCTTTGCCTCGCGGACGGCCTCGGTTAGATTTTCCACGGCTCCTGCCTCCTTTCTTTGTTCTGTCTCTATTTTATCATTGACAGGAGGCCCGGTCTATGATATTATTCAGATAATAGATAAAATTTTAAGGAGGAAATATCTGTATGAAAGATAATCCTATCAACGAGCGAGTTGCTGAATTTAGACAACGGCTGAAAAAGGAGCGGAAAAAGGCAAGGCTGACACAGGAGAAACTTGCTGCTCAATTGAATGAACTTGGATATGGTAAAGGCCAATCGGGGGTTTCTGATTGGGAGACAAAAGGGCGACTTCCTGATCTTGAAACGGTCTTTGCTCTGTCTCGGATTTTTGGGTGCGATTGTGGTTATCTGCTTGGCGACTATGAAGAAAGAACGCACGATTCAACAGATATTTGCAAAGCAACCGGACTTTCAGAAACAACAGTCAATGAGTTGTGTAATTTGACAACTTGGGGGGCGGGACAGGAGGCAACAACGGTGATTGATGCACTCATGTTTGATCTAGGATACGCAACAAGGGGCGAGAAGCTCGCGCCGTTGATTTACTTGTTAAGCTGGTATCTGAAATACGATGGTGAACAGAACAAGGGCGCGAGGGTGGATATTAACGGAAAAATTGTGGACACCAACGATACTACAGGGTATTTAGGAAACTCAATAAATCTGGATTCCAGGCTTATTGAAAATGCGGCATTGATGGAAATTCAACAGGGATTGATTTCGCTGAAAAAGAGGATTGCCAGAGAGAAGGGGAGGAATAATGGCAAGCATCACAAAGACGATTGACGCCCAGGGGAACACTGTCTATAAAGTCCAGGCAAGCGGCGGGCGTGGCCGCAGGGTCAAGCGGTCATGGAGGCCGGAACCAGGCTGGAGCGCAAAGACCATCGAGCGGGAATTGAATAAATTCGCCGCCCAACTGGAAAATGAACTCGACAGCGGGGCGGTATGTACCAGGCAGGAAGAAAAAGAGGCGGCCCGCCTCGCGGCCCTGGAAGCGGCAAAACTGAAAACAGTCCGGCAATACGCGGACGGCGTGTTTATGCCCACCAAAGAGGCCACATTCAGCGAAAACGCCCGGTCAAGTTATCGGATGTTTCTGGACAAGCACATTTTCCCGGTGCTGGGGGATGTGCTATTAGTGGAAGTCACTCCGGCTATGATCTCAAAGTTGCTGATAGATTTTCAGCGGGCCGGGTATGCCCACGCTACGGCGGTGAAGCTGTACAACATCCTGAATGGTATTTTTGAAATGGCCTTTCTTGATGATTCCATCCCCATGAATCCCATGTTGAAAGTGAAACGGCCCACACCCCGGAAAGGGGAACAGTCCAAAGAGGAAAGCGACAAGGCGTATACCGTCCAGGAGCTGGCCTATATCCTCTCCTGTGCCGCCCAAGAGCCGCTGCAATGGCAGACATATATTTCCCTGGCTGCTGATACCGGCCTCCGCCGTGGGGAGTGCTGCGGCCTCCAATGGGGCGATATTGACTTTAAGGCTGGGGCGGTGACAGTGCGGCGCAATCTGCAATATACGGCTGCGGCGGGGGTGTATGCCACAAGCCCCAAGAATGGCAAGGTGCGCGTGGTGGATGTGGGGCCGGATACTCTGGCCCTGTTGAAGCAGCTCCGGGAGAAGCAGGCGGAAAGCTGCCTCTCAAAATGGATCTTCACACAAGAGGGGACAGCGGAGCCGATGCACCCGCAATCTCCCACCCGGTATTTTCAGAAGTTCGGCCAGCGGTACGGGGTCAAGGATTTCCACCCCCACAAGCTGCGGCACAGCTCCGCCTCCATCGCAATCACCAGCGGGGCCGATGTGGTCAGCGTGTCGGAGCGGCTGGGCCATAGCGATACGGCGGTTACGCTACGGATGTATGCCCATGCAAATGAGGAAAGTATCCGGCGGGCTGGTCAGATTGTCCGGGACGCACTCAAAGCGCAGGGTAAATAAAAAAACCGGGCAGGGTGTTCCCCTGTCCGGCTTTCGTTTCGGCCTAATGTTGCGCCTTTTGTTGCGCCTTTTATAGTTGACGGTGCGCTGGAAGAAAAAGTAAAAACCCGCTATCCCTTGCGGGACAACGGGTTTCCGTGGAGCTGCTAGGCAGATTCGAACTGCCGACCTCATCCTTACCAAGGATGCGCTCTACCGACTGAGCTATAGCAGCATGGCTGTTCCCAAATAGGAACTATTTTGAACAGGCCAAACCTGGGATTTCCAAAGCGTCCCGGATATTTCCGGAGGCTATTCAAACAGCTCTCTGGCTGGAACTTTAAAAATGGCGACGCGGAAGGGACTTGAACCCTCGACCTCCGGCGTGACAGGCCGGCGTTCTAACCAACTGAACTACCGAGCCAGGTAGTCATGGGGGGAAGTGGTGGGAACAACAGGGCTCGAACCTGTGACCCCATGCTTGTAAGGCATGTGCTCTACCAGCTGAGCTATGCTCCCGAGTTGTGCGCCTCACTTGCGACGGCTTCGCTAGTATACTAGATTTTCAGCCCATTGTCAACAGGTAAATTGAAATTTTTTAAAAGTTTTTTTGAGCCCCTGTTTTATCCTGAAAATGGATAGACTATCTGTTTCTACTCTATGAAATAATGAAAGAAAGCGCCGGGATATTCTTGACACAAAGCCGTGTACAGTGACATAATTAAGACGATTGTAAGCGCCTTGATATCCGCCAACTTTTACACTACGAAACAATTAGCAGCAATGCTGAGAACATGTTGGCCACGGCCAGACGAAGGAGGAGCTCCAAATGGAGAATAAGGTGAAGCGTATTGGTGTTCTGACCAGCGGCGGCGACGCTCCTGGCATGAATGCAGCCGTCCGTGCGGTCGTCCGTACCGCAGTAAGCCACGGGATCCAGTGTGTGGGTATCCGCAGAGGCTGGAACGGTCTTATTAACAGCGATTTTGTCCAGCTTGATGGCTCCAGCGTCAGCCATATCATCAATAAGGGCGGCACCATGCTCTACACCGCCCGCAGCATGGAATTCATGAATCCCGAGGGCCGTGCTAAGGCTCTGAATACCTGCAAGCTGCTGGGTCTGGACGGTATTGTGGCCATCGGCGGCGACGGCACCTTCCGCGGCGCACTGGCTCTCTCCCGCCAGGCTGCTGAGGCGGGCAGCCACATCAGCGTGGTGGGCATCCCTGCCACCATCGATAACGACATCGGCTGCTCCCACTATACCATCGGCTTTGACACCGCCTGCAACACCGCCATTGAGTGTATCGATAAACTGCGCGACACCATGCAGTCCCATGAGCGCTGCTCCGTGGTTGAGGTCATGGGCCGTCACGCCGGCTATCTGGCCCTGTATGTGGGCATTGCTGTGGGCGCTACGGCCGTGCTGATCCCCGAGCGTGAAGTCGACTTCCAGGAGGACGTGGTGGAGAAGATCCGCCGTGCCCGTCTGGCCGGTTCCACCCACTACATGGTGGTAGTGGCTGAGGGCGCAGGCAGCGCCTTTGAGATCGGCAAGCGTATCCACGACGAGGTGGGTATCGATCCCCGTGTCACCGTGCTGGGCCACATTCAGCGTGGCGGCTCTCCCACCGCCCGTGACCGTGAGACCGCCAGCCGCATGGGCTACGAGGCCGTGCTGACCCTGCTGAGCAACCGGGGCAACCGCATTATCGCCACCCGGGACGGCCATATCGTGGACCTGGACATGGAGGAAGCTCTGGCCATGACCAAGCAGTTCCAGATGGACCGCTATCAGGTGCTGGAGGCACTGACCAACAACGGCGGCACGCTGCTTTGATCTTCGTATTTTTCCCTTTTTAAACCACATCTCAATTGATACAAAAAACTCCGCGCTCGCAATGAGCGCGGAGTTTTTCGTTCATGAAAGGAATCAGTCGGGGCTGATGGTGTAGTTGGGGGCCTCTTTGGTGATGTAGATATCGTGGGGGTGAGACTCCCGCAGACCGGCAGCGGTGATCTGGATGAACTGAGCCTTGGACTGCAGCTCATCAATGGTGTGGCAGCCGCAGTAGCCCATACCGGCCTTCAGGCCGCCCATGAGCTGATAGATGGTCTCGCTGGTCAGTCCCTTATAAGGCACACGGCCCTCAACACCTTCGGGAACCAGCTTCTTGTTGTTCTCCTGGAAGTAGCGGTCCTTGGAGCCGTGGTTCATGGCAGCCAGGGAACCCATGCCGCGGTAGGTCTTGAACTGACGTCCCTGATAGATTTCAGTGTCGCCGGGAGACTCCTCACAGCCCGCCAGCAGAGAGCCGATCATGACCACATTGCCGCCGGCGGCAATGGCCTTGACGATATCACCGGAGAACTTCACGCCGCCGTCGGCGATGACAGGCACACCGTACTCGGCGGCCACGCGGGCAGCGTCATAGATGGCAGTGATCTGGGGCACACCGATACCGGCCACCACACGGGTGGTACAAATAGAACCGGGGCCGATACCCACCTTCACGCAGTCAGCGCCCGCCTCAATAAGAGCCCGGGTGCCTTCGGCAGTGGCCACGTTGCCAGCAATGAGCTGTACATCGGGATACAGAGCCTTGATGCGCTTGACGGTCTCCAGCACGTTCTGGGTGTGGCCATGGGCGGAATCCAGGCCCAGCACGTCTACGCCGGCCTCAACCAGAGCGGCCACACGGTCCAGCACATCGTGGGTGGCGCCGATGGCAGCGCCTACCAGCAGGCGGCCCTTCTCGTCACGGGCAGAGTTGGGATACACCTCGGCCTTCTCGATGTCCTTGATGGTAATGAGGCCCTTCAGGTGGAAGTCCTTGTCCACGATGGGCAGCTTCTCGATCTTGTGCTTGCGCAGGATCTCCTTGGCCTCGGCCAGAGTAGTTCCTTCGGGGGCGGTGACCAGGTTCTCCTTGGTCATCACGTTGTCGATGAGCTGGCTCATGTCGGTCTCAAACTTCATATCACGATTAGTGATGATGCCGATGAGCTTGCCGTTGTCGCAGATGGGCACACCGGAGATGCGGTACTTGGCCATCAGCTCGTCGGCCTCAGCCAGAGTGTGGCCGGGAGCCAGCCAGAAGGGATTGGTGATAACGCCGTTCTCAGAGCGCTTGACCATATCCACCTGCTCAGCCTGCTGGCTGATGGACATATTCTTATGGATGATACCGATACCACCCTCACGGGCGATGGCAATGGCCATGCGGTACTCGGTAACGGTATCCATGGCGGCGCTGATGAGGGGGATATTCAGACGGATCTTTTTCGTCAGTTGGGTGTGAAGGTCCACGTCGGCGGGCAGCACATCGCTGGCCGCAGGAATGAGCAGAACATCATCAAAGGTGAGGCCCTGCTTCAGGAACTTCTGCGCAGCATCCTGATTGACCATAAGCTACAACTCCTTTTCCTTTCGTTCGCCCCAAAAAGGGGCAAATCGGCTCAAAAAACACCTGTAATAGATTTATTGTACCTGTCCTTGAATTCCTTGTCAAGGAAGCACTTCACCAAAAATCACCGAGGCCTCAAAGCGGGATTTGCCCTCCTCGTCCATACCCTGGACAAAGTGCATATTTCCCTCTTGCCCCAACTGCATTTCCAGCTCATCCCCCGGACGGCACTCCGCCAGGTAGCCGATCTGCAGCTGGGAGAGGAACTTGTCCTCCTCCAGATTCTGCATCTCCATGGCGTCACAGACAAAGTCGGCGTAGCGGCAGTTGTTCACATGGCCGTTGATATCGGTGTCACTGTACTGCATCCGGCGATGGCAGACCGGCTCCATCTCCTGGGGCAGACGCAGCTTGGTCAGCTTTTTTGTCTTGCACAGCTCTCCTCCACCGGTGTTCTGCAGCTCCTCCACACTCTCCAGCCGCAAAATCTTCCGGTCGCTGGCCCGTACCAGCACCCAGATGGATACGCACTCGCCTACCGGCTCACCGTCCACCAGCAGGTCATAGTCCCGGTACATGGTAGCCGCCCGGCCTCCCCGGTGCCAGGTACGGATGGTGAGATTTTCTCCCCAGTGCAGGGGCCGCTCCAGACGGTACCACACCCGGGTAAGCATCCAGAACGCACCGTAGCGCTTCACAATGATTTCCCGGGTAAACCCGCCGTGTTCTGCGGCCTGGGTAGCCGCCTCCTGCAGGTGTCCCAGCAGAGGTCCGGCCTTGCAGTATCCTCTTCCATCCACATCCCGGGAGTCGATGGGCAGGGTCATCTCATAAAACTGGCTCATTGGTTCTCCTTTCCACGGATCAGCAGCCGCGTTTTGCAGCAGATATCGTCAATATCGTCGGCAGTGCCGGCAGGGATACGCATCTGGGCTCCGCACTCCTTACAGATGAGGTCCACCGAGCTGTAATTGACCTGGAAGGTCCAGCTGTGACTGCCGCAGGTGCAGGAGATGCCGTCCCGGGCAGCGATATCCCGGATCTCGGAGAGGACCTCCTCCATGACCATCTCGTCCAGGAATACGCCCCGCTCCCCGCCTTCGTCCTCTAGCTTATCCAAAGCCTGTTCTAGACGGGCGGTAGCGGCGTACACCGGCCCTTCCTCGCCCACATAGCAGCAGTCCAGCCCCGACTGGGCGCAGGAGAAGGCCAGCGCTTTCTCCCGCAGGAAGGCGGTGGACGAACAGGACACCAGATGCTCCCGGCCGCAGTACAGACAGGGCACCTTCAGCCGCACCCGCTGGGGCAGAAACTCCACGTCCAACTCAGAATGGCCGCAGGGACACTGGATGCGGGTAGGCGAGGCGGCCAGCGCGAACACGTCCTTTTCCACAATCACCGACTGGCGGCAGCGGGGACAAATATAGGATAAAAAGCGGGTCTTTTCCTGACTCATACTGGAGTTCCTCCGTTTATCTTCAAATGGTTAATTATTGTATTATACTCCACCTTGCTTTCTTTTTCCAGGGGCAGAGCATAACTTTTCCCATTCCGGAAATCCTAGCACCATCCTTGTTGCGAGGTGGCATCTATGAGTAAGAAAAAGCTGGGACAGCAGACCGTGGCTCTCTCCCATCCCCCCTCTTTTTTGACCTGCGCCAACGTGGTGGGACAGCTGGAGGGACAGGGTCCTCTGGGAAAGACCTTTGATCTCATTGACAGTGACGATACCTTTGGGGAGTCCACCTGGGAAAAGTCGGAGAGCGCCATGCAGAAAAAGGCGCTCACTCTGGCGCTGGACAAGCTGGGACAGGGTGCGTCCACTCTGGACTGGCTGTTTGCCGGAGATCTGCTGAACCAGTGTATCGGCTCCTCCTTTGCCGCCCGGGAGCAGCACATTCCCTTCTTTGGCCTGTACGGGGCCTGCTCCACCATGGGCGAAGGGCTAATTTTGGCCTCTATGGCTCTGGACGGAGACTTTGGCCGCCGGGCGGGGGTCATGGCCTCCTCCCACTTCTGTACGGCAGAGCGGCAGTACCGCACCCCTCTAGAGTACGGCAGCCAGCGCACCCCAACGGCCCAGTGGACCGTGACCGGGGCGGGCGCGGTGATTTTGGACCAGGAGGGGCCTGGGCCATATATTACCCATGTGACGCCAGGTCAGATTGTGGACAAAGGGGTCACCGACACCAATAACATGGGAGCCGCCATGACGCCCGCCGCCTACTCGACGATTTCCGCCCACCTGCGGGACACCGGCCGCTCCCCTGACTTCTATGATCTCATCGTTACCGGCGACCTGGGGGAGCTGGGCCGCACGCTGCTGCTGGAACTGTTCCAGCGGGATGGGATCGACCTGTCCGACCGCCACACCGACTGCGGCCTGCTTATTTTCGACCGGGTACGCCAGGACGTCCACGCCGGAGGCTCGGGCTGCGGCTGCTGCGCCAGCGTGCTCACCGGCTATCTGGTGGAGGGATTGCGCAGCGGCAAGTGGCAGAACATTCTCTTCTGCCCCACCGGAGCCCTCCACTCCCCTACCTCCTCCCTTCAGGGGGAGTCGGTACCGGGGATCTGCCACGCCGTGGCCTTGTCGGCCCAGCGTCCAAACACCAATTGAGAGGTGACCTTCCATGGAATACTTCAATGCTTTTTTGTGCGGCGGGCTGCTGTGCGCTCTGGGTCAGATCCTCATCGACCGCACGAAACTGACCCCCGCCAAAATTCTGGTCTGCTATGTCACCGCCGGAGTGATTTTAGGTGGCTCCGGCCTCTATCAGTACTTGGTAGATTGGGCGGGAGCTGGTGCCACCGTTCCCCTCACCGGGTTTGGCTATACCCTGGCAACAGGGGCGCGGGAAGCGGTACAGCAGCACGGCCTGCTGGGGGCTTTTATCGGGGGAGCCGCCGCCACGGCAGGCGGTGTGGCGGCCGCCATCTTCTTCGGCTTTCTGGCCGCCCTGCTGTTCAAAGCCCGGCCAAAACACTAAAAAAAGCGGTGGAGTTTTTCAAAACTCCACCGCTTTTTCTTGCTTATGCGTTTGCCAGCTTCTCCCCGGCCACGGCCATCTGTTCCGCCGTCAGGTCCCAGTCCGCTCCCAGCTGGACGATCCGGTCTTTCCAGCATAGGATGTACTCCTGCCGGAATTCCCCGGCCAAATTGAGCTGATAGGCCTCCTCAGCTCCCCATGGGGTTGGATCTACCATCTGATACTGGGCATGGACGATGCTCCCATCCACATAGGTGGCTATCCGCTTCTCTTTCTCCCGGCACAGTTCCTGGAAACAGGCATCATACAAAATGGGGATATGGATTTCCACCAAGGTGTAGTTCATCCGCGGCACTTCTGTCATCTGTTCAAATCCTGTCCGGCACCGCACCTCCTTCCGGTCCAGGAACAGGGACATGTCCGTGCTGACCGTGGTGAGATACTTCTCTTCGTCCACTCCGGTCAGTTCACTGGCAGAGAGAGGGGCGCGAATCTCTTGCTCCACAGAAATTGCCCCGCTTTGAAGTCCTCGGATAAAGAGAAACATCACCGTACCGACCAAAATCATGGACAAGATCACATCTAAACTGAGGGTTATCGCACGTTTTACTCCAGCAGACGCCTTTCTGCGCTTCAAGGTTCGTTTGGTACCATTTACGGCCAAGAAAACAACCACATAGGCCAGCAGTATCCCGCCCGTTACCAATCGCATACCTGGTCTGCGTTCGGTAGCAAGCCAATACATCAATCCCAAAACGATCATTCCCAGCACCACATGCATGAGCTTGTGGCATCCCCGGGTAGGCAAAAACTCTCCCCGCTGGGCGGCGGACAACGCCCGGCGCCGCCAGGCAAGGTAGGTGATCAAATCGGTGACGCTATAAACGAACAAGCCCAGCCAACACAGCCCCATAAAGGTGGAGCCGGGAGTCGTCAGCAGTTTGATGGGCGTGTGGATCAGCGAGTAACACCAAGAACCTCCCACAAAAAAGCCCAGCACCAGGAGGATCAAATAAGCCGGCACCATCCGTCGTGCCAGCTTGCCCACCATCCGAACCTCCATCTCCGGGTCGGTCTGGATGGGCAGTGGGTCCTCCTCCTCGTTGTAAAAGACCTGCATCTGCCCCGAGGCCGCAGCCAGCTTCCACCCCGAACGCTGGCAGAACTCCTGAAAGGTATACTGCTCCTCTGTGGGCTCCGGTTCAAATTCCGAGGCCCGGGTATCGAAGGAAACCGAAAAGTGCAGCTTCTGGGGCTGGATTTCCCGGTATTTCCAACCGAAACTGGTCAGCTCCTCCAGCATCCATCCTTTTTGTGCCATCTTCTCCAGATGCTTCTCCATTCCCGTGTGGTCGTAGAAAGAAAACGGGATCCAATCTCTTCGGGTTTTCTTCATGATGCACCCTCCTCTCGGAACATGGCCTCATAGTCTTTCTGCTGCTGACAGATGCGTCGGTACTCCTCGTCCAGCCGCGCCCGCCCCTTCTCCGTTAAAATATAGCTGCGGCGGCGGCCCTCACAGCGGGTCTCCCGGATCATCTCCGCCTCCACAAACTGCTCCAACAGGTTGTAGAGGGTACCCGGTCCCACCCGGACACGTCCTCCGGTCATGGCGGGGATCTGGTCCATCACATCCATACCGCAGTTTTCCCGGCTCAGGCACAGGAGAATATAGTACATCTGCTCCGTCAACGTCTGAAACTTTGCCCGTGGCACCACCCTCACCTCTCTTATATCGAATATCGTTATTTTCACGTTCAGTATATAATCGAATATCGATATTGTCAAGAGAGAAGGCAAAGAAGGTGCAAGTTTTTTCCTTGTGTGGTATACTGGTCCCAAATATGATGGCGGCCAGAAGGCCGCCTCCATTCTGCAAGGAGGAATCCCGCCATGCTGGCCTACACCTACATAAAACAAGGTACCTTTGCCCTGATGGAGAAACCCAAGCCCACCTTGCTGGATGACCGGGACGCCATCGTCCGGGTCACCCTGTCCAGCATCTGCACCAGCGACCTGCACATCAAGCACGGCTCGGTGCCCCGGGCGGTGCCCGGCATCACGGTAGGCCACGAGATGGTGGGCGTGGTGGAGGAGGTGGGCTCCGCCGTCACCACCGTGCGCCCCGGCGACCGGGTGACCGTCAATGTGGAGACCTTCTGCGGCGAGTGCTTCTTCTGCCAGCACGGCTGGGTCAACAACTGCACCGACCCCAACGGCGGCTGGGCTCTGGGCTGCCGCATCGACGGAGGCCAGGCCGAGTATGTCCGGGTCCCTTACGCGGACCAGGGACTGAATAAAATCCCCGCTGGCGTCACCGACCAGCAGGCCCTCTTTGTGGGAGACATCCTGGCCACCGGCTACTGGGCCGCTGGCATTGCCCAGATTGGCCACGAAGATACGGTGCTGGTCATCGGAGCGGGGCCTACCGGCCTGTGCACCCTCCAGTGTGTGCTGCTGAAAGAGCCAAAACAGGTCATTGTCTGCGAAAAGGACCCCCAGCGCCGCTCTTTTGTACAGGAGCACTACCCCCAGGTGCTGACCGTGGAACCGGAGCAGGCCGCAGACTTTGTCCGTGCACACAGTGCCCACGGAGGGGCCGACCGGGTACTGGAGGTGGCCGGAAGCGAGGACACCTTCACTCTGGCCTGGACCTGTGCCCGGCCCAATGCCATTGTCACCGTGGTGGCCCTGTATGACGCGCCCCAGGTGCTCCCGCTCCCGGACATGTACGGAAAAAACCTCACCTTCCAGACCGGCGGGGTGGACGGCTGCCGCTGCGGAGAGATTCTCTCCCTCATCGCCCAGGGCAAGCTGGACACCACGCCCCTCATCAGCCACACCTACCCACTCAAAGACATTGCTGCGGCCTACGATCTGTTTGAACACCGCCGGGACCATGTGATCAAAGTGGCCATTGCCCCATAAGTTTTTTATTTCCCGGGAGGGCGCTGCCCTCCCGGTTTTCAGGAGAACCTCATGACCTTTGCTCAGTTCAAAACCCAATACCACTTAAATCTTAACCCCCAGCAGGAGGAGGCCGTCCAGGCCCTCTCCGGACCGGTGCTGCTGCTGGCAGTGCCGGGCAGCGGCAAGACCACGGTGCTGGTCTCCCGCATCGGCTATCTGATTGCCCAGGGCGTGCCGCCGGAAAACATCCTCACCATGACCTACACCGTCTCCGCCGCCCGGGATATGTCCCGGCGCTTCGCCGCCTTCTTCGGCCAACCTCTGGCCGACCGGCTGGAGTTTCGCACCATCAACGGAGTGTGCAGCCGAATCATTCGGGCCTATGAGCGTACCCAGGGCCGCCAGGCCTTCCAGCTGTTGGAGGATATCGGACGCCAGGCGGCCATCATCGGAGAGATCTGCCGGCGGCAGAGCGGGGAATTTACCTCGGAGAGCACCGTCAAGGCGGTACAGACCGCCATTACCTATGTGAAAAACAGCATGATCTCCGGCGAGGATCTGGAACAGGTAGAAGTGGAAGGGGTGGAGTTTCCTCCCATCTACCAGGAGTACTGCCGCCTGCTGCGCACCCACCAGCTGATGGACTACGACGACCAGATGATCTACGCCCACCGGATTTTAAAGCAGTTTCCTCAGCTTTTGGAGCAGTTCCGCCGCCGCTACCCCTACCTCTGTGTGGACGAGGCCCAGGACACCTCCAAAATCCAGCACGCCATTCTCCGACTGCTGGCGGGACAAAACGGCAACCTCTTTCTGGTGGGCGACGAGGACCAGAGCATCTACGGTTTTCGGGCCGCCTACCCCCAGGCCCTCACCCAATTTGAATCCATCTACCCCGGGGCAAAGGTTCTCTATCTGGAGCAGAACTACCGCTCCACTCGCCCTATTGTGGCCGCTGCTCAGAAATTTATTGAGCAAAATAAAAACCGCCGCCCCAAACACATGAAGGCGGTGCGTGGAGAGGGGCCGGCCCTGAAAGAGATCTGGGTCCAGGACCGCAGCGCCCAATACCGCTACCTGGCCCAGGTGGCCCAGGACTGCAAAGAGGAGACTGCGATCCTCTACCGGGACAACGACAGCGCCCTGCCCCTCATCGATCTACTGGAGCGTCAGGGCATCCCCTACCGCTGCCGCCAGGTGGACAGCGGTTTCTTTACCCACTGGGTGGTGCGGGATATTGTGGATATCCTTACTCTGGCCCAGGACCCCTGGGACGGAGATGCCTTCCTGCGGGTCTACTACAAGCTGGGGGCAGGGATCAGCCGGGCGGCAGCCGAACAGGCGGCGGCCCAGTGCGGTCCGGATACCTCTCCCATTCTGGAACTGGTTGCCTCGCTCCCCGGTACATCCCCCTGGACCCGCCGCCAGTGCAAGGCCCTCCAGACCCATATGGCCAACCTGCTCACCCAGCGGGCTGACCGGGGCGTGTACCGCATCGTCCACTTTATGGGATACGGTGACTATCTGGAGCAGCGGGGCATGGATCAGAGCAAAACGCAGATTCTGGAGGCTCTGGGAGCCAATGAGCCCACTCCCGGCGGCCTGCTGGAGCGGCTGGAGGTACTGCGGGAGCTGGTACGGGCTGGATCGTCTCAACATAACTGTCCCTTCGTCCTGTCCACCATCCACTCCAGTAAGGGTCTGGAGTACAAACGGGTCATTTTAATGGACGTGGCCGACGGTCTGCTGCCCAAAACGCTCCCCGGTCCCGACGCCTCCTCCCAGGAACTGGACGCCTATGAGGAGGAGCGGCGGCTCTTTTACGTGGGTATGACCCGGGCCAAGGAAGAGCTTTGGGTCATGCGTTTCCGCCGCAGTGAGCTCACCAGCCGCTTTGCCTCCTCTCTCTTCCCAAAATCCAAGGAGGAGGCCAAAAAAGCGGTTCCCCTCTCTCCCCGGGCGGTACCGGACCTGGTAGCCATAGAACAGACTTCCCGCCGCTGTGTCCCTGGCGCAGCCCTGTGCCACCGCAGCTTCGGTCCGGGTCAGGTCGTCTCCCGCTCCGGCGACATTATCTTGGTACGCTTTGCCGACGGTGTCGAGCGGCGCTTCTCCCTGTCCGCCGCCTTGCGTTTGGGGCAGTTCCAGCTGGCGGATTCGGAGGAATAAAAATTTTTCTCCGGTGAATGGATTCGCCTTCCTCAGTTGTATTGCTTATGAGGGGCAAAGAGAGCCCCAGTTTGATCGGGGAGGTTTTTGTATGAAAAAGATGATTACCATTTTGCTGGCCAGCGCCCTGGTGCTGGGCCTGCTTGTCACCGGGACTTTGGCCGCAGGCCACTTCGGACATGGTACCGGGATCTGCCAGAACTCGGTAGCATGTTACCAGGACGCGGATGGCGACGGGATCTGTGACTACCACGGCAGCAATTGCGCCTATGGGGATACCGACGGCGACGGTGTGTGCGACAATTTGGGCCAGAACTGCGGCCAGGGCCACCACGGCGGCGGCCACCACAGGGGAGGCCGCTGGAATTAACGAAGTAAAAGGGTGAGGACATGCGCAGCGAAGAGGAGGCCAACCGCGCCATCGACCGCTATGCCGATCTGGTACGGCGGCTCTGCATGGTGCATCTGAAAAATCCGGCCGACACGGAGGACATCTTTCAGACGGTTTTTCTGAAGTATGTCCTCAGCTCCGCTGTGTTTGAAAGCCCGGAACATGAGAAAGCCTGGTTTATCCGAGTGACCCTCAACGCCTGCCGGGACCTGCTGAAAAGCTTTTTTCGCAGCCGTACCGTCTCCCTGGACGAGCTGGCCGATCAGCCCGACCAGCTGTCTCAGAAGCACCGGGAGGTGCTGGAGGCCGTCCTCTCTCTGCCCGCAAAATACCGGGACGTGGTGTATCTGCACTACTATGAAGGCTACACCGCCAAAGAGATCGGCGCGATCCTGCACAAGAACACCAATACCGTCTACACTCTGCTGACCCGGGCCAGGGAACAGCTGCGCAGCACGCTGGGAGGTGAACGCATTGAACCGACCGATCCATGATGCCTTTCAGGCCGTCCAGGCCAGTCCGGAGCTGAAGAAGCGCACACGTGCCTATCTCCATGCACGGCGCACTCCCGCCCGTCCCCGCTATCGCAGCCTGCTGGCGGCGGCTGCCTGTCTGCTGGTCGTTTTTCTGGGGGCAGGCGGTGCATTGGCCTGGTTCACTCCGGTGTCCGCCGTCAGCGTGGAGGCAGGTCCTTCCTTGGAGCTGACGCTGAACCGATTTGACCGGGTACTCCAGGTCCAGGGCGACAGCACCCAGGACCAGGAGCTGGCTGACAAGCTGGAGCTCACCTACCTCAGCTACACCGATGCGCTGGAGGCCATTCTGGGCAGCCAGGAGGTATCCCAGGCCCTGGACAGCGGTACGGAGCTGGCGGTTACCGTGGCGGGACAAAACCAGCAGCACTGCCAGGACCTGATGGAAGATACTCAGTCCTGTGCGGGACACGGGAGCTGTTCCAGCGCCGACTGGTCCCAGGTCACTGCGGCCCAGAAAGAGGGGCTGTCTCTGAGCAAATATCAGATGCTGCTCCAGCTTCAAGCCCTGGATCCCTCCATCACGTCAGAACAGGTAAGCGAATGCTCCATGCACCAGCTGCGCCAGTGGCTGTCCGATCTGTCATCCGGCCAGGACGCCAGCAGTTCCTCTGACTGTGGACAGAATACCGGCAGTGATCAGGGCTTCGGCAACGGAAATTCCGGCGGTCACCACGGAAGTGAAGGCCATCATGGAGCCAGGTAATCCCTCTTTCGCCCCAATTTGGCATATGTCTCAACTTCCGATTTCCTTCTCCCTAAAAATCTGCGAATTTTCCCTTGCCTTTTTTATTTCCCTGTGATATAGTACTTCTCGCGTGAAAAGGGAGTAGTTGCAAGCCGCCTTGTCAACATCTCGATTGTCTTCGGATAATCTGGCAGGGTGGGCCCCCATATTTTGGTGGTAACAAGACTTTTCGGCAGTATTTCCATACTGCCGGAAGGTCTTTTTTGTTTCTTCCGGCACAAACTATTCCTCACAACAGAGAAAGAAAGGCGACGTGTTATGGATCAAAACTTCTTCCAAAAGACACCCAAGCAGACCTTGGAGCACCTCCAGGTCACCTCAGACGGTCTCACCAGTGCCCAGGCCACCCAGCGCCTGGCTCAGTACGGCCACAACCAGTTGGCCGAGGGCAAGAAAAAGAGCGTGCTGGCTGTCTTTGCTGAGCAGTTCAAAGACCTGCTGGTGGCTATTCTGATTGCAGCCGCCCTCATCTCCATGTTCTCCGGCAACATGGAAAGCACCCTGGTTATTTTCGCCGTGCTCATTATGAACGCCATTCTGGGCACTGTACAGTATTTTAAGGCTGAAAAGTCTCTGGAAAGCCTGAAAGCGATGAGCGCCCCCTCCGCCAAAGTGCTGCGTGACGGCCAACGCCTGGAGATTCCCAGCAATCAGGTCGTCCCCGGCGATATCATTGAGCTGGAGGCCGGTGACCTTGTGGTGGCCGACGGCCGTCTGCTGAACTGCTGGTCTCTTAAGGTAAATGAGAGTTCTCTCACCGGTGAGAGCGAAGCGGTGGAAAAGACCAATGAAGCCATTGAGGGCGAGAAGGTCGCCCTGGGCGACCAGAAGAACATGGTCTTCTCCGGCTCTCTGGTCACCTACGGCCGTGCCGTCATGGTGGTTACCGCCACCGGCATGGACACCCAGCTGGGCCGCATCGCCACCCTGATGAATCAGACTCAGCAGCGCAAGACTCCTCTGCAGAAGAACCTGGACGACTTCTCCAGCAAGCTGGCCATGGTCATCATGATCATCTGCGCCGGCGTCTTCCTCCTGTCTGTCTTCCGCAGCCACATGACCATCCTGGACTCCCTCATGTTTGCCGTGGCTCTGGCCGTTGCCGCCATCCCTGAGGCTCTCAGCTCCATCGTCACTATCGTGCTGGCCATGGGCACCCAGAAGATGGCCCGTCAGAACGCCATTATCAAGGAGCTGAAGGCGGTGGAGAGCCTGGGCTCCGTCCAGGTCATCTGCTCCGATAAGACCGGCACCCTCACCCAGAACCGCATGACGGTCCAGAACATCTGGGCCGACGGCGTCCTCACCCGCGGCACCGACCTGGAGCTGGCCAACGATGCCCAGCGCACCCTGCTGAAAATCGCTCTGCTGGACAGCGACGCCACCATGGACCACGAGACCGGCGCCTCCGTGGGCGATCCCACCGAGGTAGCCCTGGTTCAGCTGGGCGGACGCTTCGGTGTAGAGGAGCGTGCCTACCGCACCCAGCACCCCCGTCTGGCCGAGCTGGCCTTTGACTCCGACCGCAAGCTGATGAGCACCCTGCACAACACCGACGACGGTCCCACCCTGTACACCAAGGGCGCCATCGATGTGCTGCTGGACCGCTCCATCCGGCTGCTCACCGCCAACGGCCCTGTCCCCATGACTCCCGAGCTCCGCGCCCAGATCCAGCAGGTCAACCGCCAGCAGTCGGAAAATGGTCTGCGGGTGCTGGCCTTCGCCCTGCGTCCCATGAAGGAAGCCCGTCTGCTCACCCTGGAAGACGAGACCGACTACACCTTCGTGGGCCTCATCTCCATGATTGACCCGCCCCGGCCTGAGAGCATCCAGGCTGTGGCTGACGCCAAAAAGGCCGGTATCCGTACTGTCATGATCACCGGCGACCACAAGGTCACCGCCACCGCCATTGCCAAGCAGATCGGCATCTTCGGTGAGGGCGATATGTCCCTGGACGGCGTGGAGCTGGACTCCATGAGCGACGAGGAGCTGGATCAGAAGCTCCCCCACATCGCTGTCTACGCCCGAGTCTCTCCCGAGCATAAGATCCGCATCGTCACCGCCTGGCAGCGCCGTGGCTGCATCGCCGCCATGACTGGCGACGGCGTCAACGACGCCCCCGCCCTGAAGAAGGCTGACGTGGGTGTGGCCATGGGCATTACCGGCACCGAGGTAAGTAAGGATGCCGCCGCCATGATTCTGGCCGACGACAACTTCGCTACCATCGTCAAGGCGGTACTCAACGGCCGCAGCGTCTATGCCAACATCCGCAACGCCATTCAGTTCCTGCTCTCGGGCAACATGGGCGCCATTCTGGCCGTCATCTACGCCTCCATTGCCGGGCTGAGCGTCCCCTTCCAGCCGGTACACCTGCTGTTTATCAACCTGCTCACCGACAGTCTGCCCGCCATCGCCCTGGGCATGGAGCCCGCGCGTCCCGGTCTGATGGACCAGCCTCCCCGCGACCCCAATGCTTCCATGATGGATAAGCCTATGCTCACCCGGGTGTTTGGTCAGGGCCTGATGATCGGCATCGCCTCCATGGTCGCCTTCTATATCGGTCTGAACCAGTCCGGCCCCGCTCTGGCCAGCACCATGGCTTTCGCCACCCTCACCCTTGCCCGCCTGTTCCACGGCTTTAACTGCCGCGGCAAGGAGTCCATCGTCAAGCTTGGTCTGGGCAGCAACGTGTACTCCCTCATGGCCTTCGGCGTAGGTATCCTGCTGCTGGCTCTGGTGCTGTTTGTCCCCGCCATGGAGAGCCTGTTCTTGGTCTCTCCCCTCAACGGCTTTGACCTTCTGTGTGTGCTGGGCCTGGCCTTTGCTCCTACCCTGCTCATTCAGCTCACCCGCATCTTCCAGGGCCGATAAAATCCAATAGAATAAATGGTTCCCCAATTCTGACCTTTCTCATAGGTCACCCTTTAAAAACCGCTGAATAATTAGGAAAACAGGCGGACAGCTTTGCGCTGTCCGCCTGTTTTATTTTATGCCGGGTGGCCTTTGCCCCCCATATAGAGACCACTGAGGTTGTCCTCCTCCAGCTTTGCGATAAGCCGCAGCATCGGGATGGGGGTGTCTGTATCCAAGCAGTCCTGCGCTTCCTTATTGTCACACCCGGTCCATAGACAATCCTTCTTTTCCAAACCGGCCGTTATCCCCGGAGGCTGGAAACGTTCATTTTTTGTTCACGAAAAACACTGCCGTAATTAAGCTTCAATTATGTTTTGGTTTTTACACTGGTTTTACAATATCCAAACAAGGAGGCCTCGCCTGTGAAGAACCAAATGACCTTTCAACGATATGAATTCAAATATTTGATGGATTACCGTCAGCTGAAAGCCGTACTGACTGCTATGGATCCCCATATGGTACCCGACGAGTACAGCCACAGCTCGATCCAGAATCTTTATCTGGATACACCGAATTACCGGCTTATTCGCCGCAGTCTGGAGAAACCCATCTACAAAGAAAAACTCCGTGTGCGCAGCTACGGTCAGGCTGGAGAACACGATCCGGTGTTTATGGAACTAAAAAAGAAGTACCTCTCGGTGGTGTATAAACGTCGCATCTCCATTCCACAGGATCAGGCGATGGCATGTATCGACGGGAGGCGGCCCTGGCAGAATAGTCAAATCGGCAGAGAGTTGGCCTATACCATGGACTTTTATCAGGCTCTGCGTCCGGCGGTGTTCCTCTCCTATGAGCGGGACTCCTTTCGCGGGGTAGAGGACGAGGAGCTTCGGATAACCTTTGACAGCGAAATCCGATACCGTCAGGAGGAGCTGACGCTGGATTCCGATACATGGGGGATACCCATCCTGCCGCCTGGCCAGGTACTCATGGAATTGAAGGTGGCCGGAGGCCTGCCCCTGTGGATGGCACACGTTCTTTCGGAGCAAGGGATCTTCAAGACCTCTTTTTCCAAATACGGTGCTGCCTATCAGGACATTATGCTCAACAGACAGAGAGGAGAACGAAAATATGCTTGATACTGTATTTCGCGGACTGTTTGATACCGCCCTGACCGATACCATTGCTCCCGGAAACTTTCTTCTCTGTGTGGGCGTTTCTCTGATTCTGGGACTGCTGCTGTGCGCCATGACTGGATGGCAGTCCCGCAGCAGCCGCAGCCTCACGATTACCCTGGCTCTCTTGCTAGCGGTAGTATGCGTGGTCATTATGATGGTCAACGGCAATGTGGGCACCGGCGTAGCGGTAGCTGGTGCCTTCAGCTTGGTACGTTTCCGTTCTGCCCCTGGCACCGCCCGGGAGATCTCGGCCATCTTTGTGGCCATGGGCACAGGTCTGATCGCCGGCATGGGATATCTGGCCTACGCAACTTTGTTTGCTCTGATTCTCGGTGCGGCCACTATGGCATACACCGCTTTCAGCCTTCGTCCCCGGAACAGCGGCCCTGTCTGCCGCACCCTCCACATTACTGTGCCTGAAGATTTAGACTATATCGGTGTCTTTGAGCCGGTTCTCGACGAATATACCCGGCAATATAACCTCACCCAGGTGAAAACTACCAACATGGGAAGTCTGTTCAAGCTGACCTACGATGTAACCATGAAAGACACCTGCCTGGAAAAAAAGCTGATCGACCAACTTCGTCTGCGCAACGGCAACCTGGAGATCTCTCTGGGACATCAGGACAATGCCGTAGCCACCCTGTAAAAAGGAGATGATACGATGAAACAAACAAAGCGCCGACTTACCGCCGTTTTGCTGTGTGGCCTGCTGGTTCTCAGCGGCTGCGGAGCACAGAACACAGCGCAGGACACGTCCAATACAGGAACCGTTTTCTCTGAGGATATGACGGCCACCACAGTATCCACCATCGACACAGCCGAAATATTCAGTGACCGGGATCTGGCAGGAACCTATGACGAGAGTGAGGCTATTGACATACAACTGAATGGAAACACCGCCTCCTGCGATTCCAATTCCGTTGTCATCGACGGCGGTACTATCACCATCACAGCCGAGGGGATCTACCGCATTTCGGGTACTCTTACGGATGGACAAATCGTGGTAGACGCCGGCGATACTGAAAAGGTTCAACTGGTGCTGGCGGGAGCAGACATTACCAGCTCCACCTCCGCTGCCATCTACGCTTTAGAGGCTGACAAGGTCTTCATTACTTCAGCGGAGAACACGGAGAATACCCTGACCAACGGTGGGGAGTATATTGCTATCGATGACAATAATATCGATGCAGTAATCTTTGCCAAAACTGACCTAACCCTCAATGGCTCCGGCAGCCTGACCATCAACGCCCAGGCCGGTCATGGCGTCGTATCCAAGGACGACCTGCTCATTACCGGTGGAAACTATACCATCACCTCCGCCAGCCACGGCCTGTCAGGCAAAGACTGTGTCGCCATTGCAGACGGTGTTTTGACCATTACCTCTGGTAAGGACGGTATCCATGCGGAGAACAGCGACGATCTCACTTTAGGATGGCTCTATATCAAGGATGGCAGCTTCACCATCCTCTCTCAGGGAGATGCCGTCAGTGCCATGGGAGCCCTTCAGATTGACGGCGGCACCTTTAATCTATCTACCGGAGAGGGCAGTGCCAGCGTAGAGATGACCAGCAGTGACCAGTTTGGCGGCGGCCAGCGGGGCGGCTGGACGAACCAGACCACCACTTCCACCACCCAGACGGAAGAGGATTCCACCAGCCAGAAGGGTATCAAAGGTGAGAACACCTATGCCATCAACGGCGGCACTTTCACCATCGACAGCGCAGATGACTGCCTTCATTCGGGAGGAGAAATGGCGATTGCCGCGGGAGAGTTTACCCTGAGCAGCGGAGATGATACCATCCACTGCGATGACGCCCTCACCATTCAAAGCGGCACCTTTACCATCCCCTACTGCTATGAAGGCATTGAAGGTCTGTCTATCACCATTGAGGACGGTGTGTTTGATATTACATCCAATGACGACGGCCTCAACGCCGGCGGTGGGGCAGACAGCTCTGGCTTTAGCGGATTTGGCGCCCGACAGCAGGACACATTTACCGCCAGCTCCAACTGCTTTATTATGATTAACGGCGGTACATTTACCATCGTATCCACCGGTGACTGCGTGGACTCCAACGGCAGTCTTACCATCAACGGCGGTACACTGGCTCTCACCTGCAACGGCAGCGGAAACACCGCTATTGATTGTGACGGTGCCTATGCCAACAACGGCGGCGATATTACCACCAACGATGGCTCGGAGACCAACCCCGGCCAGATGAGCGGCGGCCGCGGCGGGATGGGCAACCAAGCCGGTACAGATGGCCGCGGTGGTGTGCGTGGTCAAGATAGTACGGCAGCCTCGGGAGAACTGGGGCAAACATCTGGGACATAATTCTGCACAGACTCTATCTGACAAGATGGCCAACATTCATGCATGTGCTGTCCCGCATGCTTTAATTTCCCTCATACATAGTACTAAGCCCCATAGGTTCACATTGTACCTATGGGGCTACATATTTGAGATCTATTTTATTTCTGCCAGAGATCGGGATACTTTTCCTGGGCAATTTGGACCACCACACGGTCAAAGAGCACCAGGATCACCTGCATGTCGTGCTCCTGCAAAAAGGCCTGAATGGTCTCTACTGCCACTTCCAGGGCCTGGTCTTTGGGATATCCATACACCCCAGCAGAGATCAGTGGGAAGGCCACCGAGGCACACCCTTTCTCCCAGGCCAGCTTCAGGCTGGTACGGTAACAGGAGACCAGCTTCTCCCGCTCACCCCGCTGCCCGCCATGCCAGATGGGCCCCACGGTGTGGATCACATACCGGCAGGGCAGCTGGTAGGCCTGGGTAACTTTGGCCTCTCCCGTCTCACAACCGCCCAAGGTTCGGCACTCCGCCAGCAGCTCCGGCCCGGCGGCCCGGTGAATGGCGCCGTCCACGCCGCCTCCCCCCAGCAGAGAACGGTTGGCGGCATTGACGATGGCATCCACCTTCAACTTGGTAATATCCGCCTTCTGCATTTCCAGGGACATATCCCCACCTCCTGTTATGATGTTAGGATCATTGTATCCCATTCTCTCTCAAAAGACAACCAGCGCAAGAAAAGGCCGGAGAACTTCCCCAGGAAGCTCTCCGGCCTTTTGTTCTTATATCGTTACGTCATTAAGCGTGGTGCTTGACGCCCAGGTTCTCAGACTGGAAAGCCCACAGCATACCAACCACGATAACCAGCATCCCAGCAACGCTGAGCACATCATTCAGGACCATTTTGCTCAACTCCTTTCTCCTTATGTCACTAGCATAGTCGGAGAGCTGAAAACAGTCAATGTACGATATTACAATCTCTTCCATGGAAAATACAGGCTGTTTTGTGCACATTTTCAGTTATTTTCAATAATGGTATAAATCAAACTATTTTAATCAATTTATATCACATTTTTAACATTTTCTTAGCGATAAATTATATTTTCCCTATGCATTCCAACATTGCATGGATCAGTGTTTTTTATATCTTGTGGGATATGTGATATATAAAAATCGGGACGCCGCGTTCTGCGGCGTCCCGATAAAACAGGGTTTTGTTTAAACTTACAGCTCAGGCGCCTGGTCCTCTTCCACGGACTCAGACTCCAGTTCCATAGCGCCCTCCTCGAAGAGCAGCTCTTCCCCGGCGTCCTCGCTTTCGTGAGCCTCCAGAGCGTCGGCCACAATGCCGCCGTCCTGAGCGGTGAGGTTGCCCTCGTCGTCGAAGGTATCAAACTTGCGGTACTGAGTCAGACCGGAACCGGCAGGGATCAGCTTACCGATGATCACGTTCTCCTTCAGGCCCAGCAGGTGGTCCACCTTACCCTTGATAGCAGCCTCGGTGAGCACCTTGGTGGTCTCCTGGAAGGAGGCGGCGGACAGGAAGGACTCGGTGGCCAGAGAGGCCTTGGTGATACCCATGAGCAGACGGGTGCAGGTGGGCAGA
>OLRK01000430.1_pt1 | contig 49611 bp, 48 predicted proteins | sample 1672911 | NCBI WGS metagenome assembly OLRK01 (sample SAMEA3136736, study PRJEB25190) | human gut metagenome | biome: human gut; feature: human-associated habitat; material: faeces | place: Austria | collected 2013
CTAACCCATGCATAAACTTGTCCGTAGGAGCAACCATATTTATTCGCTGTAGAAGCATAATTACATCCCGTGTTTATGCATTCTTCGACAATGTTTATTCTTTCTTCAAGGGTTGTATTTTTTCTAGCACCGTTTTTAGCCATGAGATATACACCTTCTTTTCTGGAATTTGTTAAATCTTCATGGTTATTATACTGCTTAATCCATGTACAAACAGTACTTGGTGCATGAATTTTGTATTTTGCAGCTAAATCCTGACTCGTTATATTGCCTCCAAGATATTCAAGAATAATCTTCTTCTTAAATTCTGCAGAGTAATTACATAAATCAGCATTTTGCTTTTCTAGACCGTCTTCTCCAAATGTTTCGTATTTATGACCCCACCTGCGGATGATACTAGCCTCAATTCCATACTCTTTACCTAATTTCCAATAAGAGATTCCATCCTCAAGGTGTTTCTTTACGAGCTCAAGTTTCAACTCCTTACTATACTGTTTCCTAGACATAAAAATATGCTCCTCATATGATAGATCTTTGGATATTTCCATTGTCTACCATATGGGGAGCATATCATTTTACGAACTTTTCAGTCTTTTAAATAATTATGGATGATTTTATTTTTCCATTGGAAATCCGTATTTATTTTGATACGCAATTGCAATTCGTTCAATTAACAACTGATATAAAACAGGATGGTTTTGGACTAAATCCTTATATTCCCAATCAATACATAGATCAACTCGAGGGTCTTTCTCCATTTCTCTGTTTGAAGTAAACAGAACTACTTTTGCTTTTGTTTCTTCAAAACACTTCTTTGATGGAGCATCTGTCAGATGCGTATACTCACTAATATATCTTCCGGAATTTGAAAAAATAAGCAGTAGCGTATTTTCTTTTGCACGGCTAATATACGCCACTTGCTTTCTGTCATTTGTAGTTGTGTAAATGAACTTCTGGTAAAAAGACATTTTATGTTGAAAATTCAGTGCAGCAGTCTCTGAATATCCTTCTCCAAATGCAGCTACTTCTTCATAGTCATGAATCAGCGTGACCAATTGTTCTATCTTTTTTGAATCAGTTTTGAAAAATAAGTAGCGAATATCTGCAAACAGCACATCCAGATATTCTTCCGTTCCTTTTTGCAATATATAATCTGTAATATTTATCGTATTTAAATCTTTTATGTAAACTTCTCTTTTCCCTCTACTATATGCTTCTGCTTTAAATTCTTTGTAATCCTCAAAGCCTAATTGCTTAACAAACTTAGAGATTGTAGATTTTGAAACAGAACATAAATCAGCCATAGTACCTATGGAAATGTTATTCAATTGATGAATATGTTCCAGCATAACTCGAGCAATATGATGTTCTATTGATTCAGGTGACATCTCACCGGTTATTGATGATAGTCTTGTATATAGTGTGCCCATATATCTTCTCCCTCACGATTTTCTCTTGTGATAATTCTGTTTTCATAATAACATAAAAATGCTTAGAGAAGTACCGTAAGATTACCAAAGATGAATTAATCACGTTGATGAGTGTTCTTTGTAAACCCGACATGCTGATATCAGCAAAGCTCGTTTCCTCTATTCCGTTATCCTACCGATTATCAATTTTCTCCGGAAACATATCATGATTACTCATACGATTCCAGGCAACCTGCTCCCAGTTGGTACCTGGCTTTCCATAATTACAATACGGATCGATGGACAAACCTCCACGTGGAAGGAATTTTCCCCAGACTTCTATATATTTTGGTTCAAGAAGCTTGACAAGATCTTTCATAATTATATTGATCACATCTTCATGAAAATCTCCATGGTTTCGGAATGAGAACAAATACAATTTCAAGGATTTACTCTCCACAAGACGTTCGTCCGGAACATAGGAAATCGTGATCGTTGCAAAATCTGGCTGTCCGGTGATTGGGCACAGACTTGTGAATTCCGGGCAGTTGAACTTGACGAAGTAATCGTTTTCAGGATGTTTATTCTGAAATGCCTCCAATACAGACGGATCATAATCCATACGGTATTCTGTTTGCTGATTTCCCAATAATGTTAAATTTTCTTTTTCTCTCATTGCTTTCTCCTCTATCTCAACGCAGGGTCTTCTACGTGATTCGCCTGAAATGCTGCTGCGCGATCAATGCATGTTCCGCATTTTCCGCAAGGCTTCTCTCCCCCTTCGTAACAGGACCATGTCAACTCATACGGAACTCCCAGTTCTAATCCAATCCGTACTACTTCGGCTTTGGATACATTTACAAAAGGAGCTTCTATTTTCAGCTGATGTCCGGAGCCTTCCCAGATTGCTTCATTCATCGCCTGATTGAATACCGGTGAGCAATCCGGATAAGCAAAACCGGCAGAATCATCTGCATGAGCTCCATAATAAATCACTCCACATTCCTTGCTCAGTGCGATACTTGCTGCCGAAGAAAGAAATAATCCGTTCCGAAACGGTACATATGTACTTACAGGCTTATCGCCATTTGTTTTTGAAATCTGCTCTGCGTAACTCTCCTCCGGAATTTCTTCCGTGGACTGTTGAAGCAGTGAACAGTTGCTATATTGAAATATCTTACTTAAATCCAGGAACAGATGCTCCACGCCATAATATTCGGCAACTGCTATTGCAGCCCTGATTTCTTTATCGTGCTTCTGTCCATAGGAAATCGAGAGTGCAATCACCTGGTCTTTCCCGTACTTTTTGATTGCCAGTCCTAATGCCGTTGTTGAATCGATTCCTCCACTAAAGAGAACTAATGCTTTCATCTCCATCACCTCACTACTTATTTATACGCCCCGTTCATTGGGATCCCAGATTACTTTATGCATCTGAATCTGCAGACACACACCATTCAACTGATGCTTTAGCATAAATTCTACAATCTGCACTGGTTCTATGGATCCAAAAACAGGACTAAGATACACATGACACCTGTTTGTCAGATTATAAGTCTGAATCACGTCCAATGCTTTTAACAGATCCTCCTGGCTGCCACATACAAACTTTACAGTGTCATCCTTTCCCAGCAGTTCCATGTTCTCTGTTATCATATATTCTTCGCACCCGCTTGACGGTAACTTATAATCCATTGTAAATACCGGTCGTTCTTCACAAAATGCAGATAAATCAACTGCGCCATTTGTCTCAATTTCGACCTGTAAACCGGCTTGTAAAAGAAGGTGGATCAATTCTCTGATGTCTTTTTGCAGCAACGGTTCTCCACCTGTAAGTGTCACGTTGCGAATACCGGTTTCTAAAACATAATTTAAAATCTCTTCCGGAATTTCCTCTTTATATTGGCAATCAGGTTCATTGGCCCACATAGTATCACAATAACTGCATCGCAGATTACATCCTTTGAAACGGATGAAGACTGCCAGTTCTCCTGCACGTGTGCCTTCCCCATTAATACTGGTGAATTTTTCTACTACTTTCATCTACTCTTCCTCATAAACCGCGCAATTATTCGGTGTCTCATATACTTCCACACAATGAACCTCATATCCCAATTCCGTTAATTCCTTGTAGAAATAATATGCGAAATTTTCTGCCGTTGGACGAAAGGAAACTTTCTCCAAATGAAAGTCCTCATTCTGAAGCGCAGCTACTGTTTCTGCTTTCAGAGATCCCACTTCGTAAATCAGACTATGGTCAAAGGAATCACAAAGCTTTTTCAGATCCTTTTTCAGATTACCAAAGTCCACTACCATTCCCCGTGTCTGTCCTTCTTGCTCCAGCTCCTGACTTTTGATTTTTGCAACAACATTCCAACGATGTCCGTGGATATTTCTGCATTTTCCCTCGTATTTCCAGAGAAAATGTGCTGCATCAAAACTGGCTTTTGTTTGCAAATAATACATATTTCAACTCTCCTGTATTTGAAATGTATGTACCTTTTAAGAGCTGTGTATCCTAAGCGGAGCGTTTTATATATATGGAAAGTATTTCCTGAATATAAAAAGCTCTGCGTACTTCTTTGCACGCAGAGCCTAGAATCTTCTTAACTAGCCCTGGTTTTGTTTTTCGACAGGAAGGTACAAATGAACTGTCGGCTGTTTTTCACAGCATGAAAATTATACCACAGAAAATCAGTTTGTCAAATTGGTTTTTCTATTTTTACGAAATGGTGTCCTATTTCCCATATTCTATTCTCCCAGGAAATATCTTCCGTAAGCATCTGCTGCCTTAATTGCTGCGCATACAGTCTCAGGTGTCACCTCAAATGGCATGTTATGAAGTGTATCATTCTCTGCACAGGCTGCTGTCGCAACTGCCATAAGCTTCTCGTCTGTCACTTCTGTGATACCAAGTTCTTTTAATGTAACAGGAAGTCCCAGTTCAATGCACCAATCTATAATGTCTTCCAGTTCTTCTGCCGGAATGTCTTCCAGAACAAGCTGTGTGATTGTTCCAAATGCAACTTTCTCTCCATGATACATATGATGACACTCGTCCAAAACTGTGAATCCATTATGGATTGCATGTGCTCCTGCAAGACCGCCACTCTCAAATCCGATTCCACTAAGCAATGTATTAGCTTCAATTACCTTCTCAACAGCTTTTGTGCAGGCTCCTGCTTCCAGAGCAAGTTTTGCCTTCACACCTTCATTCATCAATGTATCAAAGCACAGTTTTGCGAGTGACATCGCTGCCATAGTAACATTTCCACCAGCACAAGTTGTTGCTTCGCTAGCCTGACAGGCTCTTGCTTCAAAATAAGTTGCAAGTGCATCACCCATTCCGGAAACTGTCAGTCTGACTGGTGATTTTGCAATGATTTCTGTGTCCATCAGAACCATGTTTGGATTAGCTGGGAGGAATAAGTATTCTTCGAATACGCCTTCATCAGTATAAATAACAGAAAGTGCACTGCATGGCGCATCTGTAGATGCAATTGTCGGACAGATCAGTACCGGCACTTCTTTGTAATAAGCAACTGCTTTCGCAGTATCAAGGATCTTTCCTCCGCCAATACCAATAACAACATCACAGCCCTTTTCATTCATAACGGCTACCAAACGATTAATTTCTGTCTTGCTACATTCTCTGTTGAAATACTCATACACTGGTTCAATATCATATCCTTCAAATCCAACTTTGAGAACGTCTTCAATACGTTTATACCCCGACTCTGTGATCAGTACAAGTGCTTTTTTACCATACTTCTGAGCATATTCACCCAGCTTTTTCATCTCACCTGCACCTTGAACATATTTGCTCGGACTACATAAAATATTTGCCATTTTTGTCTGCCTCCTAAACTCTTTATTTGTATGTTATTAAATTAACAATCTAAAGATATTGTAGTCCTTCTCTACAAAAGTGTCAATAAAATCTAATTGAATTTTCTGTAAGAAATCGGATATATAATCACCACTCACAGCTGACTGTATCAAACAACCCTTTTATTCATCTCAACGTGCAAATAGCCCCGTAAAAAATCCTCTTTTCTTCACCTGCTGAACTTCTGCTCCGCTTCTCATGATCAGCGCAAACATTCCCATATTGCGAAGATCCTGCCGCAGGTTCACTGCCTGTTCTTCTGCCAAACCATCTTTTACTAAGAATGGCGTATCATTCAGACTCACATTCTTCGGGAAATCGTATTTTCTTGCGATGCTTACAAACTCTGACCTCTTTCCGATATAGTCAACCATACTTCCAAGCGCGATCACCTGTTTAGAGTGATATACCGATGGATCTACTTCATACACTTCTTTTTCATCACCAACTGGTTCAAACTTATATTTTGCTGTATAGAAATCCAGTGCCTCCTCAATATAAGAACACGCCTCTCCGTCAAGCTCTTCATACAAAACACACGGCAAACTCGCTACAATTCTTCTTGTTTCTGTTTTTTCCATTCCTGTTAAAATCTGCAGGAATTTAGCAACTTCCAATTCTTTTCCGTTGCAATCAATTAATGTTACTTTATAAAATAGTTCTTTGTTTATCATAGTCTTGCTCCATTATCATTTTTTATAACAAAAATTTTATTTTATTATAACTGAAACAGGGTGATACTGTCTACAGATTTTCTGTTTACAGCATCACCCTGTATTTTACTTATTTTCTCACTGAATAAAACTTAAAAATTCTCAGATTTCATTTCCAGCCTGATATCCGCTGCGGATTGCTGCTGAGATATCTGCTGTTCTCTCACCGCTGCAGTCTCCAACATATACAAATGGAACTGTCAGCTTACTGTCGTCGAAGAGATTCTTCTTAGACCCGAGTGCATTCACAATTGTATCCGCTTCAATTGTAACCTCTGACTCGTCTTTTGTATTCACAGCATGAATCACATTATTCTCGATAGAATTCACTCTTGTATTCACATACTCTTTAACACCATGCTCTTCGAAGTCTTTTTTGATCAGTGGCATTACTGTCTCGGATTCTCCTGTTGCAATCTGATCCAACATCTCAATAATGCTTACTTTGAGACCTTTCTGTGCAAGAAATTCTGCTGTTTCAGTTCCAACTAATCCTCCGCCAAGCACTGCACATGCTCCACTCACTTCGCATCCTGCAAGAACATCCCAGGCAGAAACAACATTGCTGTCTGTAACAGACATTGGAAGATCCATGTTATGCGCACCGATGGCAAGAATTACATGATCAAACTTATTGAGTTCTTCGCTATCTGCTTCTGTATTTAATTTCACATCTACAGAAAGTTCCGGGAGAATCTTCTCATAATATTCAATAGATCTTAAAATCTCGCTCTTTCTCGGTGGAACTGCTGCCAGATGGATCTGTCCGCCAATCTTATCTGATTTTTCAAATACCGTTACTTCATGCCCGCGTTTTGCTGCAACTCTTGCTGCCTCAAGTCCGGCGATTCCTGCACCTACAACTGCAACCTTTTTCTTCTCGTCTGCATGTTTGATAAATATAGTTCCTTCGTTTCCGTTCTCTGCATTTAATACGCAGGAAATGTATTTACGTCCCTGAATTGCATCTACGCATCCTTTATTACAGTTCAAGCATTCTCTGATGCACTCTCCGGATATAGCTTTATTGGCAATATCTGCATCTGCAAGCATGGAACGTCCATAAGCTACAATATCGGCATCTCCGTCTTCGAGGATCTTCTCTCCTGCTTCTAAGCTGACAACACGACCAACTGTTGCAACCGGAATGGATACCAGTTTTTTCACTTCTCTGGCTACCGGAAGTGTCCAGTTATACGGAACATCTCCCATTGGCGGGATTGTATCTCCCATGTTTCCTGTGTGATTCGCCTGAGCCACCTGAATCATATCAATTCCGGCTTCATCAAGCATCTTAGCAAACTGAATTCCTTCTTCTGCCTCAAGTCCGCCTTTTCCACGAAGTGTTCCATCAGGATTTACTGTAATAATTGGCAGTTTATACTCAATCATAAGATCCGGTGCTGCTTCTTTGATTGCTGCTACTACTTCAAGTGCATATCTTGTACGGTTCTCAAGACTTCCTCCGTACTGATCTTCTCTGTGGTTCAGAATCTTAGAGCAAAGAGAACCAAGAAGACGGTCTCCATGTACTTCAATCGCATCAATTCCGGCTTTCTGTGCCTTTGCTGCACATGCCGCGATGCTGTTTTTAATATCTTCTAACTGCTCAACGGTTGCCTCTGTAACAAAATGCTGCATATCATGATGAAGTTTTGCATAAGCACCTTTGGTAAGTTTGTCGCATTCTTCCATCTGTCTCTTTGCTTCTTCTGCATTTCCCTCAGCCTGTGCTTTTGCCGCAGCCTGTCTTGCAATACCTGCTTCCATGATCATGCGTCCGACACCCGGAACATCATACTCCGGATGAAACAGCTGAAGTGCAAGCTTACAGTCATACTTATGTAATGTGTCTGCCAGGTTTTTATATACAGGAATCTGGCTGTCATCATAAAGCTTTGGTGTCGGTGAAGCTGTTCTTACAGGAGCTACATCTCCGATAACAACATACGCTGCTCCACCTTTTGCAAGTCTTTCATAGAAGTTCAGACTTCTCGCCCCAATAGATCCGTCTCTTTCTTCATAACCTGTTGTAAGCGGTGGAAACATGATTCTGTTTTTAAAAGTAAGATTTCCGACCTTAATTGGTTCTGATAATTTATTCCCCATCTTTTTTCTCCGTTTTATTCATTTCTATATTTCTTTTCTATATTTGTTATTCTGAACTTTTCTTCAATTACAGTTCTTCTGCTAGTTTATGTCCTGCAGCAATTGCATCTTTCAGAGTTCCGACTTTATCACAGTCTCCGATAAAATGAACTCTCTCTTCTGTATTTTCTACTTTGTTCGGTGCATAACCAACTGCAAAGATCAGTGTATCCGCATCTGTGATATGATACTCCTGTCCGTCTTTCTCATAAGTGATCGTAGTCTCATCAACCTTCGTCACTTGACTGTTCAGTTCAATCTTTACACCTTTTCTCTTGAGTCTCATTGTCAGCTGACTCTTAGCTGCACCGCCTTCTCCCGGCATCAGTGACGGTGTCATCTCGATCACTGTGATGTCACGGTTTGCTGGGAACATGTCATCAATCAATGGTGCAAGATAATCTGCAGTTTCACATCCGACAGATCCGCCCCCGAGAATAACGATCTTTCTTCCCGGGTATTTTCTTCCGGCAAGGACGTCATCGGCTGTCATTGTCTGCTTGAACACTTTGAATGGAGGAATTTCCTTCGGAACTGCCCCTGTAGAACAGACAACTTCATAATCCTTGAATTCTCCTGCAAGCATCTCCGGAGTTACTTCACAGTTCATGCGGACTTCGATTCCTTCGTTCTTCAGACGACGTGCCATAAACTTAATTACTTTACAAAGTTCCTGTTTAGCGATTGGAACTGCTGCCAGTCTTAAAAGGCCTCCGAACTCTCCGCTTTTTTCGCAGAGAATAACTTCATGTCCGCGTTTCTTCGCAACATAAGCTGCTTCCATTCCCGCCGGACCCGCACCGATCACAAGAACTTTCTTCTTCTCATCTGCTTCTTTGATCTCGTCAGACTCTACAGATGGATTCACTGTACAGCTGATCGGATTACCAAACATAATTCCTGTCAGGCAGCGTCCACATCCAATACATGGACGGATATCATCTGTTTTTCCTTCTGCAGCTTTATTAACGAATTCACTGTCACACAAATTCGGACGACCAATCATACAGATGTCAGTCTTTCCGTTAGCAATGAGTTCTTCCGCTACCCATGGTTCATTGATTCTTGCAACTGTAGATACCGGAATATTCACATGCTTTCTGATTTCCTCACTTGCATGTGCATGCGGTGCCGGTGATGTGCCAGGTGCAGGCATGGAACTTCCTCTCTTAATTGTATTTCCTCCGGAAACATGGATAAAATCAACGCCTGTTTTCTCAAGCTGTTTGGATACATAGATCATGTCGTTCAGTGTCAGACCACCTTCACTGTACTCATCTCCTGAAATACGAACATCGATAATGAAATCATCGCCGCAAAGTTCGCGGATCTTCGCAATTACTTCAAGTGTCAGTCTGAGACGTCCGTTAATGTCTCCACCGTATTCATCTGTTCTCTTGTTATAAAGAGGTGTAAGGAATCCGCCAAGCAATCCATGTGCATGTGCACACTGGATTTCAACTCCGTCTCCACCTGCAATTTGGAAACGGCGTGCTGCCTCCCCAAACTGCTGAACAAGTACATGCAATTCTTCAACAGTTACAGCTCTCGGAGCTGATTTTGCATAATAAGGTCCAACATTAGAAGGGGCGATCAGCTGCGGTGTTCCCGGAATCGGGAATGCCATGTAAGCCGGATGGAATAACTGTGCTAAAATCTTCGTATCATACTGATGTACTGCATCTACCAGTTTCTTCCAACCTGGAATATAAGAATCATCATAGATAGACATATCTCCCGGTAAATATGTATATACTGGCTCTACAGTCGTAACTTCTGTAACAATCAGTCCGACTCCGCCCTTCGCTCTGGCTGAATAATGCTCAACCAACGCATCTGTCACATAGCCTTTATCTGCCATGTTTGTGGAAATCGGCGGCATAAAGATTCTGTTCTTTACCGTTGTCTTACCAATCTTAATTGGTTCAAATAAATGTGGAAAATATTCATTCATTTTCTGTTCCTCCAATTTGTTTTTTCCGTTCTTTTGTCTTACGATTATTTTAACTTATAATCATTTCTGTTTCTGTGTATATCTTAACTTTAGACATTGAATACTGACGAATCTTTTTATCCAGTAAATCCATTGTAAGAAGAACACCTTCTATTTCAGATATTCTCATTTGTACCAACTTTATATCCTGGTATATATAGTCAGGAATCATACCAAATCCGACAACTTTCACTTCCTGTGGGATGTTCACTCCATACTTTCGAAGCGCCGTCAACGCACCGATTGAAATCTGTTGATTTTCAAATAAAATTCCTTGCGGAAGCGGATTTTTTCTCAACCACTCTAACAAAGTCTCCGTTATCTTTGGAATTTCATCTCCAAGATCAAGAATATGTTTTGCAGATGCAGTATCTTCGTTAGACTTTGTATTTAAAAATGCTTCTTTACGAACTCGATAATTATAATTATCTTTCCCTGTGCAGAAATAATAAATATCTGATACACCTTCCTTGTACAGATAATCCACAGCACTTTTTAGCATTTGTCTATTGTCTGCACATACGCTGCTATACCGACTATCTGGAAGTTCACAGTCATAAAGAACCAATGGTTTTTTGATTCTTTCAAGCAGGTTTTGATCTTCTTCTTTTAATTCGGTTCCAAAAAGAAGAACGCCTGCCACAAAATCCATATTACATTCCGTAATTACTGCTTCTGTTTGCGCAATGTCATCATTTAAATACGTCACTCCATAAAGATATCCAAGTCTTCTTGCTTCAGAATCAAATGTAGCAAGTACATCTGACCAGAGATCTGTTTCTGAATTACACGCAGCACCTTTGCTGTGATTAACGATCACTATTTTGATCATCTGATTCACCGGATGGCCAGACACTGTAACGATATTCTCTTTTACCGGGATCACTCCGTTATTCTTCTTCATTTCTTCCAGACATTCCAAAACCATTCTTCTGGTTTCTTCATTCACACCTGGTTTTCCATTCACCGCAAGCGAAACTGTCGCTTTGGAAACTCCGAGATGTCTTGCAATGTCTACCATCTTTATCTTCATGTGTAATGCCTCATATTTTCTAGATTGTAGTAAAATTAATTTCGAAATCATCGTATATTCGAACTTTAACGATTTCTGAAAATGAATACTGTTCGTAATCATCGTTCTCAAAATCATATACAAGAATCATCTCTCTGATTGGATCAACAATCCAGTATTCTCTTACTCCTGCAGTTCGATATTTAAACAATTTAATATAATAATCCATTCTTTTACTGCTAGGAGACACGATTTCAATAATCCAATCCGGAGCTCCATTACATCCTTTATCGTCAAGTTTATTTTTATCACATATTATAGAAATATCCGGTTCTACATAATTAACATTATTGTTATTTAAAAATACTGCAAATGGAGCAAGATATACTTTGCATGCCCCTCTTTTCATATCAATATAATCTGCAATTTTTCGATAAAGAGAACCAATTATTTCTTGGTGACGTCGAGATGGGGGTGCCATCATATAAATCTGACCATCAATTAATTCAGCTCTTTCTCCTTCTGGAAGATTGTAAATATCTTCTATTGTGAAAATACGGTTCTGTGCTAATGCCATACATACACCTCATTTCTTATAAACGCTATATTATTCAACAGTTTTCATTACTTTTAAGTATAACAAAATCTATCAAATAAACATAGTTCTTATGATAAATCAACTAAAAAAATCAAGAAGAAAAAACTATTTTGTTTTTACTTCTTGATTTTATCATAAATTAAAACATTATCTGAGAATAGATTCTTAGAATTTACCAGCCTTTGCAGCTTCCTCAACAGCAACTGCTACAGCAACAGTCATACCAACCATCGGGTTGTTTCCTGCTCCGATAAGTCCCATCATCTCAACGTGAGCCGGTACAGATGAAGATCCAGCGAACTGTGCATCAGAGTGCATACGTCCCATTGTATCTGTCATTCCGTAAGAAGCCGGTCCAGCTGCCATGTTGTCTGGGTGAAGTGTACGTCCTGTACCACCACCTGAAGCAACTGAGAAGTATTTCTTTCCAGCTTCGATACGCTCTTTCTTATATGTTCCTGCTACTGGGTGCTGGAATCTTGTAGGGTTTGTAGAGTTACCTGTGATAGATACGTCTACATTCTCTTTCCACATGATCTTAACACCTTCTACTACGTCGTTAGCTCCGTAGCAGTTAACTTTCGCACGAAGTCCTTCAGAGTATGATTTACGGAATACTTCTTTCAGTTCTCCTGTGTGATAGTCAAGTTCTGTCTCAACGTATGTAAATCCGTTGATACGTGCAATAATCTGAGCAGCATCTTTTCCAAGACCGTTCAGGATAACACGCAGAGGTTTTTTACGAACTTTGTTTGCTTTCTCAGCGATACCGATAGCACCCTCAGCTGCAGCGAATGACTCATGTCCAGCCAGGAATGCGAAGCACTCTGTATCTTCTTCAAGAAGCATTTTTCCAAGGTTACCATGTCCAAGACCAACTTTTCTCTGATCTGCAACAGATCCTGGAATACAGAAAGACTGAAGTCCTTCTCCGATTGCTGCTGCTGCATCAGCTGCCTTTGTACATCCCTTTTTGATTGCGATAGCAGCACCTACTGTGTAAGCCCACTTAGCGTTCTCGAAACAGATTGGCTGAATTCCTTCAACCATCTTGTAAACGTCAAGACCAGCTGCTTTAGTTACTTCTGCAGCTTCTTCGATGGAGTTGATTCCATACTCAGCGAGTTTTGCAAGAATCTGTTTTTCTCTTCTTTCATATGATTCAAATAATGCCATTGAAATAGTCCTCCTTACTCTTTTCTTGGGTCAATGATCTTAACAGCATCGTCAACACGTCCGTACTGTCCTTTAGCTTTCTCAAGCGCTACAGCCGGCTCGTCTCCAGCTTTGATGAAGTCCATCATCTTACCGAAGTTTACAAACTGATATCCGATGATCTCATCATCTTCGTTCAGTGCGATTCCTGTTACATAACCATCTGTCATCTCAAGATAACGAGGTCCTTTTTTCAGTGTTCCGTACATTGTACCAACCTGTGAACGAAGTCCTTTTCCAAGGTCCTCAAGTCCTGCTCCTATCGGAAGTCCGTCCTCTGAGAATGCACTCTGAGTTCTTCCGTAAACAATCTGAAGGAACAGTTCTCTCATAGCTGTGTTGATAGCATCACATACAAGGTCTGTATTCAGAGCTTCAAGAAGTGTTCTTCCCGGAAGGATCTCAGAAGCCATAGCTGCGGAATGTGTCATTCCTGAACATCCGATTGTCTCAACAAGTGCCTCCTGGATGATTCCGTCTTTTACGTTCAGTGTGAGCTTACAAGTACCCTGCTGTGGAGCACACCAGCCTACACCGTGTGTAAGTCCGGAGATATCTTTGATTTCTTTTGCCTTTACCCATTTAGCTTCTTCTGGAATTGGAGCTGCGCCATGGTTTACGCCCTGGGCTACCGGACACATCATTTCTACTTCGTGTGAATAAATCATGTTAATACTCCTTTCAATATGTATGATTTTCTTCGTATACGGTACACTATTTTTTTCGCACAAAAACTGACAGCTCTGCATTATTTTTTAACACTGAACTGTCTGCGCGGTGAGAAGTTGATTTGTCACCTGCCACAAACTCTTTCTCCCTGCACCATATGTATTTATTTTCGCACAATTTGTCGCATTCGTCAATCACAACTTTGACAAGATTTTCACCATCTGAGGGAAAGAATTATATAAATATGACACTTGACAAATTTATGTATAAGAAAAGCAGCTTCTGTATCCTTTTGGAAACAGTTACTGCTTCAACTTAATCTTTTCTTATTACACCGGCATCTCTTCCATCAGACGTTCCTTCAGCATCTCCAATGCTGCGTTCACAGTATCCAATCTGTTCTCCATCCGGCTTCCATTCCAACGACACTCTTTCACTGTCGTCTTCCCATTCAGATAACATCCAATATATACAAGACCAACCGGCTTTTCTTCTGTTCCACCTCCAGGCCCTGCAATTCCTGTTGCACTTAGTGCCGCATTCGCATTCGCAGCCTTTGCCGCACCCTCAGCCATCTCATGCGCTGTCTGTTCACTCACGGCACCGTAAGTTTCAAGTGTCTCATGAGAAACGTGAATTAGACGTTCCTTTGCCTCATTCGAATACGTAACATAGCCCTCGTTCAGCACATCTGATGCTCCTGCCACATTGACTAACGTTCCTGCAATCAATCCACCTGTACAGGATTCTGCTGTTGTCACATGAAGTTTACGCTCTGCAAGAAGATCTACTACAACTTCTTCCAGACTTTTCTCACCTGCAGCTTTCTCTTTAAAAAACCACTCCAGATACATCTCTTACATGCCTCCCTTTGTAAGAACCTCTCTGTTTGCCCACACATAGTCTACCAGAGAAATCACAGTAAGTGCTGTGGCAATCCAGATCAGTACTGTTCCAACCATGTCGAATACACCGCCAAAATCAGCAATCAGAACAATGATCATTGCCATCTGGGATACTGTCTTGAATTTTCCCCAGTAATTTGCTGCGATAACAACGCCATTATCAGATGCTACCAGACGGAAACCACTGATAATAAACTCTCTTGCAATAATAACAATAACAACTGCTGTCGGAAGTTTTCCTGAAGGAATCAGACAGATCATTGCTGAGCAGACAAGAAGTTTATCTGCCAGCGGATCCATAAACTTTCCAAAATTTGTTACAAGATTGTATTTTCTTGCAATCTTACCATCCAGCATATCTGTCAGACTTGCAACAATAAAAAGTACAAGCGCGATCCATTTATTCGCAGCTCCGCCTACATCTGTCAACATAAAGAAAACAAAAAACGGAACCATAATCACACGTAATACTGTTAATTTGTTTGGTAAATTCATACTACATCAACTCTCCTATCAAATCATAATCTAATGCTCCGGTCACTTTAACCTTTGCAAAATCTCCGGAAATCAATTCTACGTCAGTATTGATAAAGATCAAACCGTCTACATTCGGTGCATCACGATAAGTTCTTCCAACGTAAGCATTCTCATCTGCGACTTTACCTTCGATCATGACAAGAACTTCTCTTCCAATCATGTCTTCCGCTTTATTGAATGCAATTTCCTGCTGAAGTTCCATGATATCTGCCTGACGATCCTCTTTCACTTCTTCATCAATCTGATCTTCGAATGTGGCTGCCGGTGTATCTTCCTCCGGAGAATACGTAAATGCTCCAAGACGATCAAACTCAAGTGTGTCAATGAATTCCATCACCTCTTCATGCTGCTCCTGCGTCTCTCCCGGAAAGCCTGTGATCAGTGTTGTTCTAAGACAGATATCCGGGATTTCCTTACGAAGCTTCTGCACAATGTCGATCAGCTCCTGTTTTGAAGTTCTGCGTCCCATTCTCTTCAAGATGGTATCATTCGCATGCTGGATTGGGAGATCAAGATAATGACAGATCTTCGATTCTTCTTTCATTACCTGGATCAGTTCATCTGTGATTTCCTCCGGATAACAATATAAAATACGGATCCAACGGATTCCACTGATCTTGCAAAGTTCACGGAGCAGCTTTGGAAGAGATTTCTCTCCATAAAGATCTTTTCCATAAAGCGTTGTCTCCTGAGCAACAAGAATCAATTCTTTTACGCCCTGCTCTGCCAGATCCTGTGCTTCTTTCAGAAGGCGTTCCATCGGTACACTTCTAAAGTTTCCACGGATTTTCGGAATGATGCAGTACGTACAATGTTTGTCACATCCTTCTGCAATCTTCAGATATGCAAAATGTCCTCCTGTTGTTACAAGACGCTTCGTCTCCGGTAATGGAAGAGCATTAAGGTCAGCTGTCATAACTTCATGCTGTCCGGCAAGTGCCGCATCTACCGCATCCAGAATGCGATCATATGCAGTTGTTCCAAGAACTTCATCTACCTCCGGAATCTCATCAAGAATCTCCTGACGATAACGCTCTGCCATACATCCTGTAACGATCAATGCCTTTGCACTGCCATTCTTCTTATATTCTGCCATCTCAAGAATATTCTGGATGCTTTCCTCTTTCGCATCATGGATAAAACAACAGGTGTTGATCACAATAATATCAGCCTCCTGTTCATCATTCGTCATCTCGTAACCTCTTGAAGCAAGCATTCCAAGCATTACTTCTGTATCCACCAGATTTTTATCACATCCTAAGGATATAAAAAGTATCTTCATATATTAGTAAAACCTCCTGGTCATCCTTTCTAAAAAATATAAATAAATCTCACCTTCTGTGCATCATTTCATACATTCCATGCATGCACAAAACGTTCAACAACAACGTCAAAAGAGCAGATTGCATTTTCTGCATCTGCTCCGTTACTGTTCTGATTCTACTCTTCGTCAGTGTCCTCAGGTAAGATCTTAAGCTCACCTTCATTCAGTTCTTCGATTGCAATGGAAAGCGGCTTCTGTCCGTCTTTCGCAGGTACAAGCGGAAGTTCTCCGGCGATCAGCTGTCTTGCACGCTTAGATGTAGCCATTACGATAGAATAACGGCTGTTTACAACCTTAGAATCTCCCTCTTCAACGTCTTTGTTAACTACTTTCATCAAGTCAGTATAAGATGGATGCAGCATATTAATTTTCTCCTTTCAACTCTTCCAATTCTTCTTTTATCTCATTCATAAAATTCACATTGCGTGAACTTCTGTGGTGTTCTCCCTGGATAATAGAATGCATCTCTTCAACACAATCATCCAGTTCATCATTCACGACAAGATAGTCATAAGCACTCATTCCCTCTGCCTCTTCACAGGCACGGTTCATTCTGGACTCAATAACCTCCATCGTCTCTGTCCCTCTTCCTACCAGACGGGACTTCAGTTCTCTGGCGCTCGGCGGTGTCACAAACATCAGAAGTGTATCCGGGAACTTTTCTTTCACTTTCAGTGCTCCCTGAATCTCGATCTCAAGAATCACATCTTTCCCTTCATCCAACATCTTCTCAACATATACACGCGGTGTGCCATAATAGTTTTCCACGTATTTAGCATACTCTATCAATTCATTATTGGCAATCATTTTTTCAAATTTCTCCCTGGAAAGGAAGAAATATTCTCTGCCATCTACTTCCCCGTCACGTGGACTTCTCGTTGTCGCAGAGATGGATAAAGCGTAATTCTCCGGATATTTTCTCATTAATTCTTTCATCAATGTACCTTTTCCGGCTCCTGAGAATCCGGATACGACAATCAAAATGCCTTTCTTATTCATGATCCTGCCCTCTTTTACTCTATTCTATATTCTGTATCTGCTCTCTGATCTTCTCGATCTCTGTCTTCAGACTGATTGCATGATTGGAAACCTCGATATCATTCGCTTTAGATAAAATCGTATTTGCTTCGCGATTCATCTCCTGCGCAATGAAATCCAGCTTACGGCCGATTCCTTCTTTCTCCTCCAATGTTGCTCTCATATGCTGAATATGGCTCTTCAACCGCACAACTTCCTCATCTGTACAGATCTTATCTGCATACAGAATCACTTCTGCTGCCAGGCGGTTTTCTTCCAGCTGTGTATCTGCCAGCAACTCAGCCACTTTCTCTTCCAGTTTCTGTCGGTATTCTGCCACAATCTGTGGAGAACGTTCTTCTACCGCAGAGACTTCCTGCTCCAGAAATGTAAGCTTCGCAAGAATATCTTTCTTCAGGTTCTCACCCTCTGTTATTCTCGTCTCAACAAACTGTGTAAAAGCCCCTTCCAGTGCTTTCTTCAGTCCATTCCAAAGCTCCTCTTCATCTTCCACTTGCTCTTCCATCGTAAGAACTTCCGGAAATCTCGCCAGTGCAGATACGCTGATGTCATTTTCCAGCCCGAATTCTTCTTCCATCTGCTTAAAATACTTCATATATTCTGCCGCAATCAATGGATTATATTTCACAGAGCTCTGCGCCTGTGACAGATCTTCATATGTAATAAAGATATCAACTTTCCCGCGGTTCGCATAAGACTTCAGAAGTGTCCGGATGGATGTTTCAAAAAAATTAAGTTTCTTCGGCATTCTGATGTTCACATCAAGATAACGGTGGTTTACACTCTTTAACTCAACGGTAAACTTCTTGGAATCCTGCTGAATCTCACATCTGCCAAAGCCTGTCATACTTTTGATCATTGTCTTCATCCTCTGTTTACTATAATCTAATCTATTATACATCAAATGTTTGTAAATGGTCAACAAGTCTTTTATAAAGATTCGATTTATGTTACAATAAAAAAACATGAAAACAAACGTTACTGTTCACTCCCGTGTCAATCACTCCGCTGATTGACACGGAGGATGCGTGTTTTGACTTGAATGCATCTCGCCCCATCGCCAAAGGCGATTTAAAATGGCGAGATGCGTTGCTGGTCGCACATCGTGTGAACAGTAACAAATAAACCTTTTGTTCAGGAGGAAACAACTATGGCTTTTGATGGAATCGTTGTAGCGAGTCTCACCAGCGAATTAAAACATAAATTATTAAACGGAAGAATTTCAAAGATTGCACAACCGGAAGCGGATGAGCTTCTTCTGACAGTCAAATCAACGGAAGGTCAGTATCGTCTGTCGATTTCGGCGGATGCTTCTCTTCCGCTGGTCTATCTGACCTCGAAAAATAAACCAAGTCCGATGACTGCCCCAAACTTCTGTATGCTTCTTCGCAAACATATCAGCGGCGGCCGCATTGTCGATATCTGGCAGCCGGGACTTGAGCGTATTATTCATTTTACAATCGAACATCTCGATGAACTTGGTGACCTCTGCCGGAAAGACCTGATCGTCGAGATTATGGGAAAACATAGCAATATCATTTTCTGTAACGATCAGGGTAAGATCATTGACAGTATCAAACATGTATCTGCACAGATGAGTTCTGTCCGGGAAGTTCTTCCGGGAAGAGAGTATTTCATTCCGGACACCATGCAGAAAGTAGATCCGCTCACGGTAACTTCTGAAGAATTCGCAGCGCATCTGACAGGTAAACCAATGCCACTTGCCAAAGCAATTTATACAAGTTTTACCGGAATCAGTCCTGTAACTGCGGAGGAGATCTGCTCCCTTGCAGGAATGGATTCTTCTGTCCCGGCCCAGGAGTATTCTGCTGATATTTTACTTCATCTATATACACAGTTTGAGATTTATTTATCCGCGATCAAAGAAGATACCTTTTCACCCGGTATTTATTTCGATGGAAAAGAGCCAAAAGAATTCTCTGCTCTTCCACTGAGTCATTTTGTCAACTATACAAGGGTAGAATATGATTCTGTTTCCGAAGTACTTGAGACTTATTATTCGACACGCAGTCTCATTACCCGCATCCGACAAAAATCGGTTGATCTGCGTCACGTAGTTCAGACTGCATTAGAACGAAACCGAAAAAAATATGACTTGCAGCTGCGTCAGCTGAAAGACACAGAAAATCGTGAAAAATTTAAAGTGTACGGCGAATTGATCAACACTTATGGATACAATCTGGAAGAAGGTGCAAAGACTCTTGAATGTCTGAACTATTACACCAATGAAATGGTATCCATTCCGATGGATCCATTAAAAACACCACAGGAGAACTCCCAGCGTTATTTTGCAAAATATAACAAGCAAAAACGTACTTTTGAAGCACTTTCTGTTCTTTGCAAAGAGACATTGGACGAGATCACTTATCTGGAATCCATTCAGACGGCACTTGATATTGCACTGACAGAAGATGATCTTGCCGAAATCAAAGAAGAGCTCACAAACTCCGGTTATATCCGCAGAAAATACACAAAGAAAAAAGTCAAGCTCAAAAACAAACCACTCCATTACATTTCCAGTGACGGTTATCATATGTATGTCGGAAAGAACAATCTTCAGAATGAAGAACTGACGTTCCACTTTGCAGTCGGAAATGACTGGTGGTTCCATGCAAAACAAGCTCCGGGATCCCATGTCATTGTCAAAACACATGGGGATGAACTTCCGGACCGTACATTCGAAGAAGCAGCCAGACTTGCAGCTTATTATTCCAGCATGCGTGGTTCCGATAAAGTTGAGATTGACTACGTGGAGAAAAAACAGGTCAAAAAACCAAATGGTGGGAAGCCTGGATTTGTCGTCTATTATACAAATTACTCCATGGTGATTGACAGCGATATCAGCAATATAGAAGAACTTGAGTAATATGAAACCTGTATAATATGAAATAAGTGGTAATAACAAAAAGAAGGAAGACTTCAGCGGCATGTGCCCGGTCTGAAGCTTCCTTCTTTTTATATACCATCAACCATAGAATTTCTGACAACGTTTCTTTTATTTCGCAGAATTCTTTATTTCATCCGGAACATGGATTTCATCCACCTTGTTATAGTCCGTAAACTGAAGCACGATCGAATAAAGATTTACTTTCGTAGTCTCTCCGTAAGACTTATATAAATCTCCCATTACATCACTCATGTCTACAACGATCTTCGCCGGAAGCAGTTCTTCTTTGTAAATGTCAAAAATAACAGGGATTTTCAAATTACGGATTGCATCCTCCTCCGGGAGTTTCACCAGATGATATGCTTCTACCATCTCTTTGCCAAGAAGACCCATAAGCTCCGTTCCTGTTACATCGCCATACAACTGATAACATGCCTTGCCATTTACTGTTGTCTCCTGCTCGGATAGGTGGAAAGACTCAAGCGCTTTCCCCTCCTGCGCGAAAATATTTCCGTCAATACCAAGGTGATTCTCGTTGCTTCCTTCTGCACTCTCTTTCTTCCAGGATCCATTCGTGCCACTATATGTCACTTGTTTTCCGTCTTCCTCCACCTGATAAAGTTCCAGATCTGCAGATACCTCAGAATCTTTGATCGTCACCCTGGCAGTTCCTTTCGCATAACCGGCCGGAGGCTCTGTCGTGTTCTCCAGATCCATCTCCATGTTTACTTCCATCAGATCTAAAATATCAGACATCTGAATTGCCAGCTCCACATGGTTTGCTGAAGAAGTTACTTTCTGCATATTTTCCGAAGACTGACGAAAAATCTTCTTTGCATTCATCTTCCCGGCACATCCGGAACAAAACAGCATAACTATAACGGATGCTATCAGTAACTGTATAGATAACAGCTTCTTGTAATATCCACTCTTGTTTCTCTCTTCTGTTATTTTATTTTTCAAGCTCTGTTTGACTCTAAAAGCCTTCCACACAATGCATTACTCCCGTCCTGCCAGATAATCAATAAACTGCTGTGCTGTTCTTCCAGACAAACCGCCATGAGACAGTTCCCATGCATTCGCCTCAAGAAGCAGCTGCTCTTCCGGCATATTGATTCCATTCTTTTTCGCAAGCACACGTACGATCTCCTGGAATGCCTTCTTATCCGGTGAACCGAAATAAATCGTAACGCCAAATCTTGCAACCAATGACAGCTTCTCCTGTACTGTATCATTTGTATGCATATCTTCATCTCTGTCCTGCTTATCGCGGAATGTCTCACGGATCAGATGACGGCGGTTTGATGTCGCATAGATCAACACATTCTTCGGTTTCTTCTCCAGACCACCTTCGATCACTGCTTTCAAATATTTGTATTCAATTTCAAATTCTTCAAAAGAAAGATCATCCATATAAATAATGAATTTATAATTTCTATTCTTAATCTGAGCGATTACATCATTCAGATCCTGGAACTGGTGTTTATACACCTCAATCATGCGAAGTCCCTGGTTATAATACTGATTTAAAATAGCCTTGATCGAGGAAGATTTTCCTGTTCCGGCATCTCCGAACATCAGACAGTTATTTGCTTTCTTTCCTTCTACAAATGCTTTCGTGTTGTCAACCAGCTTTTTCTTTGCATCTTCATAACCTACAAGATCATCAAGATGTACATGAGCAATGTTTGTGATCGGAATGATCTCCACATCAGAATTCTCCGGATGTTCCACACGAAATGCCTTGTGAAGTCCAAGTTTACCAACTCCAAATTCCTTATAAAACTGTGTCAGTGTACGCTTGAAATGATCCACATTCTGCGTCGCGGCAAGGGCACGGCTGAGATCACAGATTCTGTCCCTGACACGACGGTTGAACACTTTACCGCCACTGTTACCACTCTTATAATCCATGATGATCTTCAGGCAGTCAGCGTCCAAACTCTTTTCCAGTTCCTCAAAATCATAGTCAAACATTTCCTTAAAAATAGCAAAATCATGAAGTGCTATCTCATTCAGACTACCTTCAATCTCTCCTACAATCTCACAGGAAGTGCTGTATGCATTCTCATCACTTGCAAGAAGAAATGTCAGATAAGTATGCCACAGATTTCCTTCAAAGCCGTGGCTTACTGATAATTCCAAAAGTTCATTGATACAATCAAAAAGAAGTCCTCTTAAATCTTCTTTGTTATAAAATTCACTTTCATAATTATCGATCAGAAATGTGATATCCTTTAAAATCTCCCCATATTCCATGTTTTTATACAGCATCAGTTCGTTTGTACGCATTCTAAATAACCTCTTTTCCAGTAAATCCCTCCGGAGCTTTCGCTCCACCTGCTCTGTATTCTGTTTTTCTATCTATTCTAATATCTAGTAATTTCCAAGAATTCTCAAATTCGTTGCTTCTTCTCTCAGTCCACGCAATGCATTCTTCACTGCTGCATCCTCCAGACTTCCATCAAAATCTACAAAGAAACGATATTCCCACTGTTTTCCTTTCACAGGTCTTGATTCAATCTTTGTCATATTTATATTATTGTATACAAAATGTGACAGAAGATCATAAAGAGAACCACTCTGAGCCCCACTCTGATGCGGAAGTTCGAATTCAATACTGATCTTTGACGCATGCTTCAGATAAACCTTCTGATTTGTCACCACGATAAAGCGTGTACAGTTATCCGGCTCGTCATTTATATTATCTGCAAGAACTTCCAACCCATGAATCTTCGCCGCATAGGCACTACATACAGCTGCCTGTGCCTTATCGCCATCTTTTACTACTTTCTGCGCAGCGATTGCCGTATTGACTACACTGATCTGCTGCCAGTCTGCATGGTCATTCAAAAACCCAGTCGTCTGCATAAGGGCTTCTGCTTTCGAATAAACACGTTTGATATCTGTAAGTGTTGTTCCCGGAAGTCCTGACAAAGTATGCACTACCGGAAGGATCGTCTCAGCAACAATATAATTCTCAAATTCATCCAGAAGATCATACATCTCGTTCACCGGACCTGCAGATGAATTTTCAATCGGAAGAACCGCATAATCCGCAGCACCTTCTTCAATCGCAGTCATTGCATCACGGAATGTTCTTACATGAAAGCAATTCACATCTTCTCCAAAGAACTGATGCATTGCTGCTTCTCCGTAAGCACCTTCTGTTCCCTGGAACACAACTCTGGCAGTATCCTTCTCAAGAGAATCAATCTGAATAAAAGGAAGCCTTCCAAGTGCTCCTGCTTCTACGAGCTTCTGATACTGCAGTTTTCTGCTCATAGACATCAGCTGCGTATATAATTCACGAACTCCGTTCTTATCAAAATCATTGTCAACCTTTGATGCCACATCTGCAAGTTTCTCCTGCTCCCGCTGCCGGTCATACACTTTACGTCCGGCTTTCACCTTATAATCTCCAACTTCACGGCAGACATTCATTCTCTTCTGATAAAGTTCTACCATCTGGTTATCTATCTTGTCGAGCTCTACTCTCAGTTCTTCAAGTGTTGCCATCCTAACTTCTCCTTACTAAAAAACTCCATCCATACTGCATCTCTTTTATACTGATTTGTAACACAATTAATATAGTAAAAACACTGCATGAACAGTACCAAGTATAATACATTTTTTCCACAAAATCTATCCTTTGAAAAAAGTTTATTTTCCTGTTGAAAATCTTCTCGTTTTAGTATATCATAGTATGGAATACGAGAACAATCGGTTTTATCTGATTCAAGCGTCTCGAAAAAACATTGGGAGGTATACAAATGAACGTTTCTGATTGTATCAAGATGCGCAGAAGCATAAGAAAATATAAACCTGATCATATTGATCATTCTATTATTGATTCTATTATTTCTATTGCTTCCTATTCTCCGTCTTGGAAAAACACACAGATCACTCGTTATATTGCAATTGAAGACCCCTCTATTCTCAAAAAGATCGCTGATGATTATACCCCTGTTTACAATTCTAATATTATCCGTCAAATTCCTATGCTGGTTGCTGTTACTTTTATCAAAAGCAGATCCGGTTTTGAACGTGACGGATCCTACAGCACAAAAAAGGGGGACAGATGGCAGATGTTTGACGTTGGTGTTGCCTGCCAGTCTTTCTGTCTTGCTGCAAAAGAACAGGGACTTGGTACTGTGATCATGGGCATCTTTGATGAAGAAAAAAATACAGAACTTTTAGAGATTCCGCCAGAGAGGGAACTGGCAGCTCTGATTGCAGTCGGCTGGCCGGATGATGATCCGCAAGCACCTAAGAGAAAAGCCGTTACTGATCTACTAGAATATAAATAATGTGATTCAATCACACAAGGAGGTTACTTATGAGACATTTAATGAGCCCACTGGACTTCTCAGTGGAAGAACTGGACGAACTGTTGAAACTTGCGCAGGATATTGAGGCACATCCTGACAAATACGCACATGCCTGCGACGGAAAGAAACTTGCGACTTTATTCTATGAGCCAAGTACTCGTACACGTTTAAGCCATGAAGCCGCAATGCTGAACCTTGGAGGAAGCGTTATGGGATTCTCTTCCGCAAGCTCCAGTTCTGCTTCAAAAGGAGAAAGTGTATCTGATACAATCCGTACAATCTCCTGCTACGCAGATATCTGTGCAATGAGACACCCAAAAGAAGGTGCTCCGATGGTTGCCTGCCAGCATTCTAAAATTCCGGTGATCAACGCAGGAGACGGTGGACACCAGCACCCGACACAGACACTGACAGACCTTCTCACAATCCTTAACGTAAAAGGAAGACTTGACAACATGACAATCGGTCTGTGTGGTGACTTAAAATTCGGTCGTACTGTTCACTCACTGATCACAGCACTCGTGAGATACACAGGCATCCGTTTTGTGCTGATCTCTCCAGAAGAATTAAGACTTCCGGAATACATCCGTCATGATGTACTTGACAAGATGAACATTCCTTACGAAGAAGTTGTACGTCTGGAAGAAGCAATGCCAAAACTTGATATTCTGTACATGACACGTGTTCAGAAAGAACGTTTCTTCAACGAAGAGGACTATGTACGTATGAAAGACTTCTACATTCTCGACAAGGAGAAAATGAAACTCGCTCCGGAAGATATGTATATTCTTCATCCGCTTCCGCGTGTAAATGAAATCTCTGTTGACGTTGATGATGACCCACGTGCTGCTTATTTCCGTCAGGTTCAGTACGGAGTATATGTGCGTATGGCTCTGATCCTTACACTTTTGGATATTCACGTTGACTAATATAATCATATTTCATAGTACGAAAGGGGTAACAAAATGTTAGAAAATACATTAACTGTAGGACGTATCTCTGAAGGATTCGTTCTTGACCACATTGAAGCCGGCAAAAGCATGGAGATTTATAAATACCTTCACCTGGATAAATTAGACTGCTGTGTTGCCATCATCAAAAATGCAAAAAGTAATAAAATGGGCAAAAAAGATATCATGAAGATTGAATGCCCGATCGATTTCATGGATCTTGATATTCTCGGATTCATCGATCACAACATTACTGTAAATATTATTGAAAACGGAGAGATCATCTCCAAGAAACCTCTGACTCTTCCTAAGAAGATCAAAAATGTGATCCGCTGCAAGAACCCAAGATGTATCACATCAATCGAGCAGGGACTTGATCATGTATTTGTACTGACTGATGAAGAGAATCAGGTATACAGATGCCAGTACTGCGAGGAAAAATATAGCCGCAGATAATCCATCGTTTATCTATCTATATCAGATGTGGGATTGACTCCCACATCTAATATAAGAGCCAGAACAGTTACCATATGTGGTATCTATCCTGGCTCTTATAAATTTAACACTCTTCTGCAATTTTGTAAATCAGCTTCTCTGTATCTTCCCATCCCAGACATGGATCTGTAATAGATTTTCCGTAAGTCATATGATCGCAGATCTTCTGATTTCCTTCTTCAATGTAACTCTCGATCATAACTCCCTTGACCATCTTCTTCACATCATCATTGTATCTTCTGCTGTGAAGAATTTCGCTGACAATACGAATTTGTTCTTTGAACTGCTTATTGGAGTTGGAATGGTTCGCATCAATGATCGCTGCCGGGTTTTTCAGGTCTTTCTTCGCATAAACATCTACCAAACGGACAAGATCCTCATAATGGTAGTTCGGAATACAGGTTCCATATTTGTCAACACCACCACGAAGAATTACATGTGCAAGATCATTTCCTTCTGTTGTAACATCCATTCCTCTGTAAATGAAGTTATGAGAGTTCTGAGCAGCAATTACGGAGTTCATCATAACTGAAAAGTCTCCACTGGTCGGGTTCTTCATACCAACCGGAATGTCCATTCCACTGGCTGTCAGACGGTGCTGTTGGTTCTCTACCGAACGGGCGCCGATTGCCTCATAAGAAAGGATATCGTCAAGATAGCTTCTGTTCTCCGGATAAAGCATCTCGTCTGCGGATGTCAGTCCTGTCTCTTTGATCGCGCGGATATGCATTCTGCGGATTGCAATGATACCCTCAAGAAGGTTTGGAGCCTGATCCGGATCCGGCTGATGGAGCATTCCCTTATATCCTTCTCCTGTTGTACGTGGTTTGTTTGTATAAATACGAGGAATGATCATCAGACGGTCTGATACCTTCTCGTTCACTTTTGCAAGACGATTCACATAGTCGCACACAGAATCTTCATTGTCTGCGGAACATGGTCCCACGATAACAACAAATTTATCGGATTTTCCTTCAAAAATCTCCCGAATCTCCGCATCACGTTTCTTCTTAATCTCTGCCAGTTCTTTCGGAAGCGGGTATTCCGCCTTCAGGTTTGCAGGTAATGGTAATTCTGCATTAATTTTCATTCCCATGTCTTAATTCCTCCGTTGTCTGTCTCTTGCAAAAGAATCTATCTAAAATATAACTTCTTCCGCATTATTATAGCTAAAAATACAAAAGGAGTTTCTAAACAGAAACTCCCTCCATTGATTGAGCAAAACGATAAGCCGGGTTATGTCGTTGAACAATCATCTATCTAGGCGCCGCGTTACCGCTGCGCTCAAGCGACCCACCTTAAGCGTGACGGGCAGCCACATTGCTTATATTCGGTCTTGCTTCGGATGGGGTTTACATGTGCCCTTCCTGTTACCAGCAAGGCGGTAGTCTCTTACACTGCCTTTCCACCCTTACCTGCACAAAATGCACAGGCGGTTTATTTCTGTTGCACTGGCCTGGGAGTCACCTCCACCGGACGTTATCCGGCATCCTGCCCTAAGAAGCCCGGACTTTCCTCACCTGCGGCCTTTCGGCACTTGCAGCCGCGATTGTCTGTCTTACTCAACACAGTTTTCAATTATACTAAGAAATCTCTCTGTTGTCCACTGTTTTCAAGATTTTCTTCTTGATTTTTATTAATCAAGTTACTGTTCACTCATCATTTTCGAATTCTTACAGCCCTTCATCTACGATAAGATTTGTTCCATCTGCTGCAGTTGTCGCAAGCTCATCGCATCTTTCATTCTGCGGATGTCCATCATGCCCCTTTACCCAGTGAAATGTTACGCTATGTTTCTGCTTTGCTTCTAACAGACGTTTCCAAAGGTCTACATTCTTCACCGGTTCATTCTTCCCGCGTTTCCATCCCTTCTTGATCCAGCCGTCTACCCAGTGCTGGTTAAACGCATTCACAACATATTGTGAATCCGAATAGACTTCTACTTCACAGGAACGGTTTAAAGCCTCCAGACCTGCAATTACAGCCATCAGCTCCATTCTGTTATTCGTTGTCTTCTCATATCCCTGGGACAATTCCTTCTTATGAAGCTGTCCCTTCGTGTCGACATACTCAAGCACTGTTCCATATCCGCCCGGTCCGTCCGGGTTTCCGCGCGCTGCACCATCTGTATATATTTTTACCAGCATTTTCAATCTCTCCTGTTATTCCATCCTTCTGTTTTTATCTTAATGAAAAAGTATCTACCACCTGTACCACTTCTGGAAGTATATATTCCAGATCTTCCTTTGCCATCTTGGCACTCTCCGGCAGATTGATCATCAATGTCTTCTTTCTGATTCCAGCCTCTGAACGATCCAGAATCACTTTCTTTGTATGACGAAGATTATAAGCCCTGAGTGCTTCCGGAATACCTGGAAGCAGACGGTCTGCTGTCTCCCTCACAGCATCCGGCGCACAATGCTTCTCCAGGAATCCAACCGCTCCGGTTGTCAGAACCAGTTCAACCATTTCCGCATCTGCCAGCTTACAGAGCACTGTTTTCAACATTTCTTTATCCTCTGGAAATGCTTTTGCTGCCCGGACTTCAATTCCAACCTGCTCCAGCATTCTTTTGAGCGATGCTGCCGCTGCCACATCTGCTTTTGCTTTATATGCCCCTGTATCTAATGATAAAATAACCGCTCTCATCTTCTGTCTGCCCCTTTCTTAATTCTACTATGATCTCCACTCGTACTTTCTCATTATACAGAACAATAAACTTTTGTGCAACCGCAAGAAATTTCGATAAAAGCAAAAAGATGTCCTGACAGATCTTTCTTTCGGAGGGCTAATCCTTATTTTCGATCTGTTAAAACATCTTTTCTTAACTAGAAATCAAATGAGTATATGTATGACTTTCTCTTACAGGTTTGCTTTGAAGAACTCTTCCATCTTAGCTGCTGCAGCTTCTTCGTTCTCACCTTCAACTGTTACTTCAACTTCCATACCTTTTTTGATACCCATTGCCATGATAGCCATCAGTCTTGTAGCATCAGCTGTTTTTCCGTTTCCAGCGATTGTAACCTTAACTCCCTCAAGAGCTTTTGCTTCTTTTGCAAGCATTCCTGCCGGTCTTGCGTGAATTCCTTCGTTGTCCTGTACTACATAAGTAAATTTTGCCATGATACATTCTCTCCTATCTTTAATTCATTTTATTTATCACCTATTTGTCCAGACAGGTCTGGAAATGCCTGCTCCAGTACAGCCTTCGCATCCATTGCTCCGAAATGCTCCGGATCAATCCTGTCTATGCGGATGCCTTTGGACTCATACTGTTCTTTCAGGCTTTCGAACCGATGTCCCAGCTGCGGACCAAGCAGCAGAACATCTGTCTGACCTGTGTAACCCTGAAATGCACGTTCCGACATCGCTGTGACTGCAATCTCAAAATTCTCATTCCGAATCAACCGTTTCATCTTATTCACTAAGAGGCTCGTTGAAATACCTGCCATACAGATCAATGTTAGATGTCTCATCGTCATTTCCTTTCCTGTCCCTCGACTGACCTTAATTTAACATATATTTTTAAAAAACTCCAATCAAAAAATGACCACAATGAATGTGGTCACTTTTGAGTTACTGTTCACTCCCGTCAGGAAAAGTAAATACATATTACTCTTCTGCTCTGCGCAACAGCTGGATCAACCTGTCATAATCCGGATGGCGGATCAGATTTTGTACATCTGCCGGACGAAGGATCAGATCCGTCGTCGCCTCATAGAACTGCTGCAGATTCTCATCCTCTTCCCTTCCGATCGCCGTCAAAAATACAACCTGCACCTTTTGCCGGAACCAGAATATCGGTTCTTTCAGAACTGCCACTGCAACAAAAGCACGCTCCTGGAAGGCACGCTCCGGGTGTGGAAGTGCCACCAGATTACCATAATCTGTTGGTGTAAGTTCCTCTCTCTTCAAAACAGATGCAGTAAATGTCTCTGGAAGCCCCTTCTCCTGCTCAACCCTCCGGCACAGATTCTTTAGAACCTCTTCCTTCGTCTTTCCTTCCACATCCGTAAAAAATAATTCCTTCTTAAAATATTTCTGTAGAAAATCCTTACTCTCTCTTACAAAAAGCTTTCTCACTCTGTCAATGTCATTGTCCTTCAGAAATGAACCAATCTCTAAGATTGGTACCGGTACATAGGAAGAAATGTGTACCGTTGTAAATACATAATCCACTTTTTCAAACGGAAAATTTTCCAGCTCATAAAGATTACATACATAAATCTTTTCAATATACTCTTTAAATTCTTTGCTGTACTTATATCTGAGAATTTCTGAACTCGTCTTTCCAGATGCACATACAATCAGAATTGAAAACTTCTTCTGTTCATTCTCCTGCTGCTCCAATGCCAACTCAAAAATCTCTGCCAATCCGGCAATCTCATCTTCTGAAATCGACTGCTGAAAGTATTCTCCTAATGCAATTGCCGCCTGGGATGCCATCGTATAAGAAAGTACATAATTCTTGCGAATCTCCTCCAGCATCGGATTACGCAGAATCATATGATATTTCATACGAAGGACAAACGGAACCATATGTCGGTTCAGCTTCATACGCAGATGAAAATCATTCCTGAAATCAACATGGAATTCCCGGTAGATCATATCCAACATCTCCGTAACAAGACGATCGATCTCGCTTTCCATCACGAAATTTTCCTGTTCTTTCGAATCTTCCTTCCATTCACTGTCGATATAAACCTTTCCCGCAAGCTGCAGCGTCAGATAATTCTTCTCATCCTGAGAAAAACGAATCTGATAATGCGCTCCCACCAGTTCTGTCAATTCTTCCACAAACTGCTTCTCTTTTCTTCCAAGCATATCCGCTGCCTGCGGTTCAACATATTTCTCCTGACGGATTCTTCGCATCGCCACATAAATATGTTCCACAAAGTCATTGTAAGTAATCTCAGAAAGTTCGATTTCATATTTCTTCAGGCACTGATAGACCATCTTCCCCAGTGTCTCGATCTCATCCGTCTGATGACGTCTTCCGATTCCTTCCAGACTGTCCTGCTTTACAAAGACATCTACCATGCACTGACGCAGATTAAATTCGCTGCCTTCCACACGGATACCATATCCCGGCTTCTTATGAACTGTAATACCATACTTCTGATACGTTTCCTCAACCTGCCGGAGTGTATTCGTCAGCGTCCCCTTAGAAATGTAAAGGAAATCACACAACTCCTCTGACTTGATATATTCCGTTCTGTTCAGAAGATATGCAAGGAGAAAATGTACTCGCTCCTGATTGTTCGAAGGAATCACCGGATCTTCATTCTCCTTCGGATTCAGCAGTCCTTCGATACCTTCCGGCTGTCTTGGGTCCAAATAATATCCGTACCTGGACTTTGATAAAATCTGGATTCCTTTCTTCTCAAGCTCCGGATTCAGTTCCTTGATCCTGACTCTTACCGTCTTCACGCCAATTCCAAGCTGACCGGCCAGTTCACTCGCAGTCACATGTTCTGTTTTACACAATAATTCAAGAATCTTTCTCTGTTGGTGATTCAGCAACACTGAATTCCTCGCTTTCTTTTGCATATTTTACTTACTGTTTATCTTATCATATTTCCCTGTAAAAAAAAAGCTCACGATCACTATATAATAATGCAGACCAGACCACCATTGCTGTCGTTTACGATCTTCTGCATAGAATCCTGCAGTTTTACCTGACTTTCTTCGTTGATCAGCGTAATCTTATTACGCATACCATCCATTACAAGATCTTCGATTGATTTGCCGAAAATATTTGTTCCCCAGACGCCTTGTGGACCTTCGCTCTCTTTTTTTATATATGCAACAAGGTCTTCTGCCTGTTTCTCACTTCCCACAATCGGTGCGATCTCCGTTTCTATATTCGCACGAATCATATGGATCGATGGTGCCTCGGAACGGATCTTTACTCCATACCTGCTTCCCTGCTTGATGATTACCGGCTCATCCAGGTGAATTTCTTCTTTCTTCGGGCTGACTACTCCGTAGCCTTTCATCTTCACATCCGCAAATGCATCCTTGATCTGACTGAATTCTTCTTTTACAGAAGAAAGCTCTTTCATCAAAGAAATCAGCTCATACTCACTGCGGATCTGAGTTCCTGTCAACTCACTCAACACTTCATAATAATACTTCTGGCAGAAAGAAATCCGCAATATAACCTTGCCTGTGTCCATCTCTACCTGATCCAACAGGATCTGGTCTATGTATGGACTTTCTGTCTTCCAGTCTTTTCCGGAGACACTTCGCAGATCCGACATCTGAGCCATAATTTTCTTCACATTCTCAATCAGATCTTTTTTGATTCTGTGATCGCATGACAACATTTCCACCCATTTCGGAATATAAAATTCTATTTCCGTGACAGGAAATTCATACAGTACCTGGCGCATCATTTCATAAATGTCGTCTTCCTTGAGCTGTTCACAATTCACCGGATAAACAGGTGCTGCATATTTCTCCTCAAGAGCTAATTTCAGACGATCTGTCTCTTTCGAATACGGTTTCTGGCAATTTAATAAAATAAGAAATGGCTTCCCGATCTGTCGAAGTTCTTTCACTGTCCGCTCTTCTGCTGCCACATAGTTTTCTCTTGGCAGATCTGTCACACTTCCATCTGTAGTCACAACAAATCCAATCGTCGCATGATCGTGTATCACCTTTTGTGTTCCGATCTCGGCTGCCTTTGTAAATGGTATCTCATAGTCATACCATGGCGTCTTCACCTGCCGCTCCTGCCCATTCTCGGTATGGCCATTCGCCCCATCCACCATGAACCCAACACAGTCTGCCAGCCGGATCTTCACCTCTATGTCATCTGAAAGCTTTACATCCGCTGCTTCTTTTGGGACAAACTTCGGCTCTGTTGTCATGATCGTAGTTCCCGATGCTGCCTGAGGGAGTTCATCTTGTGTCCGCTGCTTTACATGCTCTTCCTTAAGATTCGGCAAAATCAAAAGCTCCGCAAAACGCCTGATGAACGTTGACTTGCCTGTCCGAACCGGCCCCACAACTCCGATGTAGATTTCTCCGTTTGTCCGTGCTTTCATATCTTTGTATACCTGAAATGAATCCATAAAAATACCCCCTTGTTCTGCTGATACCAATGTATGCAGCCAGACAAAGGGGTATGACTTTTAATTTTATATTCGTTTCGTTCTCTTATTCTTCCCAGAGAAGAGAAGAGTTCTCAATCTTAGACTCGCGAAGCATCAGATCATCTACTGCCTGTTTTGGATCCTTTCCTTCAAAAAGAACCTTGTTGATCTCATCTACGATCGGCATTGGAACTTCATATTTCTGTGCAAGCTTTGCAGCTGCTTTCGCAGAATAGACACCTTCAACAACCATGTTTACTTCCTTCATAGCCTCTTCCATGGACTTGCCCTGTCCCATTAAGTAACCGGCTTTACGATTACGGCTATGAACACTGGCACAAGTAACAATCAGATCACCGATTCCGGTAAGTCCACAAAAGCTCTCGAACTTGCCGCCCATCTTCACGCCAAGTCTTCCGATCTCAACAATACCACGTGTGATCAGAGCCGCCTTTGTATTATCTCCATAGCCGAGACCATCTGCAATTCCTGCCGCAAGTGCGATGACATTCTTAAGAGAACCTCCAAGCTCGATTCCAAGCATGTCAGGACTTGTATACACACGGAATACTTTACTGTTAAATGCGGACTGCAAGTACTCTGCTGTCTTTTTTGTCTTTGCACCGACCACGCAGGATGTTGGAAGCTTTCTTCCTACTTCTTCTGCATGTGTCGGTCCACTGAGCACTGCTACGTCTGCCTGCGGAATCTCCTGGCTGATCTGCTGAGACAGCGTCATCAGTGTATCTTCCTCGATTCCCTTCGCTACATCAACGATCATCTGCCCATCAACAACATACGGCTTCATCTTTGCCGCTGTACTCCTTGTAAAGATAGAAGGAACTGCAAGAACTAAGAAATCTTTTCCTTTAATAGCCTCTTCCATCTCATTTGTGATCATAATCTCTTCTGAAATATGGACACCCGGAAGTTTTAATACATGCTCCCGCTTCTCGCTCAACATCTCCACTTCTTTCGGATCGATCGACCAGACAGTTACATCATGTCCATTATCATGAAGAAGGATTGCCAGAGCTGTTCCCCAGCTTCCTGCCCCAAGAACTCCTACTTTTGCCATATCATCTCTCCTTTTCTTCGCTTCTTTTATTTCTTTGAACCGAATTTATTCTCTGTTCCATTCAACAGACGTTTAATATTGGCGCGGTGTCTGTACCATGCAAGTGCTGTAAGTAAGAACGTGATCACATATAACTCATATACCGCACCCTTCGCCATATCAAACCATCCAAGCTGTCCGAAGATCACCATCTGGATAAAAAACACTGCATAAGCAAGCAATGAACCAAGGGAAACATATCTTGTCACAAGCACCGGCACAAGAAAGAATGCCAGTGTGACAAAAAACAGGATGGAACTGTACGGCAGATGCCAAAAACAATTGCTTACCACAAGTGCTGCCATAACAGCGATTCCCTTCCCACCTTTAAAATTCATATAAAATGGGAAGTTATGTCCCAAAGTAACTCCTGCTCCTGCATACATCATCAGAAGCGGAAGAATATTACTTCCATGGTATATCGCACGGACAATGAGAACTGCTGCAAAACACTTCAATACATCTCCCGCGAAAGTCATAAGTCCTGCTTTCAATCCCATAACACGCAGTGCATTCGTCGAACCGGAATTTCCGCTTCCTGCTTTTCTTATATCAATATGATGCATCTTTCCGACCAGATAACCGCTCTGCAGAAGTCCGCAGGCATATCCGACCACCAGACAGATAATACGTTCCATTCTACTGATCCTTTTCCTTTCTCTCACGGATGAAGAACTTCAGTGAAGTTCCTCTGAAGCCAAATGCCTCTCGGATCTTATTCTCAAGATATCTTGTATAGGAGAAATGCATCAGCTCCTTGTCATTTACAAAGATAACAAATGTCGGTGGCTTAACAGCAACCTGTGTAATATAATAGAGTTTTAATCTCTTACCTTTATCTGACGGTGGCTGCTGCATAGCAACTGCCTCTGTCATGATCTCGTTGAGAACTCCTGTCGCAATACGAAGTGTCTGGTTCTCAATGACCATGTCGATCATGTCATACAGTTTCGGAAGTCTCTGTCCTGTCAGTGCAGATACATACATGATCTCTGCATATGGCATATAAGAAAGTACCTGACGGATCTTTCCTTCGTATTCTTTCATTGTCTTATCATTCTTCTCAATGGCATCCCATTTATTAACGACAATGATAACTCCCTTTCCTCTTTCATGAGCGATTCCTGCAATCTTCGCATCCTGTTCTGTGACACCTTCTGTCGCATCGATCACCATAAGGACAACATCGGCACGCTCTACTGCACTTACAGTACGGATGATACTATAACGCTCCAGTTCTTCCTTGATCTTATTCTTTCTACGAAGACCTGCTGTGTCGATAAAAATGTATTCCTTTCCGTCATGCACGATCTCTGTATCAATCGCATCTCTTGTTGTGCCTGCGATATTGGATACAATTACGCGGTTCTCACCAAGCAGACGGTTTACGATAGAGGATTTACCAACATTTGGTTTACCTACGATTGCGATACGCGGACGGTCATCATCCTCTTCTGATGGATCCCACTCCGGGAAATGTGCTGTAACCGCATCAAGCATATCTCCAAGACCAAGTCTGGATGCTGCTGAGATCGGCACCGGATCTCCAATTCCGAGATTGTAGAATTCATAGACATCAGCCATATATTTATCAAAATTGTCAACCTTATTTACAACAAGGACAACCGGCTTACCGGAACGGCGAAGCATATCCGCAACCTTGGAATCTGAATCTACAAGTCCCTGCTTTACATCTGTGATAAAGATAATAACATCTGCTGTGTCAATGGCGATCTGTGCCTGCTCTCTCATCTGGGAGAGAATGATATCACTGCTATCCGGCTCAATACCACCTGTGTCGATCAGTGTGAAGTCTCTGTCAAGCCAGTCAACATCTGCATAAATTCTGTCTCTTGTAACACCCGGTGTATCCTTAACGATGGAGATCATCTCTCCTGCCAGGACATTGAAGAGTGTTGATTTACCCACATTCGGGCGCCCTACAATGGCAACTACTGGTTTACTCATTCTATTCTTACCTTCCTGTTTTCTCTTATTTTTTCTTAAATAGTTTCTCTTAAGCCGTAGTGATCCTACGGTCTTTCATCTGATTCTCATCTATATCTGTGGGATTCGGACCTGCGACACCTAAAATAGCATCGATCAGATCCTGTCCGCTTGATTTTACAATATCTATAGGAACTTGTAAAGTATCTGATACTTCTTTCAATGTAAAGTCATCAAGGAAAATGTCCTCGTCCATCTTCAGCATATTGCATGGGATCAGAAGCCTGCTTCCAAGCGGCTGATCTTTTAACTGCTTCATCAGATCCTGTCCTGTGATCAGACCAGAGACTGTGATACGCTCTCCGAAGAAATCATTCCGGATACAATATGTGTGAACCTTAAGTCCCTCATACTTCTCCTCCATCTTCTTCGCCATACGCTCAAGATACGGATATGCAAGCTTTGCTGTTGCAAGGGAAATCTCTTCCTGATGTTCTCCGCTTTCCAGCTTCGCATAACCTTCTTCAAACTCATTAAATAAAAGACGAAGCATACCGACTCCATTCTCCAGCTGAAGATATCCGTCATAACGTTCCTCTTCCGGAACTTCTTCCTCTGCCAGCAGATACCACTCATCTCCTGCATGAATAAAATGGATCCCGTATTCTGCGTAGACTTTCTTCTGCCACTTCTCAATCGTGCGAATGACTTCCTTCGCCTCTTCCTTTGTAAATGGCTCTAATGGATACAATCCATCTCGATACTTGGAAAGTCCAACCGGCACAACTGACACACTGCGTAAAAGCGGCAGATACTGCGTCAGGTCACGGATACTCCGTTCCAATTCTTCCCCGTCATTCACTCCACGGCAAAGAACAATCTGTCCGTTCATCTCAATGCCGCCCTGATACAGGATATCAACTTTCTTCAAAGCCTCCCCTGCAAAACGATTATGAAGCATCTTACAACGAAGCTCCGGATTCGTTGTCTGGAACGAAATATTGATCGGTTCCAGTCTATAACGGACAATACGATTCATATCCTTCTCACTCATATTTGTCAGTGTGACATAGTTTCCCTGAAGGAATGACAGTCTGGAATCATCATCCTTAAAATACAGCGTATCACGCATCCCCGGCGGCATCTGATCGATAAAGCAGAAAATACATTTATTATGGCAGGAATGATACTCATCCATCAGTCCCTTACCGAAATCAATTCCCAGATCCTCATCAACATCTTTCTCAATTTCAAGCTCCCATTCTTCCCCGTTCGCTTTTCGGATCACAACAAGCAGCTCCTCAGATTCCACATAAAACTGATAGTCAAAAATATCCTCGATCACCTGACCGTCAATCTCCAGCAGAACATCTCCCGGTTCAATTCCAAGCTCTTCCGCAATGCTTCCTGGCCTCACACTTTCTATGATGTGTTCGTGCTTTTTCTTCATCTATAAAAATAAACTCCTTTATCCAATTCCATAAAAATCCTTCTGTTAATTTCTTTGCAGCAAAAATCCCCATATTATAGAAGAAAGACTTTCATGATTCTTAATTTTACACCATATCTTATAATATCACAATTTTCCAGACGAATAAAGCATTGTTTTTTTGCAACATTTTTTCAACAATCTTGCATTTTTGTTCCATTTTCACTTGACGTATCAAATAATCGTGCTATAATTTAACACATGACATCTTACAGTTTAGCGCTTTAAAGCGTAACGGTTTAAAGTGTGGATTGTATGAATCGAAAAAGGGAGGACACAATCATGAAATCTAAGAAAATTTTAGCAGTACTTATGGCTGCCGGAATGACACTTTCACTTGCAGCATGCGGAAGTTCATCCGACTCTACAGATAAGAGCGCAGACAACGGATCCGATTCAGGAAAGACTTATAAGATCGGTATCTTACAGCAGTTAGAGCATGCTGCTCTTGACGAAGCAACAAAAGGATTTGAAGATGCCTGTACAGAAAAGTTCGGAGAAGGCAATGTCAAATTCGACCTTCAGAACGGCCAGGGCGAGCAGGCTAACTGTGCTACAATCGCAAATAACTTCGTAGCGGATAATGTGGATCTGATTCTTGCAAATGCAACAACAGCACTCCAGTGTGCAAGCGCAGCAACAAGTGATATCCCGATTCTCGGAACATCTGTTACAGACTATGCTACAGCACTTGATATCTCTGACTGGACAGGAACAACAGGAATGAACATTTCCGGAACAAGTGATCTTGCACCGATTGATGAGCAGGAGGCAATGCTCAAAGAACTCATTCCTGATGCTAAAACAGTCGGACTTCTCTACTGCTCCGCTGAACCGAACTCAGCATATCAGGCAAAGCTTTTCGCTGAAGCATTAGAGAAAGATGGAGTCGCATACAAAGAGTACACAGCTGCTGATTCTAATGAGATTCAGTCTGTTGTAACAAATGCAGTTTCCGAATGTGATGCACTTTACATTCCTACAGATAACACAATGGCTTCAAACACAGAAATCATCAATAACATCTGTCTGCCGGCTAAGGTTCCTGTAATCGCCGGTGAGCAGGGAATCTGTAAAGGATGCGGTATTGCAACACTTTCTATCAGCTACTACGATATCGGATACAAAGCCGGTGAGATGGCTTACGACATCCTTGTAAACGGTGCTGACATTACTACAATGAAGATTGAAAGTGCCCCGAATGTAACAAAGATGTACAATCCTACCATCTGTGAGGAACTTGGAATTACTATTCCAGACGGATATGAAGCAATCGAAGAATAAGATTCTTCCATTCAACCGGAACATATTAATCAGAAGATATTAAACAGAATATTTTTTCTCAAGAGCGGGCTTCATCCAGATGAATGGTCGCTCTTGATTCTAGTTACTGTGAACAGTAACCTTAATTATACTTATCTATTTATATGAAACAATAAAAAGAAAGATTAGAGGGATAAATCATGGCAGCATATTTCGCAGCCCTTGATCCAATGACTCTGGTACGTGCTCTCCCGGGCAACGTGGCCCAGGGCATTATCTGGGGAATTATGGCACTCGGTGTTTACATTACATTTCGTATACTTGACTTTGCGGATCTGACCGTAGACGGTTCACTTGCAACCGGCGGTGCAGTCGCAGTTATGCTCATCCGCGCAGGTGTGAATCCTGCACTTGCACTTGTCTTTGCATTTCTTGCAGGTATGGCAGCAGGATTTGTGACAGGAGTTTTACATACATTTTTCGGAATTCCTGGAATTCTGGCAAGTATCCTGACACAGATCGGACTTTACTCTGTAAACCTTGGCATTATGGGGAAATCCAACCAGGCGGTCAATGTCATGCAGTACAAACTGGTTGCTTCTCTTCGTTATGTAACCGGAGAAGGCAACTGGATCTTCTTCCTGAAATTAATCCTTGCAGCACTGATCCTGATCGCACTCTGCTACTGGTTCTTCGGAACAGAACTCGGTGCATCCATCCGTGCGACAGGATGTAACGAACAGATGGCTCGTGCTCAGGGCATCAACACAGGATTCAACAAAGTTCTTGCACTTATGATCTCCAACGGTCTTGTAGGACTTTGCGGTGGAATTTACGCACAGTACCAGGGCGCAGCTGATGTCAATATGGGACGTGGCGCGATCGTTATCGGACTTGCAGCCGTCATCATCAGCGAAGTGATCTTCGGAAAATTCTGTGCACACAGAAAAGCAGCTTTTGCCTTCACACTCGGTGCAGTCTTCATCGGAGCAATCCTTTACTACCTTGTAATCGCATTAGTACTCTGGCTGAAGATGCCATCTGATTATATGAAACTGTTCTCAGCTGTAGTTGTTGCATGCTTCCTCGCAGTTCCTTATATGAAAGATACTTACTTCAAGAAAGGACGGGCAAAATAATGGGATACATGTTAGAAATCAAAGATATTTATAAAACATTTAATGCCGGTACAATCAATGAAAAACGTGCCCTCAACGGAGTTAACCTCAACTTAAATCCCGGAGATTTTGTAACGATCATCGGAGGTAACGGCGCCGGCAAATCAACAACATTGAATGCGATTGCAGGTGTATGGGGAATCGATAAAGGAAATATCATCATCGACGGTACTGACATCACAAAACTTTCCGAACATAAACGTGCGCTCTTCCTCGGTCGTGTGTTCCAGGATCCTATGACAGGAACCGCAGCAACGATGTCTATTGAAGAAAATATGGCCATCGCTGCACGCCGTGGTCAGAAAAGAGGTCTTGGCTGGGGCGTTACAAAGAAAGAACGTGAACACTATAGAGAAGCGTTAAAAGAACTTGATCTTGGACTTGAAGACCGCTTAAGCAGTAAGGTTGGTCTCCTCTCCGGCGGACAGCGTCAGGCGATCACACTTCTGATGGCTTCCCTTAAAAAGCCGAAACTTCTGCTCCTTGATGAGCATACAGCCGCTCTTGATCCAAAGACTGCCGCAAAAGTACTTGCACTCTCTGACAAGATCATCAGCGAAAATAATCTGACAGCCATGATGGTAACACATAACATGAAAGACGCCATCGCACACGGCAACCGCCTGATCATGATGCACGAAGGAAAAGTCATCTATGATGTATCCGGAGAGGAAAAGAAAAACCTCAAAGTATCTGACCTTCTTGCAAAATTCGAAGAAGTCAGTGGCGGGGAATTCGCAAATGACCGTATGATGTTAAATTAATCATCTGCGTTATAATTATGCCATCTTCATAATAAACTTTTTATAACCATAAAAGGAAAGACGATAGGTTCACATGAGCTTATCGTCTTTCCTTAAATAATCTTTCGTTTGTCTGTTATAAAACTCAAGATACCTGTTTATTGCATGAGATAAGAGAAAGTTGTACAATAAAGATACTAATAAAACAAAAGATGAAAGGAAAAACTCATGAAAGAAATCTCCATCACATCCTTTGAAAACCTTAAAATAGGTCAAGCAGAAAACAGCGTGGCAGGTACCGGATGTACTGTCTTCCTGCTGGGAAAGAGCGGTGCTCCAGCCGGGCTGGATGTCCGCGGCGGCGGACCGGCTTCCCGTGAAAGTGAATTGCTTCACCCACTCGCAGCTGCACAAGCCATCCATGCCATTGTGCTGGCCGGAGGCAGCGCATTTGGACTAGATGCTGCCGGCGGTGTTATGCAATATCTTGAAGAGCATAATATCGGCTTTGATGTCGGTGTCACAAAAGTTCCACTCGTTTGTCAGGCTGACCTGTTTGATCTAACTGTAGCAGATTCACACATCCGTCCAGACGCTAAAATGGCCTATCAAGCCTGTATCAATGCTGAATGCGGCAACTATCAGGACGGAAACTATGGCGCAGGCACCGGTGCTACCGTAGGCAAACTGCTTGGAATGAGCCAATGCATGAAATCCGGCATCGGCAGCTACGCTGTTCAGGTTGGTCCACTGCAAGTTGGTGCTGTTGTCGCAGTTAACGCACTAGGTGATATCTATGACCCTGAAACAGGTCGCAAAGTGGCCGGACTCCTTGCAAGCGACGGGAAAACTTTCCTGGACTCCGAGCTGCTCGCATTACAAAATATTGATGTAAAAGAAAATAAATTTGTTGGCAATACGACCATCGGTGTTGTGTTCACGAACGCAAAGTTCGACAAATCCCAGCTATGCAAAATTGCAAGTATGGCGCATGACGGCTACGCACGTGCCATCCGCCCGGTACACACCTCAGCTGATGGAGACAGTATCTATGCCGTCTCATTAGGGAATGTAGCTGCAGATCAGGACGTTGTAGGGGCACTAGGAGCACGTGTCATAACTAAAGCAATCTTACGAGCTGTACAAGCAGCAGAACCTTCCTATGGATTTCCTGCTGTACGCAGCTTGAAGTAAAAACTGACCGTTTGCTGGCTACAGCTGGTTCTGCTGTTGCCACTGAACAAAAAGATATCGAAGCACACTTTTATTTTCCGTGTGCCTCGATATCTTTTTTATCTGTCCCTGGCCAAACAGATAAATGGACAATGAGAATCAATCCTTCCGATATTATAATCCCTGATTGTTCGTTGTCTTGTCTCGTATTCTAACCTCTTCTTTTCATCTGCACTTACTTTATCCAATACGTCATATACTTCTTCCAATTCAGAATTTTTCTTTGCCATCTCTTCAAAATCCTTTCTGGTTTTTCTCATAAGATGCTCCTCACTTCTATACAATTAATCATCGCTTGAAAAAAGAATTATAAAACAACTGCCTTCTCTAAAATTTCCTGTATATATCCATTTAATGTCATATCATGCGACATTGCACAGATAACTAATTGTTTATGCAACTTTGGAGAAATCCTTATATTGAAACTCCCTTTATATGCTTTTTCTGGTTTTCTTCCCTCGTCTTCACACCATTTTAAATATTCATCTACAGAGTTATGAAAATCAGCAATCAAATCTTTGGCATTATCACCTTCATAGGAAATTAAAGAACGAATTCCTAGTACTCTTCCAAAAAACATTTCATCTTCTTCTGAAAATTCCACACTTCCAAGATATCCCTTATATTCCATGATATTTTTCATATCAACTTCTCCTGTTCTAAAAACTCTATTAACTGTTTCACTTGATAAGCTTTTAACTCTTTCTGCGGATGTGGCTTATGCAATAAAATATTTCCATGATCTTCATTTACAAACATAACTCTTGATCCACTTGTTTTTCCCTTGTTTACTCTTGAGAATTCCAGATAATTAATCAACGCTTCGGCCTCATCAAATAAGAAAGTCTTTGGATTTGCTTTCAGTTTTTTAATTAATTTATCCTTCTGTCCCATATTATCCTTTCTTTAATCAACATTATATCATCTTTTGGCTAAAAAGTGCAACTATATATAGTTGCACTTTTTTTCTTATACTCTCTTTTATTAACACTGTTTTTCTTAACAATTTTTTATTTTATATCATACTATCATTTATGATTGTTATAGAAGATAATAGCGTGAAATCTCGCTACTATTTATCTTCACACACTCTTATCTCTATATGTTTTCCCAATGCATTCGCATACTTCTCCAACATGATCAGTGTTGGTGTACACTTTGCCCCCTCAAACCTGGCTATATTAGATGCCCTCACTCCGGTTATATCTGCCATCTCCTGCTGTGTCTTATTTTGACGGTATCTCTCTTCTACAAGTTCTTTTATTATCTGCTCCGAATCCTTCTGTACCTTTTTCTGTATTGCTTCTGCATATGCTGCCAGGCGCTTCTCTCTTAATTCTTTCTCCGCTTCATAGATTTCTACTGTATGATCCATATTCCTTCACCCCATTAAATTTTTCGTTATTATATCATTAATGATAGGTTTAGTCGATATAGTTTGATAAGTTTATATATCTTTCATGAGATCTGACCCCAATATGGTCAACTATAAATCAAATTCTTCCAACAACTTTTTCTGATATTCCTCATCAGCTGCTGCTTTCACGATATCATCTGTACGTCCACGCTTCGATAATTCAAGAATTAATTGATTAATCCTGCTTACTCCCAAAGTTTCTCCTTCTGCTCTTCCCGCTGCTCGTCCTTCTTCTATTCCAATCTTGCGTCCAGCCTCAATTCCTCGTCTTTCCGCGGTCAACATTCCGATATTATAATCTCTGATTGCTCGTTGTCTTGTCTCGTATTCTAATCTCTTCTTTTCATCTGCGCTTAATTTATCCAATACGTCATATGCTTCTTCCAATTCAGAATTTTTCTTTGCCATTTCTTCAAAATCCTTTCTGGTTTTTCCTCCAAGAAAGCGCATCCATTGTAACAGGCTTGTCTCATTCTTCTCTTCCGGTGGAAGTTTCGACAATTCTAAGATATGCATCTCCATAAGATCTGTATACTCTTTTCCTGTCTTCGTATCACAAAATGCAATTCTTCGATAGCACTCCTTATCATCTCGGAAATGATCATATGCAAGAATACTTACATGGATACACTTCTTCAAGCAATCGTATCCCTCGCCTTCTTTTATTTCACTTGTATACATCTTACTCAGATAATAAACAGAACGATTTGCCCAGCAATCAAATGCTTCTACCTGCATCTCAAAATCAATCTGTTCGCCGTCCTTCAGTTTTACTCGAACATCTAAGATTCCATACTTATCATCTTTTGATTCTTTTCTGAGAATCGTAGGCATAAGTTCTGTCTTCTCTATCTCACTGGACGGAACATTTAATAGTGCTGCAATAATGTTCTTGCGAATGTTGTCATTCTGCATCAATTCCTTGAAACAGAAATCTACCGTTGGAAGCATGATAAAGTCTTCCTGCTCCTCTTTCGATTCTTTACAATGTGATGATACGCTCTTAGTTGATACACTTTTCTTGTTTTCTTTCATAGAATTCTCCTCTCTTCTGTGCAATGAATGATTGCCTGAAGAAGAGGATTCTAAAGTTATATTTATCTTAACACAAGATAGTTTTCTATGGAAGCAACTATCCCTTAAAATCAGATATTTGAGAAACAATAACGCGAAACTCACTCCATCACATAATCTTCAAACAATATTCATCCTTTTGGTTTTGTCATCGGATTATCTGCTCGGAATTCTGAGCTTTTTGAATAATTACCGATTTGGTTCATAGATCTTTTTGCAGTTCATCAGAATGATGACTGCGTGGTATTAGATTAACATGAGAATTCTATTATTGCAAGCTGAATTTTTTAATGCTCTGGTATTCGCAGGTGTTGTGTTACTGTTCTCGCTACATGTGACCAGTAGCGTACCTTCCGTGTCAATCCGCAGATAAACCAAGTGCCGGAATATCTAAAGACTATTCCAGCACTTCATTTTCTTCTTCACTGTACTCACAATCCCTTATCGTACATTAATAAAACTCTTATATATTTTTATCTTTGCTTTATAGAATCAGAGCACAATGTGATCAATTCAATTTTTTCTTAATAATATCAAGACTCCTGGTTCCCAGCTCTTCCTTTGAAAATTTTTCTATTACGCTCGTCATCGTTTCAGCACTCCAATATATTTTCAGTTTCTTTTTTGCTCGTGTAATTGCCGTATAGAAAACACCATGCGTCACTCTTTCCGAAATACTGTCTGGAATCACTATTTTCACAGAATCATATTCCAGCCCCTGAGCTTTATGAATTGATACTGCATATGCAAGCTGAAATGGCACCACAGCCTTCATTCGCATCTCATCTATTTCATTTTCTGGAACATTATAGTTATATTTAAAAATCTGAAGACATATTCGCGTATATTTTCCTGTATCCTTTACAAACTCAATCTCATTTTCTTTACATTCTTTTTCAGTAAGCTTCATATCAATATCAATGGTAAACCTGATATCTGTCTTGTTTTTTTCTATTTCTACAATCCAACCCTTCAAATTATTGTAAAGTACTGGAAAACGTTTAGAATCATTGAACAAAATCGGATCACCTTTTTTATATATCCATTCCCCCCAGACAACGGCCTCTCCTTCATGATTCGCACATTGGAAATAATTGTTCATGTTATTTAATCCAAATTTACCATCATAATTAAGGCACAGAACAACATTATCTTTATATCCATCTTTTTTCAAAAGGTTTGCCCCGAGCTCTTCTGAAAATGGACCATCCATAGCCATTTTTTCAGTTATCAACGGCTTATGCTCTCTCACCTCATTCCATAACTCAATAAGCTTCTGATCATCTGTTCTCCAAGTATTAGACAATTCAACTTTTGCACCTTTCGTAAGGATTATTTCTTTTGTATAATAGAACCAGTTTCCAAATTCTATAGCTTCTAACTGATAAATATCCCCAGCTAAAATCAACAGTGAATTTTCCCCGATTTTGTTAATTATCTTTTCCATATTCCGATTATCAATCACACTACATTCATCTATGAAAACCGCGTCATAATTCCCATTATTTCTTGAAGAGCCAAAACTTCTGATACTTTTGAACTCCACATTCTCCTGATCTTCTACTCTCCTTTTCAGATTTTCCAGTGCGGTATGTGTTTTCGCCAGGAACAATTTTCGCTTTCCTTCCAGCATATTTGAAATGTAATTCATAAGAGTTGTTTTTCCTGTTCCTGCTGCCCCATAAATTAATAAGACTTTCGATTTTATAAATGCATTTTTTATAGCCTGTTCTTTCACTTCATCTCTTATCAAATCCTGATTTTCTTTCAAAAATCTTTGATTTATAGTACGTTGCTCTTTATTTCTTTCACACTTTGATAATTTTAGAAGATACCTCAAAATATGTAAAGTCGTCCGTTCATAAAAATCAATATAAACATACCCATCTTTTTGAACCAGACTTTTTCCTTCTCCCCGTTCCCATGAATCCAATGTTGAATTGAATGATTTTATTTCCTTATCTGTTACCAATGTATCTTTTTCAAAATAAATTTCTCCTGTCCGGATCGTCTCATCCTGAACCTTTAAATACGGGAAGGCTCGATCAAAAGCCCTCTTATTTCCTATTCTGATGATCGAATCACGTCTGCTTTTATCACTACTATTGGTATCTGGCAGATTAGAAATGTAAGGATTCGATTCAAACGGATAACATTTTTTCGAAATTTCCAAATTATCACTTAAATACTTTGGATATCTTTTTTCCACAATTACGCTATCTAATAGTTCTTCCCGTAAATGCAGCAACAGATATCTAATCACATTTCGGCCTTTGACCATTGAATCTCTGGAATAATCCACTCTTAATTCCTGCAAAATTTCTTTAAAATATTTTGTATTTGCATCCTCGTAAATGTCTGTAATTATCCTGTCAAACTCAACTTCTCTCAGATCAATCAAATCCAACAGATTCATACCTGTTACTGTAAGAAATTCCATTAGTGCGTCATATTCTCCATATTGTGAGTTGATTCTAGTAGAGTTCTTGAGAATTTTTCCGATTTTATTGAGACAGGAAGGTTCTATTGATACTTTCCAATCGGTTACAACTTTTATCTTGGACCCAACTCCCCATAAATTAACTGTAGCATCAGAATATGCAATCTGAATTGAATAATTAGTCGAAATATCCTGTCTGGTATATACTGTAATCCGGTTGAACTTCGTTGCATAAATGCTTGCAAGCTGCAAAGTAAGCTCAAAGTATCTATCCGCCCCTACATAAAAAGCTGTTTTCTTATGTACATAAAATCTTGTTACATTTACTAATGGATGAATAATTTCGACCGAATCTACTGCTTTTGCTATCATTTCGTAATATTCCTGATCCAATCCATTTATACAGCGCGGAAATTCTTCAAGATTTTCCAAAATGTCTATGTTAAACTTTTGTTTTGCCATTTCTCTGATTTTCCACATAAAATCATAATATTTCAGCATCAGTCGCTCTGATTGTCCAATCTCTGGCGTGCGATAACCTATATAATCTAATCCTTTATAAAAATAAGCAAGATACTTTGTTTTAATATCCAGCAACGCATATTCCCATGCCAGCTGCAGGCTCATCTCTTCAGCTTTTATTGAAAGTGCATTCATTAAAAGTGCCGCTACACATAACTCTTTCAACATTCTTAGCATATTTTTGGAAAGGTCATCTCTTGTTTCATTGTAAATATCAAAATTAGCAATACAATCTGAAATCCTAATACTGCACTCTTCCATTATGCTCTGGATATCTTTTCTCGAATACCCTCTTTTATCCAGATTTGATACAAATGAATGATGCTCTATAATTTTCTCAAGCTTTTCACAGAACTGATCAATACTTTCATCCGTATATTTAATCTCATCATCCAAACCAAATTCCACTATACAACTATCTTTGCTATAATCAATTGAATGCACAAATTCAGTGGACATATATTTCCAGAAAACTCTTTCTTTCCCTCGCTCATCTGGATCCGTTACAAGAAAAAGAATTCCCGGATCAAGAGAAACTGTAGCATAAATAAATGCAGGAAATGCAAGACTCTTTAACCGATAAACTATTTTACCATCACGTTCTTTTTGTTGATGTGTGCCTTTAATCTGGACAAAAAAGTTCTGTTCTGGTCTTCTTGAAATATCCGGATGCGGAACAAATTCAAATCTGCCATCTATATTCGGCCATTTATCAACAGCTGCAAAATCCAGATTAATCTTTCCATCTGATTTTAAATGATTTTCTAAAAAATGTACCGCTGCCTGGTCTTCACTTGAGTGTTTTGTATGAGTTCTAATGTGTCTTGTAACTTCCTTATTTATCATATTTTATCTCCAGTTTCTATTGTCCTTTTTCTGGTATCTCTGCATGAAATTTCATTATAACTGAGAGGCATTGCAGAATCAATTCAATGATTTCATCCAATGAACGCTCGCTTTCCACGTATGCATCATACAACGCCTGTTTTGCCCTCTCGATTTTCCGTTCCGGCTGATTGCCTTCTCTGTTTTTGCTATTTTCTGTTCAAGTATTTCCCTGTTCATATCTCATTGGAATCAGCAAAACTTCATTCCGGATAATCCGTTTAATTCGCTTATAATTTTAAAAAATATTCTCCAACTTCATTAATTTCCTCGCTACTTAAAAATTCCTTTTTATTATTGAATGTCTGATCAAAAACCGAAATAGTGTCAGGTAAATTATTCCACACCACCAGCATTTATATATTCCTCATAGGCTTTTCTTTCTACTTGTTGAAAAGGAGTCTGCTACATCATGACTTGTTTCGTATTTTCATAATTTATTAGCGTTAAATAATATTCACCAAGCTCATGCCATGCCAGCTTATTATGCTTGTAATTACTTGTTTGTTCCACGATAAATGAGACGAAAAAAGATGCGATTGCACCGGTTGCCAATGCAAATACTATATTATACCAATTTGATTTCTGTGAAAGAACTATCATTGCAATTCCAAGTAACGTAACAAAAGGTCCTGAAATGATTGTGCACACAAGCAATGTTATTGGAGGGTAAAGAGCAAATCGTCCAAATTTTAACAGTTCTCTTATTTTTGTTTTTAATAGTGTAATTTTTCTCATATCATATATCCTTCTTACGAATTGAGCAGTCAATCTTCTTATCCTATTTATTAATTACTTCTCTGTTGCTGTTCAAGTCTAAAAGCTTTCTCAATCTCTTTATATAATGCGCTTGCATCACTTAAGGCTTTCTCAAATTCAAAATTGCAAATCGAAATAAACGCCTCAGCTATAAAGCACTCACAGAATATTTCATTCATAATCCTAAAAACAGTCTGACATCATCAGAAAGTTTTCTGGATCAGCTTGCAGCTTTTCGTATGGAAACAACATTACCTATTGCAATAAAGCACGATGTAAAATATCAAAAAGCTCAGAAAAAATGCAATAA
>OLRK01000436.1_pt1 | contig 49237 bp, 43 predicted proteins | sample 1672911 | NCBI WGS metagenome assembly OLRK01 (sample SAMEA3136736, study PRJEB25190) | human gut metagenome | biome: human gut; feature: human-associated habitat; material: faeces | place: Austria | collected 2013
GCAAGCCTTTCGAGAAAGGCTTGAGCGAAAGCTTTATTTCGCCTGCGGGCGGGAATCAGTTTAGATATTGCAGGGCAAAGACAGCGAGGCCGCCGAGCACGCCCGAACCCACCATGACCAAAATCGGGTCTGGTTTCCACTTACGCAGGACAATCAAACACACGGCGAAAATCACGACGTTTACGCCGTTCACATCGGACAGATTCGCAGAAAACGTGCCCGAAGTGAAAAAGGCAGAAATCAAGATGGTCAGACCGGCAGACGCGATGAGTGCGACAACTGCCGGGCGCAGGCCGTCCAGAATACCACGCAGGATACCAAGGTTTTTATACTTGGTATAGACCCAAGCGAGTGCCAGCACGATGATGCACGAAGGTAGGACACAGCCGAAGGTTGCGACCAGTGCCCCGGGCAGTCCGCCCACCCTTGTGCCGACAAAGGTTGCAGCGTTTAGCGCGATGGGGCCGGGTGTCATCTGGGAAATGGTGATGATATCGGTCAGCTGCAAGGGTGTGAGCCATCCGTGCACATCCACGACCTGATGCTCGATCAGCGGCAGGGATGCGTAACCGCCGCCGATACTGAACAGGCCGATCTGAATGAAACTCCACAGGAGCTGGGCGTAAATCATGTGTCCTGTCCTCCTTTTTTGCGCATTTGCAGCGTATTGATCGCACCAATCAGGCCGCAAAGCACGATAATAAAGATGACATTGAGGTGAAAGACCGCCTGACCGACAAAGGCCAGCACCATCACGATAATCGGAAGGGCTTTTTTAAGCTTCAAAATACCCTGTGCCATGGAGATGACCACGTCACAGATGACTGCGGCCACACCCGCCTGCATGCAGCCCATGACCACATTGACGATGGCGTTATCACGGAAGGCAGCATACACCAGCGAGATCAGCGAAAGGATGACAAGCGGCGGCAGGACGGTGCCCAGAATGGTGCACAGTGCGCCCAGAACACCGGCGACGCGATAGCCGATGATAATCGACGCATTGACCGCAATCGGGCCGGGTGACGACTGCGCAATCGCGATGAGGTCGATCATCTCGTTTTCATCAATCCAGTGCAAACCCTCTACAAAACGCCGCCGCATAAGCGGAACAATGACATAACCACCGCCGAACGTAAACGCGCTCAGCTTGAGGGTGGAAAGAAACAGTGTCAGATAGCAATTTTTCTTTTGCATAGGTTCCCCCTTCCGGGTGCGCGGCGAGCCGACACCCCTTTTTAGCATACACCGCTCCCCCGGCATTGTAAACATATCTCAAACAAAAAAACCGGGATGGGGTAACGTCCCCCTTCCCGGTCTGTCTGTGTTATCGTACCGGGCAGACACCGCCGACGCATTCGGTTGCGCCGATATCCAGCTCGGTTTCTTCCTTCTCATACTTGGAGATGAGCGACGGGTTAAACGGCTTCATCGCCGCACGGCGCTGCTCGTACTCCTCGCGGCTGATCTCCTCGTAGGGCATCAGCTCGTAGAAATTGTCGTCCAGGCTCAGGAAGGACAGGGCAACAATATCGCCCCAGTTCTTCCAAACCCACTCTTCAACTGCGTCCCACTCGTTCTGACGGACGTGAATGGTGATCGAGCAGTTGTGATCGACGTAATGGGTCATGAACATCTTGTAGTTTTCCAGCTGTTCGATGGCCGAAACGTCGGCCTTGACGCGGCCAGCCGGAGCCTTGACCGGGAACTCGACGACCTTGGTACGGCAGTCCTCGGCGGTCTGGCCGACCTCGGGGAATACCGGGTAACCCAGCTCCTCGCACACCTTGCACAACGGATCTTCCGCCGAGATGCGTACACGGCGCACGTAGTAGGGTGCGTGCGAGTAGTGCACACCGCTCGATACGGTGGGCAGCAGCGACAGCGTACCTTCGGGCTTAACCGTAGTCACGAGCAGCGGCTCAGCCATACCCAGCGCGTCGGCGTACTTGCGTGCCGCCTCGTGTGCGGTCTTGCGCAGCTCGGCCAGCAGCTCAGCTTCCTCTTCACGCTCCATGCCGGTTGCGTTGACCATATCCTGCCAGCCAGTCAGCGAGCAGCCCAGCAGCTTATCGCGCTGCTGTACAGCGTTCCACTCGTGAATCTCCAGCTCACGGCAGGTCATGCGGTAGCCTGCGCGTGCGGACAGGCGCTGTGCTTCCAGCAGGCCTGCGCGGTCGAGGGTGCCATCGGGCTGAACGAAGGCCATGACGTTGACCGTCGTCAGGTTGCACAGGCCGTGGTTGTCCAGCAGAATCTCGCCGCAGGGGTTAACGCCGTTGAAGTTCGGACGGCGCTTTGCACCTGCCTCCTGATTGACCCAGCCCGGCTCACCCGAGTAGCGCATCTGCTGCAAGTGCCAGTGCAGCTGCTCGCGGGTGGGCTTGCGGGTGTAGAAAATTGAGTTGTTGCTCATCTGACGGTGCGCAATCGACTTGTCAATCTCCCAGCGGTCGCCAACCTGCTTGTACAGGTTGCTCTTCGCCTGAATGCAGGTCGGGTCGTCCTGATCGATGAGGCCAATCTCCGAGGTACGGCGCACGCCGCCCGAAACCACGTTCTCACCGATGATATTTGCGATATCCAGCAGGTCAATGGGCTGGAGCTGGGTGCGGATCTTGCCGTCACGCGCACCCGCCTGACCGATGATCTTGTGAATCTTATCGATCATACGCATCATGGACTGGTAACCCGATGCCGTACCGCCGAACACCTTGAGCTTTTCGCCCTTAGGACGGATATTGCTGTAATTGACCACGATATGACCGATCTTATTGTACTCGTTGTTGTAGAGCAGGTTAAAGTACGCGTCGAGCGCCTGTGCCCAGCCCTCCTTGGAGTCGCCGATGGTGATGTAAGCGGTATCACCCGAGAAGGTGAGGTTGGTGTACTCCAGACGCTCATTCTTGGGCACTTCCTGATACATCTCGTGCAGCAGCTTTAAGTTGGTGCGCACGCGCGGCAGCTTGGCTGCGTCCGACTTGAGCACGCGCACGCCGACACCCGAACCGACCATGAGCAAATAGAACAGGTCGTGGTATGCGTGGAAGTTGTCGATGACCTCAAAGGCGCAGTTATAGTTTGCCATCGGGTACTGTTCACCGACGCGGGTCTCGCCTACCCACAGGGTACGGCCGGACAGGAACTGCTTCATCTCATAGATGTTGCGGTACAGTGCCTCAGCCTCCTCGCGGCTGGTCTTGGCCAGCGAGCAGTTATACTCGACCGCGCGGCGCACGGTCTCCCACCAGAACTCACGGCGTCCGAGGTGGGACAGATAACGCGAATAGGTGCGCGAGTAGACAAACGAGCCCAGCTGCTGCATGGGGCCGGGTGCGTGCTTAAAGGGGCTCAAAAACTCCTTGCGCAGCAGGCCGTCGCGGTGCTCATACAGACCGCGGCTCTTTTCCTTGTCCATGCGGTACAGAATGTATGCCTTTGCTACGTCAAATCGTCCGGCTTCAAACAGGGCACGCTCTACCAGATCCTGTACGGCCTCGATCTGAATGATCTCGTCCGGCTGATCGGCAAGGTGCTTTTCAATGTGTGCGATGGCATCGGTTACCACCGACTCCTCATAGTTTCCAGCCGATACCGCGGCCAGACGGATGGCGCGCTCGATAAAGCGGCCGTCATAGGGTACAACTTTACCCGTACGTTTTTTTACATACTTTACTCTCACGTTTTCGGGCTCCTTCCAGACATTCAAAACGCCCCGCAGCAGGCAGGGGCGTCAATAAGCTTTTTCTATTGTAAGCGTTTTTGCGCTCGAGCGAAAGGGCAAAAGCATACGAAATTCCGGTCGAAAACAGCTCAAATTCCTACCATCCCGTCAACACCCAAGTGAATTTGTAACCGCTAGATATGGTATCTATTTCCTGTTTCCCACACATTCCCTATGTTTTCCAGCTGGTTCTTCCCTGTTTTGACCGTTCTGCCATCCTTCTTTGTCCCTTCTGCGGCACTTGCGCGGGCAGGGCGACCTGCGTATAATAGGACTCGGTAAAAATAACCCCGTTTGTCTCGTATAAGGATGTGACCCCCATGAAAAAACAGATGTCCGATTCGCTCACGCTCGCGGTCTTTCTGACGCTTGCGGGCGGATTTCAGGACGCCTACTCGTACAACTGCCGCGGCCAGGTATTCGCCAACGCCCAGACCGGCAACATCGTCTTGCTCGGTCAAAACCTGGCAACCGGTCACCCCGGGCGTGCCCTGCACTATCTCTTCCCTCTTTTGGCCTTCATGCTGGGTGTATATCTGGCCGAACTGGTGTGCAGACGCTATCAGAACAGCACGCGCATCCACTGGCGGCAGACCATCCTGCTCGCGGAAATCCTGCTGCTCGTCATCGCCGGACTGCTGCCCCAGTCGCTCAACGTCGCGGCCAACGTCCTGCTGTCCTTCGCCTGCGCCATGCAGGTCAACGCCTTCCGCAAGTTCCGCGGACTGCCCTGCGCAACCACCATGTGCATCGGCAATATGCGCTCGGCCGCATCCCTGCTGTGCGGTTACCACACGACCGGTGACCCCGAACTGAAGCGCAAAAGCATGCACTATTACTTCGTCATCGCGGTCTTTGCCGTGGGCGCTGCCATCGGCGCTGTACTCACCCAGCGTATCGGCGAGCGCGCCATCTGGATTGCAGCCGGATTGCAGCTCATTGGCTTTTTGCTCATGTTCGCTCGCGAACCCGACCCCGTCCATATCGACTGACACAAAAACGCTCCCGATTGGGAGCGTTTTTGTGATCTATCCGGTTTTATGCGTCCTGTTCCATGACCCAGGCAATCGCACGTTCAATGCCGTCGGTGTTGCAGGTTCCGGTTACAAACTCTACCTGCTCCTTGACATGATCGGAGGCGTTGCCCATCGCAATCGGGTGACGCACGGCGTGCAGCATGTTCAGGTCGTTGTCCGAGTCACCGATTGCTGCGGTCTCGTCCATCGAAATGCCCAGCTCCTGCGCCAGCCAGCGAATGGCCTCGCCCTTACCGGCACCCTCGGCCATGATCTCGAAGTTATCCGGGCCAGAGCTGGTGAAGGTCAGTCCGGGCAGTTCGCTCATCCATTCCTTTGCACGGCGCTTCTTGTCCGCGTCCATGCTCCAACCCATGAGCTTGGTGACAACACCCTTGCAGGATGCCACATCCCCAACCAGATCGTCGGTCAGGTGCAGCATGCTGCCCGGCACCTGGAAGCCGCGCATCTTAGAGAAAATCTGCTCATAAGTATCGTTGGTCATCCAGATCTCGTCGTCAATGTACAGGAACATCCGCAGGCCGCATTCCTCACCGCGGCGCACGGTCTCAGCCGCTGTCTCACGCGGAATCTGCCAGACCTTGTGGCGCTCTCCGGTCATGCGGTCGACAATCACCGCGCCGTTCGAGCAAATCAGCCAGCGGTCGCACGCGGTATCCTTGACAAAGCCCTGTGCTTCCAGATTGCTGCGCCCGCTCGCGACAACCACACGAATGCCAGCCTCAGCCGCCTTGGCAATGGCCTTGCGGCTGCCCTCCAGAATTTCCTTATCGTGGTTGAGCAGGGTACCATCCAAATCTACTGCGATCAGCTTCATGCTTGACCCTCCAGACGTGCACGAACGGTGTCCATGTCGGGCATCGCCGGGATTGCACCGCGCTTTTCTACGCACAGAGACGCAACGGCGTTGCCAAAGCGTGCAAACTGTGCCGCCTCTGCCAGCGTCAGCTCGCCCGGGCGCTTGCCGCTCTGTGCGATCTGGTACAGGAAGCCGCCCCAGAAGGCGTCGCCTGCGCCGGTCGTGTCGGCAACCTTGGACGCAAAGCCCGGAACGATCTCGGACTGCTCGGCCTGTGCCGCCGTGCGCACCAGCGCACCCTTTGCACCCAGCGTCACAACGACACAGCCGATGCCCTGTTCGATCAGACGCCGAGAAGCCTCTTCCGGATCGGCTGCACCGGTCAGAAGCTCGGTCTCCTCGTCGGAAATCTTGATGACGTCAACCTGCGGCAGTACCGAACGCATGACCTTGCGCGCACGCTCGCGGCTGTCCCACAGCAGCGGGCGGTCGTTGGGGTCATAAGAGATGATTGCACCAGACTTCTTGGCCATTGCAACTGCATACAGCGTTGCGCTGTGCGCCGGCTCGTTGGTCAGCGACAGCGAACCGAAATGCAGGATACGGCTGCCGGTCAGAAGCGCGGTCGGAATGTCCTCTGCGGTCAGGCAGGTGTCTGCACCCGGCTTGCGGGCAAACGAGAACACGCGCTCACCCGACGGCTCGAGCGATACAAATGCCAGCGTGGTGAATGCGCCTGCATCCACGCTCACGCCGCTCGTATCTACGCCGATTTCGTCTAGGGTCTTCTTGAGGTATGCGCCGTGCATATCCTCGCCCACCTTGCCGATAAATGCGGCACGGCCTGCCAGACGGCTGACCGCCGCGGCAACATTGGCCGGTGCACCGCCCGGATTGCGCTCAAACAGCGCCATACCGGTGTCGGGATTATGTCCACACTCAGTAAAATCAATGAGCACTTCGCCCAGTGCTGTTACATCAAACATCTGAAGGTTCCTCCCTTTCATTCTTTCTGCGCGCCGCATGCCGGCAGGCCGCAGGTTACTTGCTCCTTGTATTACGGTCTTATTATAGAATGCAGAGACGAGCCGCGTCAACGGCTCGTCCGGGTTTTTTTATTCGCTTTGACAATGCGCCCAATGGGTCGCTTTTTCTGGCAAACGACTTAGTATGTTAATACCAGCGTTTTGATCTCGAATGGTCTAAACGAGCAGGTGCATATGGGAACCTCGACCGGCTGTTCGTTCTCCTCGAGCAGATCGGTCAGGGCTGCCGAGCGGATATAGGGTGCAAAGTGCAGGTCTGCGTGATCTGCTGCACCCTCACATTCGTACAGGCGAACAACCAGCGCACGGGCTGCGGTCTCGTGCAGGGGCTTGACCGACTCAATGATGATATGGTCGCAGTCGGTCGTAACCGGTGCTTCGGGCAAATGGCGCGCACCTGGGAAAGTCAGTACAGGTTCATTGAGGCAGTATGCCGGATAGGTAACCGTCTGGGCGCTGAGTGCACCGGTGTGCGGCAAAAATGCGTAGGTCACATCGTGAATGCCGCTGTCACCGGTCGCGTCGGGACGGCATCCGGCTTTGTGCAGGGACAGACGGATGCTGCCGCCGCGCACCGATACGCCGTACTTGCCATCGTTGAGCACGGCGCAGCCATAGCGCGACTCGGAAAGGTCGGTGTACTTGTGGTTGCACACCTCGAACATGGCCTGTTCCCGCGAGCCGTTGCGCGTGGTCTGACGCTCGATGTGTCCGAACTGGATTTCGTGCGAGGCAAAACGGCTGTGGATGTCGGTGTCAAAGGCAACCTTTAAGAAGCGGTGTTTGTCGTTCCAGTCCATGCGGGTCTCAAAGACGATTTCGGGACGATTTGCGAAGAATACCACGTCCTGCGTGAGCGTCGAACGCGTGGTAAGCTGATAAGTGCAGCGAAAACGTGCCTGACTGCTGCCCACGCTGACACAGGTACGGCTGAGCAGTTTGGCGGTCGGCTGGAAGCGATCTTCAACCGTGTCCGCGTCCACATCCCAGTTATCCCAGTTAGCCGGAACGTCCTCGGCCAGCACAAAGGTGCCGAGCGGCAGACCGGAACGCACTTCGCGGCGCACGCGCTTGTCAAAAAGCGAAGCGAAACCGCCGTTTTCGTCCCAGAGGACATGATAGAACGGGGTTTCCAGTCCGTCGTCTGTGACCGTAAAGACGGCATCGGCTGCCGGGTGCAGGTCACCATCCTTCAGGGTACGGGTCTCCATCGGTGCAAGGCTTACGTCCTCAATCGCGGTCACGGTCTGACCAAAGACGTTTTCAAAGGTCTGTCCCCATGCCGGTGCGGCAAATGGCAAGTAAATTGTGTCATTGCGCGCAAATCCAAGCGGGTTGTACACGGTCACGCCCTCGCCTGTGGCGTTCATAACCGCGTTTTGCTGCTGCTTGACCTCCGCGATCATGCGGTGCATCTCGGCGATGCTCTCCTCGTGTACGCGTGTGATCGAGCTGCCGGGTAAGATATCGTGGAACTGGTTTTTGAGCAGCGTTTCCATCAGCGGACGGATGGCCGTATCATCGGCAGGCACGTCCCGCTCGATGGCATCCAGCACGGTAAGGCCTTCCAGATCGTGCAAAACCACCTCACCCTTGCGGTTGTTGCGCTTAATCTCGTGGCGGTTGGTCAGCGTGCCTCGGTGCAACTCGAGATACAGTTCTCCGGCATGTACCGGCACGTCGTGCGCATTGCGCTCCATCTCCTCGGCAAACTCCCCGACCGACCGGTGCTCGGTGCGCGGACAGCCGTCCAGATCGTGCTCCCGGCGTACCAGTTCCAGATGCTCAAACTGCGGTCCGCCGCCGCCGTCTCCGTATCCGTAGGCAATCAGCTTGCGGCGGCTGACGTGCTTGTCCTTGCTCTCCTGCGTGAAGGTCGGGTCATCATTGCCCACGGTGTAGCGCAGCAGGGTTTCGGGGTCGGGTTCACAGTGGGTAGCGTTAAAGTGGGTGAATACCCGGCTGCCGTCCAGTCCTTCCCACCAGAAGGTATCGTGCGGGAAAATATTGGTGTCGTTCCAGGACAGCTTGGTGGTGAAAAAGTATCTCACACCGCTTCCCCGCATGATCTGCGGAATGGCTGCGTTATAGCCGAAGGTATCCGGCAGCCAGAAGTTATTCGACCGCAGGCCGAAGTGTTTCTGGTTATACTTCTGTCCCCACAGGAACTGGCGCACCAGACTCTCGCCTGATACCATGTTGCAGTCGCACTCGACCCATACCGCACCACCCGGTTCGTACTGTCCGGTGGCAATCTTCTCGCGCATCTTGTCGAACAGTTCAGGGTAATGACGGCGAATCATCTCGGTATGGTACGCCGAGCTCTGGAAAAAGCGGTACTCAGGGTACTCGTCCATCAGGCGCACGGCGTTTGCGTAGGTGCGCGCGCACTTGCGGATGGTCTCGTCCACCGGCCACAGCCAAGCCGTGTCCATGTGACTGTGTCCAATGACTGCGGTGATGGGTGCGGACGCAGCGTTTTTGGCCTCGAGCACCGGCTGCATGCGTTCGATCGCAGCGCGCAGACCGCTCCGCCACTCGTCGGCATCGTCGGGTGCCGTGGGGCACAGTCCGACCACGTCATACAGGCAGCGGACCACGTCACCACGGCGGAAACTATCCTGCGGCATGGCCTTGGCCAGACTATTCAGCACACGCAAGTCCATGACAAAGCGCAGAATCTCCTCGTCCCGCTCGGCGATGTACACGCCCTCGTAGGTGTGGCGGCAATCTTTCAGGCCGCTGTTCTCAAAGGGTGCGCAGCCCGGGATATAATGTCCAGCGTAATATTCAAAATCCAGCTGCAAGGCCGTACCGGTGGGTGCACCCGGCGTAATGCGTGCGACGTAGTGGTTGCCGTGGGTCTCGGTGGTGTATTTATTGGTGAAAATCGCGTGCGGGGTGCCGTCCAGAAACAGAAAACCTTCCCAGCCGCCCAGACGCGGCATGACATAGAGCGGACGGTCGGCCAGATGTGCGGGCACGGTGTACGTACCGTGCAGCCACAGGTTTTCCCATTCTCCGCCCCATACGTCCCCGGCCTTAATCGGGTGATAGGCCGCATCCGCGGGTGGTTTTCGCAGGTGCTCCCGACAGGAGAACGCCTGCATGGGCACTTCATCCAGTCGATGAAAAATACGGGCTTCATAGATGTGTTCCAAACGGCGTGCCTTGTCCAGCACACGCGCAAGCTGTCTTTCCTGTGTCATAGTTCCTCCAGAACAAAACATTGGGGTCAGGGTGTTTTGGACTGCGGTTATCATAAGGCCGCAGCCGGAGTGCAGTACTCCCTCTGTCTGGTATTATACATGCTTTTCACCCGATTGCATGTGTTTCTTTTTGACTTTTCCCATCTGCATAAACCAGCCACAAACAGATTGTGCAAACCGCCGTTTCTGTCCCTGTTTCGCGCTTCACGTCCTCTTTGCGCGTTTTTACGCCCTTCCCACAAATATCCCCTTTCGCCCCAAATTTACCGCTTTTTCTGTCAGATTTTACCTGCCGCTCTGGCTTTTCCCCTTGACAAACCGATGCCCTATACCGTATACTTGTCTTGTCATGTGATATATGTTTTCTGTATCCATGCAAATATTTCTTCTGACCACCCGGTTTTTTCTCCGGGGAAAGGCCATACGGACAGCCGGGTCAACTGCCGAGGGGCGGCCGAATGCCGCCATTATTGATTGAGTTAAAAGCTCAATTTTATAAGTTGGTTACTTTATAACCGGTACGCGAAGTGCGTGCACAACTTGTAAAACGGTCAATAAGAGTAGTAAAAGTAAGTATTTGCTATATAGACTCTCTATACAGAACCATCTGTCACATGGATTTTCGGGATCAGTCCGCCGCGCGGGCATCCCCTTCCATATGATTTTTTACAAGCAGTGTGCCATTTCCGCACCCTGCTTGTTTTTTTATTCTGTTTTGAGAAGGAGCGCCTGCGGTATGGCGGAAAAATTAAAGCTTTACGGATTCAACAACCTGACCAAAGCCCTGAGTTTCAACATCTACGATGTCTGCTACGCGAAAACCGAGCGTGAACAGCAGGACTACATCGCTTACATCGATGAGCAGTACAACTCCGAGCGTCTGACCACCATCCTGACAAACCTCACCGACATGATCGGTGCCACCGTGCTCAATATCTCCAAGCAGGACTATGAGCCGCAGGGTGCGTCGGTCACCATCCTCATCGCCGAGCGTCCGGTTCCCGGAGAGACTCAGGTTGCGCACCTCGACAAGAGCCACGTCACCGTGCACACCTATCCCGAGTACCACCCCGAAACCTGTCTGGCGACCTTCCGTGTGGATATCGACGTCGCGACCTGCGGTGAGATCACTCCGCTGTCCACGCTGGACTACCTCATCAGCTCGTTTGACTCGGATATCATCACCATGGACTACCGTGTCCGCGGCTTCACCCGCGACATGAACGGTCAAAAGCTCTTTATGGATCACTCGGTCGCGTCCATTCAGGACTACATCGACCCCATCACCCTGCGCCGCTACGACGCAGTTGACATCAATGTCTACAGCGCCAACCTCTTCCACACCCGCATGATGCTCAAGGACATTGACCTGCAAAACTACCTGTTCAAGACCGACGTGTATGAGCTTCCGCCCATGGTTCGGCTTGAAATCATGAACAATATCCGCCGCGAGATGATCGAAATTTTCAGCGGCCGCAATATCTACTAAGCGAGGTGCGTCCCATGAAACCGTTGTCTCAGGAGCGCGCGCCCATCTACGAGGCGCTCGACTCCTTCCAAAAAATGCGCGTTGTCCCCTTCGATGTGCCCGGGCACAAGCGGGGACGCGGCAACCCCGAACTCGCCGCCCTGCTGGGCGAGCAGTGCGTCCGCATGGACGTCAACTCCATGAAACCTCTCGACAACCTCTGTCACCCGGTCTCGGTCATCCGTGAGGCTGAGGAACTGGCTGCCGAGGCCTTCGGCGCAGCGCACGCCTTCCTGATGGTCGGCGGCACGACGTCGGCGGTGCAGAGCATGGTGTTGTCGGTTGTCAAACGCGGCGAAAAGATCATCCTGCCGCGCAACGTCCATCGCAGTGTCATGGGTGCGATGGTTCTGTGCGGTGCCATTCCGGTCTACATTGACCCTGCCTGCGACGATCGTCTGGGCATTCCGCTCGGCATGAGCGTGTCTGCCGTCGAGCGTGCCATCCGTGAAAACCCGGATGCCAAAGCCATTCTGGTCAACAACCCCACCTACTACGGCATCTGTTCCGACCTACGCCGCATCGTACAGCTGGCGCACGCGCACGGTATGCTGTGTCTGGCCGACGAAGCCCACGGTACGCACTTCTATTTTGGCGAAAACCTGCCGGTGTCCGCGATGGCTGCCGGTGCCGATATGGCTGCCGTGTCCATGCACAAGTCGGGCGGCAGTCTGACCCAGTCCTCTCTGCTGCTGTGCGGCCCTGCCATGAGCGAGGGTCATGTACGCCAGATCATCAACCTCACCCAGACCACCAGCGGCTCCTATCTGCTACTGTCCAGTCTGGATATTTCGCGCCGTAATCTGGCGCTGCGCGGCAAGGAAGCCTTCGCCCGCGTGGTCGAGCTGGCCGAGTACGCTCGCCGTGAGATCAACGCCATCGGCGGCTATTACGCCTTCTCGCGTGAACTGTGCAACGGCGACAGCATCTACGACTTCGACCCCACTAAGTTGTCGGTCAACACCCTGCAAGTCGGTCTGGCCGGCATTGAGGTTTACGATCTGCTGCGTGACGAGTACGACATTCAGATCGAGTTCGGTGACCTCGGCAACATTCTGGCCTACCTGTCCATCGGTGACCGTCCGCGCGAGATCGAGCGACTGGTCGGTGCACTCTCCGAGGTACGCCGCCGCTTCGGCGGTTCGGAAGCCGGTCTGATGAAGCAGGAATACATCGAGCCCGACGTTGCGGTCTCGCCGCAGGATGCGTTCTACGCCGAGCACGAATCCCTGCCCATCATGGAAACCGAGGGTCGTGTCTGCTCGGAATTTGTCATGTGCTACCCGCCCGGTATCCCGATTCTGGCACCCGGCGAGCGCATCACCCGGGAAATTCTGGACTACATCGTGTACGCCAAGGACAAGGGCTGCTCGATGACCGGCCCGGAGGATGCAGATATCACCCGCCTCAACGTGCTCAAAGGAAGGTACTAATATGGATTTATGGTTTTCCGAACATCACACACCCAATGTCAAGCTGTCTATCCGCGTTGACCGTCAGCTCTATGCCGGTCAGAGCGAGTTTCAGCGCATTGATGTCTTTGAGTCGCCCGAATTCGGCCGTTTCCTGACGCTGGACGGCTATATGATGCTGACCGAAAAGGACGAATTCATCTATCACGAAATGATCGTGCATGTGCCCATGGCCGTGCATCCGAATATCAAAAAAGTGCTGGTCATCGGTGCCGGTGACGGCGGCGTCATCCGCGAGCTGACCCGCTACAACCACATCGAACACATCGACATGGTCGAGATCGACCCGGACGTTGTCGAGGTCTGCCGTGCTTACCTGCCCAAGACCGCAGGCCCCTGGCTGGACGACCCGCGCGTGCACATCCACTACGAGGACGGTCTCAAGTTCGTACGCACCTGCGAGGACGCTTACGACCTCATCATCGTCGACTCGACCGACCCGTTCGGCCCCGGTGAGGGACTGTTCACCCGCGAGTTCTATGGCAACTGCTACAAGGCACTGCACGAGGACGGCATTATGGTCAACCAGCACGAAAGCCCGTTCTACGACGAGGATGCCATCGCCTGCCAGCGCGCACACAAGCGCATTGTCGAGTCCTTCCCGATCAGCCGCGTCTATCAGGCGCACATCCCGACCTACCCGTCCGGTCACTGGCTGTTCGGCTTTGCGTCCAAAAAGTATCATCCGCTCAAGAATCTGGACGAAGCCCGCTGGAACGGCTATGGTCTGTCCTGCAAATACTACACAACCACCCTACACAAGGGTGCGTTCTACATCCCCGCCTATGTTGAGGAGTTATTAAAAGATGTTGAAAGCGAACGTTGAAACCTTCCTGGGCTGTGACTGCCCTGCTGATGAAGCGCGTACCGTCCTGTTCGGTGCGCCCTTCGATTCCACCACTTCGTTCCGTCCGGGCACGCGTTTCGGCCCGTCAGCCATCCGCCATGAGTCCTTTGGCGTAGAGACCTACAGTCCCTATCAGGATCGTGATCTGGAAGACGCACATGTGCTGGACGTAGGCGATCTGGAGCTGTGTTTTGGCAGCGCGGAAAAGGCCCTTTCTGACATTGAAGCACAGACCGAAGAGATTCTGGATGCGGGCAAGCGTCCCTTCCTGCTCGGCGGTGAGCATCTGGTGACGCTGGGTGCCATGCGTGCGGTCGCAGGGCGTTATCCCGACCTGCACATCATCCATCTGGATGCGCACGCCGACCTGCGCGACGACTATCTGGGCGCTAACCTGTCCCATGCGTGCGTCATCCGCCGCTGCTGGGACCTGGTTGGTGACGGACGTATCTTCCAGTTCGGCATCCGCTCGGGCGAGCGTGCCGAGTTTGCCTGGGGTTGTGACCATGTAACCACCCAGAAGTTCAATCTGGAAGGTCTGGACAAGACCGTCGAGGCGCTCCAAGGCAAGCCGGTTTACTTCACCCTTGATCTGGACGTGCTCGACCCGTCGGTCTTCCCCGGCACCGGTACCCCTGAGGCTGGCGGCATCTCCTTCGAGGCGCTGCGCATCGCAATCACCCTCATTTGCAGCAAGCTCAACATCGTCGCCTGCGACGTCAACGAGCTCGCGCCCACCCTTGACCCCTCCGGTGTTTCCACCGCGGTTGCCTGCAAGGTGGTTCGCGAAATGCTGCTCGCTTTCCCCGATTACTAATATCCCCTATTCTCACATATACGAACATTTAAGGAGGACGTTTTACGATGGCAAAAGTTTTAATCATCGGCTGCGGCGGCGTTGCGTCGGTCGCAATCCACAAGTGCTGCCAGAACAGCGAGGTCTTTGAGGAAATCTGCATCGCAAGCCGCACCAAGTCCAAGTGCGACGCGCTGAAGGAAAAGCTCGAGGGCACCACCAAGACCAAGATCACCACCCGTCAGGTCGATGCCGACAAGGTAGACGAGCTGATCGCACTCATTAACGACGTTAAGCCCGATCTCGTCATGAATATCGCCCTGCCCTATCAGGATCTGACCATCATGGACGCTTGTCTGGCCTGCGGCGTTAACTACATGGACACTGCAAACTACGAGCCCGAAGATCTGAACGATCCCGAATGGCGTGCAAGATACGAGAAGCGCTGCGAGGAGGCTGGCTTCTCGGCATACTTCGATTACTCCTATCAGTGGGACTACCGCGAGAAGTTCGAGAAGGCCGGTCTGACCGCACTGCTCGGCTCCGGTTTCGATCCGGGTGTTACCCAGGCATACTGTGCATACGCACAGAAGCACCTGTTTGACCAGATCGACACCATCGACATTCTGGACTGCAACGGCGGTGACCACGGCTACCCGTTCGCAACCAACTTTAACCCCGAGATCAACCTGCGTGAGGTATCCGCACCCGGTTCCTACTGGGAGGACGGCCACTGGGTTGAGATTCCGGCCATGTCTATCAAGCGTGAGTACGACTTCGATCAGGTCGGCCACAAGGACATGTACCTGCTGCACCACGAGGAAATCGAGTCGCTGGCACAGACCATCCCGGGCGTTAAGCGCATCCGCTTCTTTATGACCTTCGGTCAGAGCTATCTGACCCACATGAAGTGTCTGGAAAACGTCGGCATGCTGTCCACCGAGCCCATGATGTTCGAGGGTCACGAGATCGTGCCCATCCAGTTCCTCAAGGCACTGCTGCCCGACCCGGCAACCCTCGGCCCGCGCACCGTCGGCAAGACCAACATCGGCTGCATCTTCACCGGCAAGAAGGACGGCAAGGAAAAGACCGCTTACATCTACAATGTCTGCGATCATCAGGAGTGCTACAAGGAAGTCGGCTCGCAGGCCATCTCCTACACCACCGGTGTTCCGGCGATGATCGGCGCGATGATGCTGCTGACCGGCAAGTGGAACAAGCCTGGCGTGTACACCGTCGAGGAGTTCGATCCCGATCCGTACATGGAAGCGCTTAACAAGTGGGGTCTGCCCTGGCAGATCAACGATAACCCGGTACTGGTGGACTGATGCCCATGCGTACCCCCTACTTTGTCATAGACGAGACCGCGCTGCGACACAATCTGGAAATTTTGAAAAACGTCTCCGAGCGGGCAGGATGCAAGATCCTGCTCGCCCAGAAGGCATTCTCTATGTTCTCGGTCTATCCCATCATCCGTCAGTACCTCGCAGGCACAACGGCGAGCGGTCTGTACGAGGCGCGTCTGGGTCACGAGCACTTTGGCGGCGAGACCCACGTCTTCAGCCCGGCCTATCGCCCGGACGAGTTCGAGGAACTGCTGTCCTACGCGGACGACTTTGTCTTTAACTCTCCCGCGCAGGTGCGCCGTTTTGGACCGCTGGCCAAAGCGGCTGGCAAGTCCATCGGTCTGCGCCTCAACCCCGAGTGCTCGACGCAGGAAGGCCACGCCATTTATGACCCCTGCTCGCCCGGTTCCCGTCTGGGCACCACGCTTGCAAACTTCGACGAGGATATCCTGTCCATGCTGGACGGTCTGCACTTCCACACGCTGTGCGAACAGGGCTCTGACGCGCTCGAAGTCACCGTGCAGGCTTTCGAGGAAAAGTTCGGCAAGTACCTGCATGACATGAAATGGCTCAATCTGGGCGGCGGACATCACATCACCCGCGACGGATACGACATCGACCTGCTCGTGCGCATCGTCACCCATCTGCGCGAGACCTATAACGTCGAGGTCTATCTGGAACCCGGTGAGGCCGTCGTGCTGAACGCCGGTTTTCTGGTGTCCAGCGTGCTCGACGTGATGCACAATGGCATGGATATCGCCATTCTGGACGCTTCTGCGGCCTGCCACATGCCTGACGTGCTGGAAATGCCCTATCGTCCGCCCATCCTGAACAGCGGTGAGGCAAACGAGAAGGCACATACCTATCGTCTGGGCGGTCCGACCTGTCTGGCGGGCGACGTGATCGGTGACTACTCCTTCGATCAGCCGCTGCACATCGGCGATCAGGTAGTATTCGGCGATATGGCGCTGTACACCATGGTCAAGACCAACACCTTTAACGGTATGGGTCTGCCCTCCATCGTCTGGCGCGATGCGTTGGGCAAGGAAACGCTCATCAAGTCCTTCGGATACGAGGATTTCAAAACGCGTTTGTCTTAAATATAAGCAAAAGCCTCTGTGGTTTTCTCCACAGAGGCTTTCTTTTTTACCAACTCATCATTTCCTGCTCACGCGGCAGCAGCTGGGTCTCATAGTTTGCGATTTTCTGGTTGAGACGATCGAGTGAGCGCTGCATATCTGCCATGCGCTGCACGAGCTGGTCACGCTGCTCAATCAGAATGGCTTTGCGCGCGGGCGCGGTATCCGGTCCCTGCTGGAACAGGGCGACATACTCGATGAGCGCTTCGATCTGCACCCCGGCAGAGCGCATGCACTTCATCAGTTCCACCCAGCTGCATGCATTCTCGTCATAGTCTCGAATACCGCTCTTGCTGCGCGGCACAGGCGGAATCAGTCCGATGCGCTCGTAGTAACGCAGGGTGTCCGCCGAAACATCATATTTTTTACTCACTTCCGCAATGGTCACAATACACGTCTCCTCTTACTCATAAAACAAACAAAAACCGGTCGAGCGTCAGGACGCAAATCCTTCTTTTGGGTCAGTGCTTTTGCGCAGCATCTATCCTTCCGGTGCGAAAGTCCAAACCACAGTGCGGACAGACGCGAACCTCCCGCAGTCCGCTTTTGCGGAACGGACGGTAGAACCGGCCGCAATTCGGACAGCGGTTTTGCAGAATACCGCCCCAGAATCCAACAATCAGAATGACCCCGTACACAAGATAAGTCCAGACCTCGCCCACATCCAGCACGCGGACAGCTACGGCAGCGGGAAGCAGACAAAACAGCAGGATAGCAGACCGGCAGCGCGTGCGTTCCATCTTTTTGAATGCATTTTGAAGCTCTTCGGGCGTACGTTCCATCATAGTTCATTCACCTGCTTATTACACACTTTTTAATATAGGATATCTCTGCGTGCGGTGCGCGTCAAGATATAGACTATATAGATATTCCAGGTCATTTTTGGACATAAAGTAAAACGTGCAATCATGTTTGTATGCCCACCTATCAGCGTCTCGATGGTCTCGTCCGACCGCGTCCTTCGTTTCCTTTTTTCTAGTATACTGTCTGGAGTGCACTCTAAGTCAAGGGTAAAAAATGATCCCACGCAAAAACGTGGGATCATACAGCGTTGTTCCTTACACCTTGCCGTACAGATGCTCCTCATGCACCGCACGGTTGAGCTTGCGCATCTCGGGCACAATAAAGCAAGCGACAATGATTGCCGAGCTTGCGTCCGCGATGGGAGCCGAGTACAAAATGCCGTTGAGGCCGAAGAACAGCGGCAGAATGAGCATGAGCGGAATGAGCAGCAGAAGCTGACGGAGCATAGACAGAATGGATGCCTTGAGCGGCTGTCCAGTCGCCTGGAAATAGCTGGTCGAGACGATCTGGAAACCTGCGCAGAAAATGCTGAACAGGTAAATACGCAGACACTTGACTGCAAAATCACTGAAGCTTGCGTTGTCGTCGCCAAAGATACCAATGATAGTCTCAGGCATGGTCTGGCAGAAAATCCAGCAGACAAAAATCAGGATGGTGGCAAAAATGACAGCCATCAGATAGGTGCGGCGGATACGGTCGAACTTGCGTGCACCACGGTTATAGCCCAGAATCGGCTGTGCACCGATACCGACACCAACGCCGAATGCGCCCATAATCATGGCGATCTTGGTCACAACGCCCATGGCGCTCAGTGCGATATCACCCGAAATACCGGATGCCAAATCGCCGTAGTACACGAGCGACTTGTTCATAACCACCTGCATGATGCAGGCAACCGACTGAGTGATACCCGACGAGATACCCAGCGTCAGGAAACGCAGGATAAGCGATGTATCGGGCTTCATCAGCTTGCGGTCTAAGCGCATGTGGCGGGGATTGTTCTTGGACGGGCGGATAAAGTACAGCGTCAGCACGACAGCCGAGATAATCTGCGAGGTGATGGTCGCGATGGCCGCACCTTTAACGCCCCAGTGGAACACGAAAATATAGACCGGGTCAAGTACGGTATTGAGTGCTGCGCCGATCAGCATGCCGTACATGGACATGCGCGGGTGGCCGTCGGTACGTGCGAGGTTAGACAGCACGATACTGACGAGATTAAACGGTGTGCCCAGCAGGATGATGCCCGTGTAGTCGATGGCATAAGGCATGATGTTCTCGGTCGCACCGAACAGGGTCAGAATAGGCTGCAGGAAGATCAGGCCGAGTGCCATGAGTACAAGGCCGAGTGCGATGGTGAAGCTGAATGCGTTGTTGAGTGCCTGACGGGCTTCGTGCTCGTTCTGCTCACCCAGTCGAATGGCGGCATGCGCCGAGCTGCCCGCACCGATCATGGTACCGAAGGCGAGCAGAATGGTCATCAGCGGAAAGGCAACCGTCGTCGCGGCGTTGCCCAAGTAGCCGACACCCTGACCAATAAAAATCTGGTCGACAATGTTATAAATGGAGTTAATCAGGCAGGAAATAATCGCCGGGAGCGAAAAATTGATGAGCAGCCGTCCGACCGGCAGGGTGCCCAAGGGGTTTTCTTCCTGCACAGGTGCTGCGCTCTGTGTATTCATATATTTTACTTCTCCTCCTCTTTGCTCTCGATCAATTTGCTCAGGCTATCGCACGATCCCTTTGCCATGCGTTCCAGCAGATGCAGAACCTGTTCGCGCTCTTCGGGTGTGAATCCCTCGGTAATCTGCGCATTCCAGCTGTCGCGCAGGTCATATACGCGCTCGATGAGTCCGCGTGCCTGCTCGGTGATGTACAGATGACGCACGCGCTTGTCGTACTCGTCTACCTCAATGCGCACGTATCCCTGCTGCACCATCTTCTGCACGGCCTTGGTCACCGTGCCCTTGTCAAAACTGCCGATACGCGCTAAGTCGTACATGGTAATGCCCTCATTCTCGGCGATGCGCAGCAGGAAAAACTGCTGACCTGAACCGATTTGGTCGGCTTCCAGACTCAAATCAAAATATCGTCCGGTATTGCGCTGGATGATGGAAATGTACTTGAGAAAGGTGATCGACTGCCGTTCCATGGATATCCTCCCCTGATAATTGTTTATGTTGTCAACTTTCTGGATGATATTTTACGGCAAAATTGTTGCATAGTCAACTATTTATTTGCAATTTTTTACTTCTTAGCAAAAATCGGCAATTTCACGCAAAAAAGACACGGTATCTGCATGAGAAACCGTGTCTTTGCACACAACAATATTACTTCGCTGCGGCCGCTTGCAGGATTTTTTCCTTTCGGCGCAGACGGCGCATGGTCAGCACGTAGGAGATGACCAGCGGCGTGAGCGAGCCCGGCCACGCCAGCGCGTAAGCGACGCTGATGCCCGCAAAACCAAAGGGTGCGGCCAGTGCGATACAGCCCACCGCACGCATGACCAGTTCCATAATGCCCGCAATCGTGGGCACGATGCCCTGTCCGAGTCCCTGCAAGGTATAGCGCAGGATGAAGAGCAACGAGAGCGTCCAGTAGAACAGGCTGGTCAGGCGCAGGTACTCGGCCGCCATCGCGATAACCTCGGGTGCATCGGACACGAACAGCGATACCAGCGGTGCACCAGCGAAAATCGCAATGCAGGTGATGACCGCCGTGTAGCCCAGTGACATGGCCGCGCAGCGATGCACACCGGTGCGGATACGAGCGATCTTGCCTGCGCCGTAGTTCTGGGCGGCATAGGTCGCCATGGTCATGCCGAACGAGCTGAGCGGCGAGCAGACAATCTGTTCGATCTTCTGTGCAGCTGTGTAAGCCGCAACCGCAAGCTCACCCTGTGCATTGAGCACGATCTGCAAAATGATGACGCCGATACCGATGATCGAGGCCTGAAAGCCCATCGGCAGACCGATCACTGCATGCTGCCAGATCTCGCCCCGTGTCAGACGAAAATCGTCACGGCGCACGTGCAGCATGGGAAACTTCTTCCCGATGTACACGACACACAGCAGGCCGGAAACAACCTGTGCAATCACGGTCGCCCACGCTGCGCCTGCAACGCCCATTTTAAACACAATGATGAACACCAGATCAAGCACCACGTTTACGATGCTGGACAAAATCAAGAACAGCAGCGGTGTCCGGCTGTCGCCCAGTGCACGCAAGACGTTCGACAGGACATTAAACAGCATAGCTGCAAACACGCCTGCATAGATAATAACAATATAGGAATAGGCATCGTCCAGAATGGCCGCCGGGGTCTGCATGGCAACCAGAATCGGACGCGCCAGCGGTACCGAAATTGCGGTCAGGATGACAGTCACAACCGCACCAATCACGATATTGGCCGCGAAGCTGCGCCGCACGCTCTCCAGATCGTTCGCACCAAAATGTCGTGCGGTCACGATGGATAAACCGGCTGTCATACCCTGTACGAAGCCGATGATGAGAAACATAATGCTTCCCGTACAGCCAACCGCCGCCAGCGCGTTAACGCCCAGTGTCTGGCCGACGATCAGCGTGTCCATCATATTATAGAATTGCTGAAATAGATTACCACCCAAAAGCGGCAGCGTAAACAGAAAAATCAGTTTGGCAGGGCCGCCCTCTGTCATCGTCTTGGTCATGTTCTTCCCCTTTCCAACCAACGCGGATATCTTCTCCATTATAGCCACATCGCGCCTTTCCGCAAAGCCGCGAAAAATACAAATTTTTCGTGATTTTTCCCGCCCTCCTTCGTCAGGATGACAGTCCTTTTTCCGTGCTCCATCTGTTTATTGAAACTTGCACCTTATGCCTCTGTATGCGTGTAAATATCTGGTGTCTTGACCAGCGCTGTGATACAATATCTGTGTATTCCACCCACGCAAGGAGGCACGTATTATGTTTGTATCCTTTTCCGGCGGCGGTCGTCGCCCCGACTCCATTTTGATTCCCATTTTGTATATGGTATTCGGCATTCCCCTGATCCTCTATCCGGGCATGACCGGCCGGCTATTCTGTCTGGCGCTGTCCATCGGCGCTTTCGTCTACGCCTTCGCACAGCTTCTGCGCTATTTCCGCGCCAAGCGCCGCGGCTGGACGTACACCAGCGACAAACTGCTCGGCATCCTCTTTCTGATTATCGGTCTGTTCTGCCTGTTCGGCTGGCGCATCATCCTGTCTTTCCTGCCCGTCATGCTGGGCATTCTGCTGCTGATTGACGCGCTCGCCCGCCTGCCCATGACCATCGATGCCTTCCAGCTCGGTCTGCCCGGTCGTGTTCCCGTCCTGGTCTCCACCCTGCTGCCGCTCATTCTGGGTATCATCATGCTCATGGACCCCTTCGGCGTCACCAGCATGCTCATTCGCTTTTTCGGCATCGGTCTGATCGCAGACGGTGCCTGCGCACTGGTCGCAGCCCTCTATGCCCGTCGTGACAGCCATTCCGACGATCCTTGGAACGGCAGCCGCTATCGCTAAAAAAATTTTCTCCGCATTGTGTGACATGGTCACGGTAAAATCTCTCCCGATCGGGTATACTAAGTACAACATCAAACAAAAAATATTCCGGCATCCCGCCGTAAAGAAAGATTGTGGAGGTATCACTATGTTGACGCTGACCAAAGAAAATTTTGAACAGGAAGTTTTACAGTCCGACCGTCCGGTTTTAGTCGATTTCTGGGCACCCTGGTGTGTCTACTGCCGCCGCATCTCTCCCGTCCTCGATCGCATGGACGGTCAGAGCGATGTCGTGATCGCAAAGATCAACATTGACGAGCAGCCCGAGCTGGCTGAGCGCTTCGGTGTTGAAGTCATTCCGACGTTTTATCTGTTCCAGAACGGTGCGCATGGCGACAAGCTGATCGCACCCGGTTCACAGGCACAGCTTGAAGATTGGATCGCCGCACAGCGCGGCTGAACAGGAGGGTTTATTCCATGAAGCATTCGACCTATGACGTTGTCATCATCGGCGGCGGCCCAGGCGGCTACGCCGCAGCACTCTACTGTGTCCGCGCCGGCCTGAGCACGCTGGTACTGGAAAAGCTGTCCGCCGGCGGACAGATGGCAACCACGACCCAGGTAGACAACTACCCTGGTTTTGACGAGGGCATTGACGGTTTTGAACTGGCAGAAAAGATGCAGCGCGGCGCTGAGCGTTTTGGCGCAGAGACCGAGTATGCAGAAGTGACTGCACTTGACCTGACCGCGCAGCCCAAGCGCATCACCACCAGCGCGGGCGAGGTATTTGGCCGAACGGTCATTCTGGCAACCGGCGCTTCTCCCCGTCCGTTGGGTATTCCGGACGAGGATGCTCTGCGCGGCCGCGGTGTCTCCTACTGCGCGACCTGCGACGGCATGTTCTTCCGCGGCAAGACGGTCGTTGTCGCAGGCGGCGGCAACTCGGCTGCCGAAGACGCACTGGTGCTGTCCAAGATCTGCAAGAAGGTCTATCTGGTACATCGCCGTGACACCCTGCGCGCAACCAAGAGCTATCTTGCGCCGCTGGAAAAGGCTTCCAATCTGGAGTTTGTCTGGAACAAGCAGATCGACCGTCTGATTGCACCCGACGGCCAGCTGACCGGAATCGGCATGACCGACCGTGTCACCGGCGAAGTATCCACGCTGGAAACCGACGGTCTGTTCGTCGCCATTGGCCGTGTACCCGACACCGCACTGATTGCCGGTCAGGTCGAGCTCGACAAGCAGGGCTACATCGTTGCCGACGAGACCACCCGCACCAGTGTGCCCGGTGTCTTTGCAGCCGGTGACGCACGCGTAAAGCCCCTGCGCCAGATCATCACGGCTGCATCGGACGGTGCAACCGCATCCAAGTTCGTTGAGGAATATCTCAACCAGCTCTAACCCCATACAGACACAAAAAAGCGAGGCATAACGCCTCGCTTTTGATTTCTCCATCAGCCGATACCGCCGTAGGCGATACCCAGCAGGAACACGGCCATGGTCAGCCCGCAGAACACATATTTATAGAGCGGATAATACCAACCGCCGACGCGGCGCGCTCTGCCCAGAGAGACCGCGTCCTCCACCTTCTCGCGTCCCCAGACCCACGCGAACAAGATACCGGCCAGACCGGCACCAAGCGGGCACACGTAGATGGATACAAAGTCCATCCAGTCGGAGACGATACCCTGAATGCACAGGGATACGATCGAGCCGATGATCGCAATCACGACAACCGCGCCAGCGCGGCTGAAGTGCAGATGATCCTGCAAGGTGGCAACCGGTGCCTCAAACAGGTTGACCAGCGAGGTCAAGCCCGCAAGCAGGACAGCCAGGAAGAAGATAATCATGACAGTCTGACCACCTGGCATAGCTGCAAACAGGTTGGGCAGATAGATAAACATCAGACCCGGGCCGCCGTCAAACGCGGTGCGTCCGGTCGCTGCCATCGCCGGAACGATGACCAGTGCAGCGAGCATAGCTGCCAGCGTGTCAAACAGCGCAACCTTCCACGCAGAGCTAACGATGTCTTCCTTGTCAGACAGGTACGAACCGTAGATAATGGTACCGTTGCCCGCCAGCGACAGCGAGAAGAACGACTGTCCGAGTGCGTAAACCCACATTTCGGGCTTTTTGAGCATCTCGGGATCAACGGTGAACATCCAGCGATAACCGTTGGACGCGCCATCCTGGAAGCCGACATAGATCACCAGTCCGATAAACAGCACATAAAACAGCGGAATCATAATCTTGTTGGCACGCTCGATGCCGCCTGCAATGCCCAGTGCCATGATAACAAAGGTCACAACCAGCGCGATGATCAGCCACATATTGTTGCCGAATGCAGCAGCAGTCTGACCAAATGCCTGTTCATAGCCCGACACGTCGCTCACGTCCGCGCCATAGGCCAGTGCCGAGCCAGTGAACGCACCGAACAGGTACTTGAAAATCCAGCCAACAACGACCGAATAGCCGATCGCGAGCGCCAGTGCGCCCACCATGGGCAGCATGCCGATCGCCGTACCCACGCGCTTTTTGCCGCGCGATGCGCATGCCTGCTCAAATGCACCGACCGGGCCGGTGCGTGCCGCACGGCCGAAGCTCATCTCGCCGATGACACCCGAAAAACCGATCACAATGTCAAAAATCAGATACGCGATCAAAAACGCGCCGCCGTACTTGGCAACACGGCTGGGAAACAGCCAGATATTTCCCATACCGACTGCCGAGCCGATACACGCCAGGATAAAACCCCACTTTGATCTCCAAGCATCGCGCGCAGCATCGGCTGCGCCCTGCTGTTTGGTCATATCAAACACCCCTTTTGCCTGCGCAGGCTCCTCTGCGCCTCGTTTCTAAAAAAATGCCCGCGGATGATGTGCACAATCCGCGGACATCTCATGTCTATGTACTGCGCTCACGCGCACGGTCATTTATCGAACAGCGATTGCCTCGATCTCAACCAGCGCGTCCTTGGGCAGACGTGCAACCTCGACCGCAGAACGCGCCGGGCAGTCACCCTCGGGGAAGAAAGTTGCGTATACAGCGTTCATCGCACCGAAGTTCTCCATATCGCTCAGGAAAACGGTGGTCTTGATGATGCGATCCATGCCAACGCCAGCCTCTGCCAGGATTGCCTTGATGTTCTGCAGCGACTGCTTGGTCTGCTCTGCAATACCTGCCGGGAATGCGCCGGTCTCGGGATTGATAGGCAACTGACCAGAAGTGTAGATCAGGCCGTTTGCCACAACTGCCTGCGAGTACGGGCCGATTGCGGCCGGTGCAAATGCCGAATGAATGATATTTTTCATAATATTCTCTCCTCTCTTTTGCCTAGCCTTATTTAACCTTACCATGCTCACATCGCTTTGTCAATAGCGCACAAAATGTTTTGACCGTCATCTGGTTTTTTCCATGGAATATGGCGGATTCGGAAGAATTTGGCCGTCATATTTACTGCGGCTGCGGGTCACAATACTAACAGCAACACCCCCAAAAAACACAAACACAAAGGAGAAATGTATCATGACTAACAATAAGAACAGCTCGAATCAGATGGTTGTCCCCGAAGCTCGTGCCGCTATGGATCGCTTCAAGATGGAAGCTGCCGCTGAAGTCGGCGTAAACCTCAAGGAAGGCTACAACGGTGAGCTGACTTCCCGTCAGGCAGGCTCGATCGGCGGTCAGATGGTCAAGAAGATGATCGAGGCTTACGAGCAGAATCTGGCTTCCAACGGCTGATTCAGAGCAAAAAAATGATGCCATAAAGCATCAAACGTGACAAAGAACCCGCTGCAAAAGGTTTATTTTGCGGCGGGTTCTCTTATGTTTACTTTATGTACTTATATGTTAGCTTTCAAGCCTTTATGAAGCCTTGGAGCTTTCCCAACTCGTCCACACTTCTCGTGCTGTATTGGACGATCGAGTATATTCATGATTGGTCGTTGCCTCGGTTACCTCGTAGAAGCCCCAGTAACCAGAACCAACATCTGCAAAACGGGTTCCGGCGCCTTGATCAATGGCGTTCAGATCGGGGATGCGCGCCAACATGCGATTGACAGTGGTCGCAGTCTCACCGCGAGCGATCGACTGTTCCGGTCGGAAGGTGCCGTCTTCGTAGCCGGTCACCCATCCATAACTTATCGCCGTCCGAACGGCATCATAATACCACATATTTACAGATACATCAGAAAAGTCAACCGTTTGATCGGTACTGATCTTGGCAAAACGAGCCGCAATTACAGTAAACTCCGCACGGGTAATTGCCTGATCTGGGCGGAAGGTTCCATCCTCATAGCCTCGGATAACGCCGCTTTTCGTCAACTCTGCAACCGCATTATAATACCACGCCTGCGCAGTCACATCGGAAAACTGCACCGATAGATCGTTCTTATGCTCGAGCAGCAAGTTATAGAATACCTGCGCAACCTCCGCACGGGTAATGTTGGATTCCGGTCCAAATAAGCCCGTATCATATCCGATCATATAAGCTCTATGGTGCTCGATGTCGAACACCTTGGAAATGCCGGTATCATTCGGATCGGCAATGTGCTCGTCTCTCTTGGCCTCCGGCTCAGAAGTCTCCTTCTTGGACTTCTGTTTCTCGGTCTTAGGGTTCGTGTTTGGTGCTTCGGGATGAGACGCTCCACCGCCCGGATTTGCTGGCTGGTCAGGTTTGGTATTGCCGTCCGTGGGCTTATCGCCTTCTGACGTGCCGCCATTCGGATCTTTATTGTCCAAGTTTTCCGTCTCCGGCTTTGCTTCCCAATGTGCATAGATCGTAACGTCCTGTGTAAACTGATGCTTGGTATCCACCTTTACACCCTGTTCCAGCGCCGTAAACCAACCGACAAACGTAAATCCATCATACGTCGGTGTAGGCAGCACCGATAGCGTTCCGTCGGCTTCGGTTTCTGCGCTTGCAGGATTGACAACTCCGCCATTTGCATCAAAGGTAATCGTATGCGTTGTCTTTTTGACCAGTCGCGCCTCCTGTTTGTCCTCACTGGTGTCCACCATATACGCCGGATTGTCGCTCTTGAAGAGGTGCCGCGGCAGAGCATCAGGCGTATAGCTTGCAGCCAATTCCGTCGTAAAATTAGGCGACGGTACAGGCGCGTCATTCTGCTCCAACGCATAGTTAATTGCTTCTGCGCACTCCTCGGTCACGCCGATTTTGCTTGCCTCGTCCAGTTTTCCCGCAACGGTAATTTTCACCGGTACGTTATCGACATACTTCGCATCATTCTGCGCCAAATATACGTTACTGCGGACGGACGCTCCGTCTGCACCGACCGCGCTGTTATCCCAAACCGTCACCTGATCTGCGAGTTTGAGCGCACCCGGCGAAACAGGTCCAAAAAAGTAATCCTGTGCGCCTCGCACTGCAATACCACCTGCTGGGGTCTTGGTGCTGTGATTCTGCGTAACCGAAGCGTTTTTCAGCGTCACCTCAGTGCCTGCAATACATACGCCTGCTGCGCTGTTCGCCTGATTCTGCGTGATTTCTGTGTTCTGCACAAGGATATTTTCTTTGTCTCCTCTTATTTGAAACACATACAGTCCGCCGCCATCGCCTTCGCACCGATTGCCAAAAATACGTATCGGCTCAGCTCCCGCGTCCGAAGAACCGATTACCGAATTCGAGTTGCTCAAATGAATCGCAACACCACCACCGCAAGGCTGAATGTCCGGTACTGTGTCATCACGAATACTCTTGTTGTTCGATATTTCACCGCCATTTATCACAACACTTTGCTCAGAATATATACCGCCGCCCATTGCAGCTTTATTATCCGAGACCTTGCTGTTCTCAATGCGTGCACTTCCGCCCAAAGAAACACCACCGCCTACATTGTCTGTATTTTGAGAGATCGTGCACTTTTTAATGATAATATTGGTTTCACCCGATGTATAGATTCCACCGCCGAACCCTTCTCCAATGAACGGGGAATTCTTATCGATTGCCGTATTTCCCGAAATTTCACATGCTTCCAGAGTGACATCCACATTAGAATAAACGTAAATACCGCCACCATTACCCGGAATAAGATCATTTCCTGCCATATTATCGGCGATACGGTAGTTTTTCAGATTAACTTTTGCATCCCTGCCGATATAAATGCCCGCACCATCTAACGCTTTATTGCCTGTGCAGCTGCCTCCCGTGATATCAAGCGTTGCTCCATTCCCAACGTAGATGACGCCACCCTCATAGGCTGTATTACGATCAATCTGTCCGCCGGAGATTGTACCGTGAACAGCCGAGCCGTACAGATGTACACCACCAGCCTTGCCCCGCGTGCTGCTGTCATTATCTGCGATTGTACCACCGGTCATGCGAAAAGCAGCCGAACTGCCCGCAGGATTTCCCGCTACAATCATCATAACAGCGCCTGCATAATATGCACTTGTCGAGTACTTCGGTGTGTTTCCGGTAATCTCTCCACCATGCAGATTGATTTCTGCTGTAATGTTCGCGACACCAGGGTTATAATGCGCAATGGTTCCAGCAATCGGAATCGCCGAATCTTTCGTGTTTCCGCTAATTTTTCCGCCATACATGTTGAAGACGCCGTTTTCTACAAGAACGGTCGAACCTGGCTGACCCGGAACACCCTGAAGACCGGTGATTGTCACACCGTCATAAATATTCAGCTCGCCTTTTTCCTTGTATGACAGGCTTCCAACAGTTAAAAATGCAGATGCTCTGTAATGACCTTCACCGTCAAAGGTCAGCTCATTGCGCGCACCGCCGTCCGGCATACCGAGCGACAGCGTGCCGCCGGTACGCATCTGGAACTGCAACAGCGAACCGTCTCCCCTATCTTCAAAGGTGAGGGTATGTCCATTGCCCAAAATCGTAATATCTTTTCTGATATCGACCTGCTTGGACCGGCATGCAAAGTCATCAGTGATCGAAATGACATACTTTTTTCCCGCATCATCTGTTTCCGCGTTGATCTGGTCCATTGCTTTGATCAATGCATCATAGCCATCGACCGAAATCTCGCTGGAAGATGCATTCTCAACCGGCTCAGCAACCTCCTCAGGCTGAGGATCTGCTGTCGGCTGTACGCTATCTGCCGGTTGGGGTGTCGTGCTTGTCTCCGTGTGCTCCCCTTCGGTCTCCAGTTCAACACCGGTCATCGGCACGCTTGGTGGTGCAATCTCCCCACCGACATCGGGCACATCAACCGTCTCCACATCGACCACAAGATTTGCATACGCAACGGTTGAGCAAACTTGTGATGTGAGCAGGCTGAATGCCAAGAGCAGCCATAAAAATCTTTTCTTCATACATTGTATCCTCCTATCAATTCAATTTAAGCAACCAGAACTTCACTGCCGCAGCAGGATGAGTCGCAGCAATCCCTCCTTCGGAAAATCAAATTTCATCCGTTCTGGAATTTGCTTCATCCCCCACTGCCTGCGCGGTGTCTGTTTATCCAGTCTTTTTCCGCAGCAGCCCAGTCTATATTGTTCCGCAGCGCTGTCCATACCTCATGGTCATCGGTCATGGTATAATCGTGTGAATTTGTAGCCTCCTGAATGGCCGCATAATACCATGCACTTTGGGGATTATCCGGCCATCTGGTCATTTCGGCCAGCATGTAATCGGCGTGCGGCTTACGTCCCAGCATGTTGTTGATCACCGTTGCAACCTCCGCGCGTGTCATGGCAAGATCAGATGCAAAGACATTGTTCTCATAGCCATGCACCCAGCCAGCGGCAGCCGCAATATTGATGTCCCGGCGTGCCCAATGGTGCATAATGTCTGCAAACAGATCTTGTGCCGCAGTATCTTCTCCGTTCATAAACCGTGTCGCAATAGCTGCAAACTCCGCTCGGGTGATTCTAGCATTGGGACGAAATGTTCCATCTTCATAGCCGCAAAGCACACCCAAATTCACCATCGTCGAGATTGCATTGTTATACCAGTCTTTGGGCGAAACGTCCGAGAAGCTGTTCGATGTCATCCAAAACTGATCCCGAGCTTCATCGGTTAACAGGCGGAAGAAAATCGTCGCGACCTCGGCACGGGTAATGGATACATTGGGTCGAACCGTGCCATCCTCCGCATAACCGATCAGATAAGCATAATGATCTTTCGTGTTCAGCCACAGCGTTCGAGCTGCCACACCGTGTGCCGTCACATCATCCGGAATGTCAACAACTTCCTTATCGATCTCGGTTTTGTCTTCTTTTCCATTGCTGCCGTTTTTGCCTGCATCGTTTGCTTCCGAATGGCGTGCACCGCCGCCAGCGCGTGCTGTGAAATGCGCAGTTACAGTAACGGTCTGTCCCAGCTGATCGACTCCCAGTTTTACTGGGATGTTCAGCACTTCACCACTGGGCCAGAGCTGCTTGCCCAAACTATCGCTGCTCCAGCCCTGAAAGCGTCCGTTCTCACCAGCAATCGCTCGCGCTGTCAGTTGTCTCTCGGGCAGTTCGCCTCGTCCGGCAGCTGCAACCTCTTCCGGGGTATAAGTCAGAATTTGTTCCGACTGTTCAACTTTGCCGTACGTATCCTCACGGCAGAGATAGCGAATCACAATCTGACGAGTGTCGGCAATATCATCTGCGTTGCGGTCTGCTTCAAACTGCCAGCTTCCCTGTAAAGTCAAATCATGGGCAGGCATTTTGATCTGTTCTTCCCGCTCGCCGATGCCATTCCAGCCCGAAAACGTATAGATTCCCGGTACGCCATCTTTCTCGGCTCGAATGACTGTCCGCACACAGTATCTAGTATCCAAAGTCACCATAGCACCTGCAAGGTAAGTTTCGGAGTCCTGCGGAAGCTGCGCCTGCTCAGGCTGTCCGCTCCAAGCATACGTTACCTTGTATCTCGCTTCCTTGTTATCAGGTATTCCGTTCTGGTTGCTGTCAGCGGCCCATACCGCATAGAGTGTCTGCGTCATTCGATTGTCAAAAAAGACGACATTACAGGCTTCTGGAGTTGCTTCCTCACTCTCGCGATAGACTTTATCCTGCGGATTTTCTTGTGACCAGTGCAGAAAGACCATATTTTCGGGCGCGTCAATTACGACGTTTGTCGGAAGCTTGGGCACATATGCATGTCCCGGCTCTAATGCTCGCTCCTGCACGTCCATGACAAACTGGCTACCGCCGGCAATCGTGCCGTATGCGGTCTGGAACGTCAGCTGATAGACTTGCTCGGGTCTGAAATGTGGTGTAAAGGTGATGACCGTTCCACCTGCAACCTGATCGAAGGTCTGAACGCCCAATACTTGTCCATCCGACAGCATCCGATCGCCATAATCGACCGTCCCGTGATCGAATACATAGCCATCCTTCGCCTGTGCCTCTGCTGGCACAGTTTCCACCTGCGTCCACTGCGTTGCTCCATCCAAATTGATGATCTGCTCTGTTCCCTGTACCGTGCCACACTCTGTGTCAGCACTCACATAACGCACAAAGACCTGGCGTTCATCCGCGATGCCATCATGGTTGCGGTCTGGAACAAAATGCGCAGTAAACACGGTATCCTTGGTGTATGCCGTTGCTCGGAACGTTCCCATTGCAATATCCGGGTCTGTCAAACCATCTGCCTGCCAATAGGCGAACGCATATCCGGTCTGTGCCACAGGCTGCGGAATTGCGTGCGGATACGCTGCGCCATCCTGTTTATTCACGGATTCATCCATGTTGCCAATCAAATTGCCTTTGCTCTGATCGGCTGACTGGTAAGTGAATCGAACCTGCGCTGTATCCGGGACAAGATCTCTGTTTTGATCGGCGGCCAGATATGCAGTGACATAGATTGCAGCTTCATCTGTTCCCATGGTGTCATATGAGAATCGGGCAACGCCATGATTGTCATGGAGCAGGCTGGTTACCTGTGCCGTCGCGTTTTCCTGATATCCGGTAATCACATAGCCGTCTGGTGCAATCCATTCCACCGAATGTGGCTGTCCCTTAACCAAGTCCAGCTGTTCCCATCCCGGCTGAATGTGAACGCCATCTTTCGCATATTCATCTAGCTGCTGCGCGGATAGACCTGCACCGTCATCCGCAAACCCGGCATACAGTGTAAAGGTTTCCGCCTTTGGCCGGGCTTGAATCTTCAGATCAAACACAAAATCGTGCGCCATCGCCGTTTCGATCACACGCAAATCACCCGACCGCTTTTTCAGATAGTCCGACTGATCTAAATTGATATGTTCTTCTTCTGCGCCGGACAGAACGGTCTCATAGCTATCTCCACTGCGTATCTGTAATTTCTTTTCTTCCAAGGTGTATGTCTTTGACCCGATCGTAACTTCGGTCAGCAGCTGTCCGCTTCTCAAGTCTACATCGGTATCAAACGGCGACTGTGTGTCTTTCGCAATCAATCTGGAATCAGTCGGGGCACCGCCATATACAATGGCAGCCGTTCCCGTACCCAATCCATAATTCATCACATAGCGTCGGTTCAGCCAATCAATAAATCTACGGTTCTGATCGGAATTTTCTTTGCGGATACGCTCAAAATCAACGGCATTCCCATCGATTTCTACCGTACCATTCACCGTAAACGTACTCGAATACAGCAAATACAGGGTATCGCCGTCATGCAGCCTCGTGACCGTACCTAAGCCCATATAGTCAATCTGTTCGATCTCTGTGTCCGGCTGTGTTCCCTCCGCTCGCATGACTGCCGCGCTGCTGAGCACATAGTCCGTTCCGATCTGTTCACCAGAAACAGTATCACGTGCTGAAAAGCGGATATTGGCGCTCTGTCCTGCAAACTGAATGGAAAAACTCTGATCGGCAAGATAGGTTCCGTCTCTGTAAACTTTGACCGTTGCTGTGCCCTATATTGCAGCATCCGGTTCCACGGGTTCAGGTGTCTCTACAACCACATAGTCACTTGCACCGCCTTCATTGACCGGCGGCTCAGGTATTTTTTCCCATTGCGCCGTAAACGTTGTTTCACCGCTCAGCGAAAGCGTCTCTCCCGGTTGATATACATGATCATCCGCGTTTACTTTCCATCCTACAAAGCGATAGCGCTTCGGCACAGTAAATCCGCAATTATCTGGCGTTAACACCAAATACTTACCCGAAGCCTGCGCTTTTGCATCATTATACTCACGGTTCGGTTGATCGTCAGGAGGATTCATACTGTACGTTGCGCTGACCGGAATGTCTGTCACATATCCATCGACATGATATCCATTACGACTATACACAATGGAGTACCAGACAATCTTCTGATTTGCCTGAAGATTTAATTTCTCATATATGGCATCTAAGATTTCACGTTTGGGCTCGCGGATTAAATTCTTGTCCAGCAATCCTTCCCCCTCAGTCGGCACCGAATAGCGATCTCCCACTCTTGGTGCCTTTTGACGACCATTCTCTGTCAGAAATCCCGGTAAACCTGTCAAGTAATCATATTGCACTCCATCTATAGTAATCGGATCTCCTGGGCTTGGATAAAACTCCAATTCACTTACTCCGGAAGGCTTACCGATCAGTTTGGAAATATAAAATTTAGCAGATATTCCATTCGATGTAATCTTCCAAACTTCCTCATTCCAGTTGTCAGAAGAATTTTCTCGATAACGATGTATAATATTAGTCGTTCCGACTTCTTCCGCTGTAATGGCTGCGGTAAGTCCTGTCCCATTAATCGACACAATCGCCGAATCTTCAGACTCCCACACATGGTCTCCGTTTTCACTTCCACCTTGTGCAGTTAGGTTAGTCGATGTTCCCAGCACCATTGTCTGACTAGGCATCATTCTTCGTTCTCCCGGTGCTGCACGTTCTTCAGCGTTCACGCGTGTATCTATTTCTTCTAATTTATTTTCCTCTGCAGCCACTTCAAGCGGCGCAACCATGGTTGCCCATGCCTGCATTGGCATGCTCGCTGCCAGCATAACAAATACTGTTATAGCCGCAACCAAACGTTTGATAGACAAAAATATTCCTCCTTTAAAATCAACTTTTCATTTATCTGTCATTTTTCTTATGTTCTGCGATCATTTTCGCATGATAGGCTTGTTTTTGTGCCTTTACCTTCCCGGCACAAACCGGGCAGCCGCATCGCTTCCCTCCCGTCCGTGAAGCGATACTTGCGCACCAGACATGTCCTTGCTCGCAAATCCACCAGACCTTTTTCTTGCTTCCATGCGTCACATCATATGGTGTGAGCGTTCCATTCAAGGTTGGGTGCCACTGGGCTGCAATCTCAGGCATACAGGTAAACAAATCATTAAACCCCTTGAGCACTTTGCGGCCTGCACAATATGGACAGCCACAGGCGGCATGAGTTCGGGTGCGCACGGGTGTCTTCCAGGAATGTCCCTTTTCACATCGCCACCAGACACAGCGGTTACTGTATCGCGTCACCATTTCCGGTGTCAGCGGTGCGTTCTTTTCCATGTCCCACTGTGCAGCAATTTTGGGAAACTGGCTTGCCAGGTCATTTTCTCCCGGCCACGGGCGCTGATGGCTGCAATAAGGACAGCCGCTGTGATTGGCGGTACGAATTGTCACCATCGCCTGCCAAACATGACCGTGCGCACACCTCCACCAGACTTTTTTCTTACTGCCATAACTTAAATCTTTGGGTGTCAGCGGTGCGTTCCGCTTAGCGTCCCATTCTTGCAATAAGGTCTGCTGTCCTGTTCGGATACAGAAATCATACAGTGTTTCCCGCAAAGTTCTCCCCTCCTTCCATGTCCTGAAATCGGTAAATTTCCCGTTCTTGGGTATTTTTTCTTATAAAAAAAGAGGCTGACCGATAGATCAGCCTCTTTTCCCAGAAAACCAACGATATGCCTGTTCTGTTTACAGTATCAGATGATTTGTGCCGTCTTTTCTCAATCTCCTTATGAACTTCGGTGTTTCTTTGATCATTGACCTCTCTCTGCTGGTCAGTTGCCGCGTTCCAGCTCGTCGATTGTCAACTCTCCCCAACTATAATTGACCAGTACGCCCCTTTGAAAAGATGTGCATATTCCGGTTTTCTGGACAGATAATTGTAGAGATCGCACCGCACTTTTGTCGTATTCAAACGCCGCATGCCCTTTTTGGACTCAATCAAATCTTCCAGATGATACTCTTTCAGGGTATTTCTGAGAATCATAACAATCTTTCTCACGCGAGCCAGCGTCACTTTATTGACCGATTCATCTTCCCACAAACAGGATATGATATCGCCCTGAGACACATAAGCACCCCGTCGATCGACCAGCAGCGCAAGCAGTTCTTTTGCCTTGGCATTATGGATTAACAGCGCTTCTCCGTTGACGAAAACTCCAAAATAGCCAAATGTACGGATGTATACACCGTCATTGACAAAGATCGGCTGTTCAATCGGTGTAATGACCGACCGCTCGGCGATTTCCTGCATGGACTCATCGTAAATCACATACTTGTTTCTGCCGGTCACCTTGGCCTGATACAGTGCACGATCGGCTTTTTCATACAGCGTTTGGAAGTCCTTGCCATCTCGCGGGAACAATGCAACACCCGCACTGATCGACACCTTAACGCCCTGCTGCAATTCTCTGTACACCGCTGCAATCATAATCCGAAAATGCTCTTTTGCCATCGTAATGTCCGATACGTCATTGACATAAATTGCAAATTCATCTTCACCGATGCGCGCGACCATATCTTCCTTATCGACCACGACCTTCAATGTCTGCGCGATGCCTTTTAACGTAGTATCGCCATACACATGACCCAATGTATGGTTAACCTTTCCAAAACCATCAACATCCAGCAAAATCATCGCGCGATTGAGTCCGCCTTCCGGCGAGCTGCACCGCTCGGTCACGTAATCTATAAACGCTGTGCGGTTGTACGCTCCCGTTACCAAATCCAATCGTGCCATTTCCAGCAGCCAAATCTCCGAACGCTTCTCTTCATTGATATCCAGACAGGAAATCCAGACATTGATCGACGATGTATAGGGGTCTTTCAAAATCTGATAAAACGCTCGAATCCAGATTGTCTCTCCATCATGGTAGGCAATCTGAAATTCTTTCGTCCCATAACTCTGATTTTTCTCAAACCCTTCCAGAAGATTCTCACGCGAAAAACATTCCATGAACATCTCGCGGTATTTCAGCAAGATATCCTGACACATTCTCTCTGTCGCTTTGGTATACGAAGTCGTGAAGTCTTTGAAATACCGTTCGGGAATCTGTCCCTCATACCCTTCAAAGGTATCCAAGGTCAGGTTATATTCCAGATTAAACAGGATTTCCTTGGTGCCCTGACGGGTGTAATTCTGAAAGCGCATAGAAGCAAGCTCGCTCTGCCGCTTGTTGGTCACATCCTCACAGAAAATGATCGCGTAAAGCGGAGTGTGATCTTCTGCGAAAACGGTCGCATAGGTGCAGTGATACCAAGCCCATCCACCATCCGGCAGGCGTACTTTGAAATGCGTCGTGTCGCGCGGTGTGCCATAGCGCAAGCGCTGGAAAAATGCCCTCGCTTGTGCGATGCTCTCCTCTGCAATGTACTGCTCGGTAATCAGCTGACGCGAACGATGCGCATGCGTAATACGGGAAAATGCCTGTTTAGACACCGGGCTAATCGGAATCAGCACATCGGTATCAAAATCGTACTTTAAAATGAGTTTGGTGGAGGTTTCTACGATGATTCCCAACAGCTGCTCGGATTCCTGAAGCGCCTTAAACTCGATATCCTGCTGTTTTTGCTTCGTAATATCGGAAAACGAAATCACCGCAGACACCGGCTCGTTCTTCTCGTTGAAAACGACCGTTGCAATGCCCAAAAACCACCAGTATCGCCCAAATCCTTTGGACTTAACTTCCACCGAGCAGTTCTCGCCGCGCATAATCTTTTCGTAGAACTCCAGATAATCCGCGACGCTCTCCGGCTGAATGCATCCATTATCCACCAGATAATACGGCATATTTTCCATCTTATCGGGAATATTGTGCCGCTTTGCGATCTCATCAGGAATGTAAATCGTGCCGTCCTGGATGTTCAATCGCATCAAGATATCTTTGCTGTGCGTCACTGCAATGCGATACTCTTCTTCCCGAATGCGCAATTTGGTCTCGGCTTCCTTGAGGTTGCTGATATCCACAAAGACCAGCAGATAGGCACTCTTGGAAAAATCACTCAGTCGTTTGCCAATACCTTTAACCCACAAATACGTGCCATCACCCATGTGCAGCCGGAACTCGATCTCATATTTGTCAGGCAGTTCCTCCCTGCACCATTGGGCAATGTCCTGAATATACGCGCAGTCCGCCGGGTGAATGATATCCTCGTAGGAAAATGGCTGATCTTCCTCCGGGAACAAGCGCCGCAGCAGTTGTTTGATATTCTCCGAGGCATACAGCGGTCGCTGGTCAAGTCCTACTTCCTTGACGATCATTCCAAAAAAGAGAGATTCGTTCAGTCGCTCCAAACAATAATTTTGCAGGTACAGCGCCTGCTCGGCGCGCTTGATCTGCGAGATATCCAAGAACGCTGCCTCCGCGGTCAGGCCGTCTTCACAGCGTTCGGTCACCCGCACGGTCATCTGCATCCATGCATGTTCTTCTCCGCGCACAATCCGGAACTCACAATGTGTCGTATCCGCATCGCCAAGCAGTCTGCCCATCGCTTGTGCAATGCAAGCACGGTCCTGGCTATATACGATCGACTTCATCCAGTCCATATCTGCGCGATGCCATTGCGCAATCGGATACCCCGTGATTGCACACAGAGGCGGGTTGCAAAACAATGTATGCAGCGCACGCGTACTGCGCTCATATCGGCATCTTAATATGCCCAAGGGGATATCATCCGCAAGTTTCAGGAAAATACTCTCATCTGTTGTGTTCGCGCACTGTACGGACTGCGCAGCCGGTGCTGTGTCTTTCATTTGCACGCATTCGCATACAACCAGCTGCCGTTCACCGTCTTCCCGCAGCTGCTGATTTGTCCATTCGATAATACGCAAACGTACCGTCTTTGCACCGCAGCCGTCCCGTCCAGTCTTTTTGACATGCAGGTGTTTTTACAAATGTCTGAAATGCCGCGATGTCATCCGGATGTATGGAGAATAACAGAAAACTTCCTGCACAGTGCTGGAAATCAGCAAAACTGTCATACCCCAGTTCTTTGGCCAGAAATTCATCCATAAACGCAAGCTCGAATCCCTGATTATTACAAAACTCAACCCGAGCGCAAGTCTGAACCGGATATATCTTCTCTTGATGCGTCATGAAAAACGCCTCCTCACAATATCTTCAACAGATTCGGTCTATTTTCATAGGACTCGTCCATTCTCTTTCTATCTCAATTATAGTGCATCGTGTGACAAAAAGAAAATTTATCTGTTGACCGCTCACCCTTGCCAGTCTCTGCGTATATGCATGTTTCTTTGCTTTTCTAACCTGCATTTTTGATGTATGCGCAACTCGGTTCCCTCAAGTGGCAGAAGATTGCTCTCATTATAGGCGGTTACGTGTTCCGTTCGAACCGTTAAAGCGTTCCGCAAGCGTTCCTAAATAAAATATTTTCTTTTTTATCCGGTTTTTATCATTTATATAGTTTTAGTATTTAATGTTATTCTTATCTGTCACATAAAAATGCCCTTACTCGGTCTTCTCCACATTGACAGAGTCCTAGAATACGCTGTATGATAAACACACAACTTGTCTCACTGACAAGATTTATAGAACATGAAAGGAGCCGCAGCATGAAAGTCATCTGCTTTGGCGATTCCAATACCTTTGGCTATGATCCCCGCTCCTGGTTTGGGGGCCGTTATACGCCTGACAGCCGTTGGGTGGATATTCTGGCTGCTGAAACCGGATGGACGGTCTACAACATGGGCGAGAACGGCCGGGAAATTCCGCGTGAGACGCCCGACTTTCCAGCCGGCACCGATCTGCTCATCCTCATGCTGGGTACGAACGATCTGCTTCAAGGGCGCAGTTCGAAAGAAGCTTCGGAAAAGCTGATGCGGTTTCTCTCCGGTCTGGCGCTTGACCCCAAGCAAGTCTTACTGATTGCACCACCGCCTCTGACTCTGGGAGAATGGGTCAGCTCGCAGCAGCTCATTGATAATTCCAAGGTATTCGCCCAGCACTGTCACAATCTTGCGCAGCAGTTTGGCATGAGCTTTGCCGATGCCGGCAAGTGGAACATTCCCCTTGCCTATGACGGCGTACATTTCACCGAGCAGGGACACAAAATCTTTGCATCTAACCTTCTGGAGGTACTCAAATGAAGCGAATTCTACCCCTATTTTTCTCTCTCCTGCTGCTGTTCACCGGCTGCGGAGGCGGCACAGCAGACAATTCCTACCAACAGATCACCCAAGAAGAAGCCAAGGAAATGATGGACACACAAGAGGTCATTGTTCTGGACGTACGGGAACAGAACGAATATGACAGCGGTCACATCCCCGGCGCTGTCCTGCTTCCCGTGGGAACCATTGATGAGGACACCGCTGCCGCTGGGATTCCCGAAAAGGATTCTACGGTTTTGGTGTACTGCCGCAGCGGAAATCGCAGCAAAACCGCGTCCTCTGCGTTGGCTGAACTTGGTTATACCAACATCTATGAATTTGGCAGTATCAACACTTGGCCTTATGAGACGGAATCTTAAAATATTGCCTGATTACGGAAAACTCCCTCTGAAACCTAAAATTTCAGAGGGAGTCTTTTTATGTCCTAGAAAGTTTTGAGATTAGGCATAGCGCCTTTACTTAATTTGATCGATTTGTCCGGGCTGAATCGCATCCAAATGCGCGGCAATGCGTTCCTCCGGCCAATCCCACCACCGCAATGCAAGCAAAGCCGCAATGGTATCGTCAGAGAATCGCTTGCGAATCGGCTTTGCCGGGACACCGCCAACGATGGTATAGGGCGGAACATCCTTTGTCACAACCGCTCGGATTCCAATGATTGCCCCGTCTCCAATGGTCACACCGGCCAAGATAACCGCCTCATATCCAATCCACACGTCGTTTCCAATCACAATATCTCCCTTATGATCCCAAGCTCTGGTTACCTGCGCCCGCTCGAGTCCCCATTCTTCAAAGAAAATCGGAAACGGATAGGTAGAAAGTGAAGTCAGACTGTGATTGGCACTGTTAAAGAGAAATTTGGCGCCGCAGGCAATGGAACAGAATTTGCCGATGATCAAACGATCGCCATTGATGGGATAATGATATAAAACATTATTCTTTTCAAATTCCGTCGGGTCATTTACAAAATCATTGTACATGGTGTAGTCGCCAACGATAATATTCGGATTGGTAACGACTTGGTTTAGATAAACGGTCTGGTCATCTCCTACACGGGGATAAATTTTTGCTTTGTTCATGTTTCAGTCCTCCTTGACTGGATGGTTTGGAAAAAATCACATGATGGTATAACAAAAGGCCGCAAACAAACATTGTCTGCGACCTTACATACAAATTTCATGTCATCAACCCGTAAAATAGGTATAGAAAACCAAGGCAGTTCGATTCTGCCCTGTGCTTCCGGTATTACAGGTCAAATTTTCCAAACGGCTCCGCACAATGTTTTATGGTATCAACTTGTGTGGAGCCCAAAGCAATGCAAATTTTCCCGAATTGCACGGTGCTCACCTCGCTTTGCTGTCACCATTACTATATCCAATCTGCTTCCCTATGTCAATGGTGCTCTGTGCTGGATGCACGGCTATCTTTTCACCGGCAAATATAGCTCGCACCGGTAAGGCGTGCCGCTATGGAACTCAGCCTTGCCGCCGTGTGCCGCGGCAATCTGGGACACCAGCCGCAGTCCCGTACCGTGGGCAGCTCCGCCATCCGATTCCAAGGTTTGCGGTGCGCTTGTTTGTTTCGTTCCGGCCGCAGTTCCGCCTTCGACCCAGAGAACGAGCTGTCCGCCCTCTGCTCTGGCGCCCAAGTGAATGGAACAACCGGGAGCGTTGTGCCGCACGCAGTTCACAAGCAGGTTGTTCACGGCGCGGCGCAGCAAAAACGGGTCGGCCTCGATGTCAGGCAGCCCATTTTCCGGCAATTCCATCTCAAAGTCATAGCCTTCTGCCATACCGCCGTTGAGGAAATCCGCGGCGACCTGCCGCAGGAAGACTGCGGGCTGCAACCGCTCTTTGCGCAACGCCTGCATTTCACAGTCCAGCCGCATGGTCAGATTCAAGTCGTTCACCAAGTCCCGAATGACCTGACTTTGCGCCCGGATGGCCGTTGCCTGCCGCTTGTGCTCTGCTGTCAAGTCGTTCGCGTCCTCCAACTGCGCGGCATAGCCCATAACCACCGAGAGCGGTGTGCGGATATCATGCGAAACTCCGTTAATCCAGTTTGAGCGAGCGGCATCTCGAACCTGCTGATCTTGCCGAAACCAGCGGCGTACCGCCAGCCACGCGAGTACCAGCACGCTGCCCAGTGCCAACAGGAAAAATCCGATCAACCACGCCGGGGTCTGGAGCAAGGTCTGGGTGCTCATCGCCATGTCGTGTTTCCACGCGCTGCCCTTGGGTGCACCGGCCACCAGCAATCCGTCGTCTCGAACCCGACACAGCACCGGGTAGTCGTTTAAATACCACCGTGTAAAGGCTGCCACATCGGTGATGGTATACTGTTCGGGCACGTCGTCCGGCTTTTGAAATTCCCATACCACCTGTCCCGTCTCGTCCAACAGCATAGCCCACTGATCTGCTTTCAGCAGTTGTTCACCGGTAAAGGCATAGTCTGTTCCGTCCCAAGTCAGGGTTTCGGACAGTTTTGACACAGGAATGCTCCAATCCTGCCCGTATACCGTATTGTAGTAGAAAAAGGCAAATATTCCGAACAGGGTCACGACGGCGATCAAAAGCGATGACACGGTCACCAGCATGACGCCTTTGAGCAATCCTCGCAGCTTCATGGCAATTCCTCCCGTTTGAGCCGGTAGCCAAGGCCACGTACGGTCAGAAGGAACTTGGGATGGGATGGGTCGGTCTCCACCTTTTCCCGCAAGCGGCGGATATGCACCATGAGTGTATTCTCATACCCGACCAGCGGCCCGTCCCACAGCGCTGCGCACAAGGCATCGATGGTCACGATGTTCCCCCGCGCCTCCCACAGCTTTTTCAGCAGGGCAAATTCCTTTGCCGTGAGCGCAATTTCCTCGCCGTCCCGCCGCACGGTTCCCTTGCCCCAGTCGATCTCGGTGTCTCCCAGTTTTGGCGTATCGGGTTTCTCCCGATAGACCCGCCGCAGCACAGCACGCAAACGCAGCAGAAGCTCCTGCGGTAAAAATGGTTTGGTGATGTAGTCATCCGCTCCGAGGCCAAGCCCTCGCAGACGTGCTTCGTCCTCGTCCCGTGCCGAGAGGAACAGCACCGGTACATCCCGGATTTTCCGCAGTTTGCCCAACAGCGAAAACCCGTCTCCGTCCGGCAGCATCACATCCAACAGCACTGCATCCGGTTTAGTCGTGCAAAACCGCTCCATCGCCTGTGCGCAGGACAGGGCTGCGTCAACCGCATAACCCGCTCGGGTCAAAATCTCCTGCACCATGCGCTGAAGTGCGGGCTCGTCGTCCACAATCAATATCTGATAGGCCATTTCCCGGCCTCCTTTGCTTTGTTCTGTCTCCATTATAGAAAAAAGCCTGCCCATCGTCCAGCCGCCCCGTCTGAAATTTCAGGTAATCGTAAGGTAGGCTTCATGGATGTGTAAGGCAGGTGCGCTATGCTAGAACGCGTAAGGAGGTCTTGTCATGAACATTATCCAAACGCACGATCTGTGCAAACAATACGGAAGTGCCCTGCGGGTATCTCATCTGAATCTGAATGTCCCCGAGGGCAGCATCTACGGTTTTCTCGGCCCCAACGGTGCCGGAAAGTCCACGACGCTCAAAATGATCTTAGGTCTGGTGCGTCCGACAGCGGGCAGCATCCGCGTGCTGGGAAAGGATATGGACAGCAGCAACCGTCTGTCAGTCTTGCGTCAGGTGGGCAGTCTCATCGAAAGCCCCAGCTACTACGGTCATCTGACCGGCGAGGAAAATCTGCGCATTGTCCAGACGCTTCGCGGCATTCCCGAGAAAAACATCCGGGAAGTCCTGCAAATCGTCCGGCTGGACGGTCAGCGGGAAAAGAAAGTCGCTCATTACTCGCTGGGCATGAAACAGCGTTTGGGGCTAGCGGCTGCGCTGCTGGGCTATCCCAAGCTGCTCATTCTGGACGAACCCACAAACGGACTGGACCCGGCGGGCATTCAGGAGATGCGCGAGCTCATCTGTGACCTGCCCGGTCGGTTCGGCATGACCGTAGTGGTGTCCAGTCACCTTTTGAGCGAAATCGACCAGATGGCCAACCATGTTGCGATCATTCGGGAGGGTGAACTGGTATTTCAGGACTCTCTGGACGCGCTGCACGGCAGAAGCCGTCACCATCTGGCGCTCCGCACCACCAACAACACCATCGCGCGCCGTCTGCTGGCCGAGCAGTCGATGCCCTGCGAGGAGGAAAACGGTTACCTCATCCTGCCCATTCTGTCCGACGAAGTTGCCGCCCAGCTGACCGCTTTTCTAGCTGGCAACCGTCTGGGAATCGTCCGGCTGGAAGAACGGCAGAAGAGCCTCGAGGACATCTTCCTCGACCTCACCGGAAAGGCGGCGAGCTTATGACGCTGCTGAAACTGGAATTTTACAAGTGCCGCCGCCGGAAAATCGTGCTGATCTGTGCCGCCATACTGGCCGTGCAGTTCATTTGGATGACGGCGTATTTCACCCGGCAGGACGCCGAGGATCTCAAGTGGGGCTGGATGCTTCTGCTCTACAATCTGTCCACGGTAGACGCCATCATCCTGCCGCTCAGTGTAGCCACGCTGGCCAGCCGAAACTGTGAACTCGAGCACAAGGGCAGCACATGGAAGCTGCTCGAAACCATGGCCACGCCCGGTCAGCTCTACACCGCAAAGCTCGTCTGGGGTGCGCTGGTGCTGGCCATTCTGCTTATCATCCGCTCGGCGCTCTTTCTGGGCGTAGGCATCGCGCAGGGCTTTCAAGGTGCGATTCCCTGGGGTCGGTTCGGACTGTTTACCTTGCTCTCCTGGGCGGTGTCCATGATGGTCTATGCGCTCCAGCAAGGGTTATCTCTGCGCTTTGCCAATCAGGCCGCCGCGCTGGTGTGCGGCATTGCAGGCAGCTTTCTGGGCATCCTGTCCATGCTGTTTCCACCGGCTTTGGTTCGGTGCGTGCCCTGGGGATACTACGGTTTACTGTCGCTGGTCTTTATGGACTGGAACGAAGCCACACGCGTGACTCGGTTCTATTGGCATGAGCTTCCGGCGACCGATGTTGCGCTGCTGCTTCTTTGGATGGCGGTATTCCTGATTGCAGGACGGGCGCTGTTTGTCAAAAAGGAGGTGTGAGACATGCTGCTTCGCTGTCTGAATGCAGAACTACAAAAATGCCGTCGTTCCCCGGTATGGCTGGCCTTTCTGGTACTGCCCATCTTTCCCGCAATTCTGGGAACCGGGAACTATTTAAGCAATCTGGACGCGCTGGGAAACGGATGGTACAGTCTGTGGAGTCAGCACACGCTGTTCTCCTCCATGTTCTTTCTGCCTGCGCTGCTGGGTGTGTTCTGTTCCTGGCAATGGCGGCTCGAGCACACCGACCACAACTGGAACAGCTTTCTCACCGCCCCGGTACCGGTGCGCGATCTGTATGCGGCAAAGCTGATTCTCGCTGCCGGGGTGTCGGTACTGGCACAAGGCTGCATCGGGGTGCTGTTCCTGCTCAGCGGCAAAATCGCCGGGCTCTCTGCTCCCATACCGCCCGAACTGCTCTCGTGGCTGCTCTATGGTGCGCTGGGCGGGGTCGCGGTCTGTGCGATACAGCTCTTTTTGAGCCTCATCATCCGTGCCTTTGCCCCGCCGGTGGCCTTGGGTCTGATCGGCGGCATTGCCGGTCTTTTGTTCACGGCACGCGGTCTGGGCTATGCCTTTCCCTACTCCCTGTTATGTCTGGGCATGCGCGCCAACAACCCCCAGATGGTACTGCGTCCGTTTTCCTTCCTGCTCTCTGTGCTGATCTACGGTATTGTTTTTGTTTTTCTCGCGCTTTGGTATCTCAAGCGGCGTGAGATTGCGGCAGAATAGCCCTCCAAAACTTGCAAATTTGTCTGTTTTCGGTTACAACAATAGGAAAAGGAGGAATCTATGATACCAGAATCCATACGGAACGCGGACAGCCATCTGCGGGCGCGGCGCAAGCCGGGTCATCCGGGGATTGTGTATCCAAATCATATCCGAAAGAAACGACAAAAGGAGGACAAACTGTATGCGAAAACGAATATTGAGTCTCTTGATCGTCCTGGCGCTCTGCCTGGGCCTGCTGCCCGTCACGGCGCTGGCGGTAGATGCACCCGCTACGCTTTATGTGGGAAATCAGCAGGTTATTAGTGGTACTGAAACCACCTACTGGAGCACAAATAACAGCGGGGAGCTAACACAATCCGCTGAAAACAATGCTTGGAATATCAAATACGACCCCAACACCGTCACATTGACCCTAAAGAATGCGACCATTAAAGGAGTGTATAATAATGTAAACACATCTGGCTCCGGGATCTACGCAGCGAGTAGTTCAGGCCCCGTATCACTAAATATTGTTTTAGAGGAAGAAAACAAGGTCTCCGGAATGTATGGAATCGATGTTAGTAGTAGTGGGGGAGATGCTTCACTGAACATCAGTGGCTCCGGCAGTTTGGCTGTGTCTGGCCTCAGTGGTAATGGAATAGGAATATTTATGTCCTCCCAAAACAGTGCTAATTTGACGATTAAAGAAGCAAGTGTTACAGCGTTGGGGAGTCAGGACGGCGGTTCTGGTGTCCGGTTGATCACAAGTCAGACCGGTAGTCCGAGCCTCACCATTGAGGTCAAGGGCGGCAGTTTGCAGGCTAGTGGTGAAACAAATGGAATCCATTTTCTTTCGAATGTAAATGATGCCACTGCAGTAGCTAATATGAAGGTCAGCGGCAACGCTGCGGCACTGTGTACGGCGATGTGACCTTGCAGGAGGACATCACCATTGGCGAGGGCGAGAGCCTGACGCTGGATGACGGTGCAAGCCTGAACGCTGGAAATCATAATGTGATCGTGGACGACGGAACGCTGGACGAAAACCTTGCAAATAGTTTGGGCGACAGTGCGAAGTATACGCCCGCCATCACCAACCACCCGAAAAATGTGGAAGTAAAAGAAGATGAAACCGCCACCTTTACCGTGGAAGCCACCGGCAGCGATTTGTCCTATCAGTGGCAGCAGAAAACAAGTGGTTCCGGTTGGATGGATATTACAGGCTAAACCAACGTCACCTATACCATTGCAACTACCACAATGGACATGAACGGCACGCAATACCGTTGTGTTGTGAAAAACAGTATAAATGAAGTGACAAGTGACGCCGCCACATTGACCGTGACCGCCATTCCTACCTACTCCATAACGATGGAGACCGACGGCAACGGCACCGCGTTCGCTTCCCCGGCTTCTGCTCCGGAAGAAACGCTCATCACCCTGACCGCTGTGCCGAACAGCGGCTATCACTTTGACCGTTGGGAAGTCGCTTCCGGCGACATTACCATTACGAACAACACCTTTACCATGCCTGCCGAACCTGTGACCGTCAAGGCAGTCTTTGACCGCGATTCCAGCGGCGGCGCACACCATCCGGATGCCGGCAGCACAACAACGACCTCTTCCGACCGCTATGAGATCGAAACACCGTCCGATGTCGAAAACGGCTCGGTCAAGGCGAGTGCCTCCACAAGGCTGAAAAGGGCGACACGGTCACCGTGACCGTCACCCCGGACGACGGCTATGCGCTGGACAAGCTCGCGGTCTATGACGAGGACGGCGACAAGCTCGACCTCAATGACAAGGGCGACGGCAAGTTTACCTTCCAGATGCCGAAGGGCGACGTTTCCATCGAGGTATCTTTCGCGCCGATCGAGGACGAGACCCCGAAGGCGGATTTCTCCGATGTCCCGGCGGATGCCTGGTACGCAGAGGCCGTCCAGTACGTCTATGAAAACGGCCTGATGACCGGCACGAGCGACACGACCTTCTCCCCCGATCTCACCACCTCCCGTTCCATGATCGCCATCATCCTCTGGCGTATGGCTGGCAGCCCGGTTGTAAACTACGCGATGGATTTTGCCGACGTACCCGCAGATCAGTGGTATGCCGAGGCTGTCCGCTGGGCTTCCAGCGAGGGCATTGTCGGCGGCTACGGCAACGGTTTCTTCGGCACTGGCGCCCCCATCACCCGCGAACAGTTCGCCGTCATGCTCTACCGCTTCGCACAGAAGCAGGGCTATGATGTGAGCTCAGGCGAGAATACCAACATCCTCTCTTATACCGATGTCTCGGCTGTCAGCGAATATGCCATCCCGGCTATGCAGTGGGCGGTCGGCAGCGATGTCATCACCGGCACGGGCGACACGCTGGCACCGCAGGGCGAAACCACCCGCGCACAGGCCGCAATGATGCTCATGCGGTTCTGTGCGCAATCTGCATAACTCCTCTCTTTCTCCTTTTGTCAAAAAAGAACGCTTGTGGTTGTACAAAGCGCTCATTGTGTCCGACCAGTATTCATGATAAGATAATGGTAACGACTCATCGAGGAGGCTGCATCTATGGACGTACAGATTGCACCCGGACAACCCGAACGACTGGAAGAATATCTGGAAATTCTGCGCGACAGCGCACTCTATGAACACTACTACGCGCCCGACGAAGAACGCACGCTGCGCGCAATCCTGTCCGATGCGCTGGCACGCGGTGCGGTCCTCATCGCCTATCGCCATACCGGCGAAGCCGTCGGCCTGATGCAGTGCGAATGGCAGGGCATGTTCGGTGCGTGGCCGTATCTGGCTCTGCTCGGTGTCAAAAAGCAATGGCGCGGTCAGGGTGTCGGTCACAGCCTGCTGCAAGCGTTTGAGCGCATTTCTCGCCAGATGGGTGCGCGTCAAATCTTCATCTGCGTCAGCCACTTTAACCCCCGTGCCCGTGCGCTGTATACCTCGTTCGGTTTCCGCAAATGCGCGCTGATCGACGATCTGTACCGCGACGGTATTCGGGAAAACGTCCTGCGCAAGCGTTTGGACGACTAAAAATCTTACAGGACACAAAACAGCCCTCCGGGATGCTCTCCCGAAGGGCTGTTTGCTTCTTCTTTTGTTACTCGGCTCGCTCGATGAACTGGAAACGCTCGACATCAAACATACCCATGTCGGTAATGCGCAGAGACGGAATGACCGGCAATGCCATGAAACTTATGTATGGACGGTACTTATCGGATATTTCGCCATGAGCAGGAATGTAAGTAACGGAGGACTTTTATGAAACGATACATCAATACTGCATTGGTATATGCGATTCTCGCAATGATTGGCGGTGTGTTCTATCGAGAATTCACCAAATTCAACGGTCTTACTGCCAAAACCACACTTGCTTTCTTACATACCCATTATTTTATGCTGGGCATGGTATTTTTCCTGCTGCTTCTCGTGTTAGAAAAGAACTTTTCTTTCACGAATGCGAAAACCGGACGTATCCTGACCGTTTATCACATTGGTTTAAATCTGACGGTCATCATGCTCGCCGTACGCGGTGTTGCTCAGGTTTTAGCTATGCAGCTCTCCCCTGCTGCAAGCGCAGCAATCTCCGGTATGGCCGGCATTGGACACATCCTGCTCGGAATCTCTTTGGTGCTTGTACTGCTTCAGATAAAGCGCAAGGTGTAAAATTGAATATTGCCATATTTTCTACCGTTTTCCGGTAAAAAGTCGATCCCCCGATGCAGATTATCTGCATCGGGGGATCTTTTGCTTTACGCGATCTTCGCCATAAAAGGTGGTACCTTCAACACGGTATGCTATTGATTTGAAAAGAAGAAACTGCGTTGCCGTTAGTATTCAAAATACTACGCAGTGGTGAGGGTTGCTTTTCATTGGAAGAGTAGGAGATGTTTTCACGGAGCATAGCA
>OLRK01000445.1_pt1 | contig 48787 bp, 45 predicted proteins | sample 1672911 | NCBI WGS metagenome assembly OLRK01 (sample SAMEA3136736, study PRJEB25190) | human gut metagenome | biome: human gut; feature: human-associated habitat; material: faeces | place: Austria | collected 2013
TTGCATGTGTTAGGCACGCCGCCAGCGTTCATCCTGAGCCAGGATCAAACTCTCAATAAAAAGTTTGTGTCCCGATTCAAAATTAACTACTAGCAAATTTTAAACCGTTCTACTGTTGTTTGGTTTGTTTTTGTTCTGAATACTCTGATTCAAAGATGTCCAACCAGGACTCTTTTTTATTAGAATTTTCAGGGTTTTAAACACTGTTCAATCTTTCATTTTCAAGGTTCATTTCGTTGTTGCTTTTGTTCTCAGCAGCAACTCGTTTATCTTATCACAGTCGCTTGCGTTTGTCAACAACTTTTTTAATTTTTTTCAACTTTTTATTTTTCTTTTAAAGCTGACCACCGTTTTTCGCGGTGGAGCTTTAATATACCATTTTATAGTGGATTTTGTCAAGGGATTTTTTCAATTTTTTTAACTGTTTTTTTCATATTCTTTTCATACACTATATCTTGTGTTTTTCCATCTGCTCTTCCACATTTTTCCATCTCCGTCTATCCCAGACTGTTGATCGCGCTGTACAGGAGCCAATTAAACAAATTGTGATGATACAAATGAGAAAGCCATATACTGCCTTCTATCTGGGCAAGTACCGGCTGAGCCCACACAGCTGCTGAACAAAATCCAAGAGCCACTCCTGCTGCCCACAGCACAGCAAGCCCCTGAACTGCCCCCAGAAGCGCACCTGCTATCTGGTTCATTCCAGAAAGGATTGGAAGACGTGCCATCAAATCCAGCCATTTTATCACAAATCTAATCAGAAAATATACTGCTGCAAATAAAACCACAGAAACAATCAGATTAAGCACCATATTAGCCAGACTGGCTCCCAGATACTCAAAAAAACTGTCTACTCCCAGCAGATTGTAAATTTCATGATTATTATTCTCTAAAAGAATTTCTTTCATCTGCTCCGGCAGCTTCAAATTCTCAATAGACTGGCGTTGTTGAGCTGGAAGGGTAACAGAAAGTCCTATGCCCCCATCCTTTAATCCGCTCATATGAAGCAGCCCCTGCCCTATCGCCCTTCTGAGGCCCGTATTGGCAGCCAGAAGCCCTGTCATGTATGGAACCGCTGTCCGAACCACTGTCAAACTTAAAACCAGCGTCAGCACACCCGTCGCCATTTTTAAAAATCCTCTGTAATGACCATATAAAACCATAGAGAGCAAGAATACCCCTGCTCCTATGGATAACCAGTGTTCTGTCAGATAATTCATATTATTCCTTTTCTGTCCTTCATTTTCTGTCTGCATCTGCCCTGAACACAATCTGCCATTTTCCTCGACCTCTGTCTGTCCCGGCAGATACACTCATTTTCTGCAAATTGCTTTCCTATTCTCAGATATCCCGCGCGTCTTCGCCACCCAGCACCAGCATCTCAATCGCCTGGGCCACACCATCCTCATCATTGATTCCAGTTATATAATCTGCCTCCGCCTTCAGGATCTCCGCCCCATTTCCCATGGCTACACCAATTCCTGCCATGCGAATCATAGAAATATCATTTTCTCCGTCTCCAAATCCCATAGTTTCTTCCGGCCGAATCCCAAGATAGGAAGCAAGACGAAGAATTGCCTCACCCTTTGATGCTCCAAGAGCATTTATTTCCAGATTATTAGCAAAGGAAGAGCTTACCAGCACATCACCTCTGGCATCTAACGCCGCTCTGGCTCTGCTGCGCTCTTCCAGATCGCCAAAGAAATAATTCACCTTTTCGGCCGGCTTTTTCAAAGCGCGAACCCGCTCCTCCACATCTGGAACGGCTTCCCTTGTATCCCGTATCATTTTCTGAAGCGCAGGCTGAATGCCAAAGTCCTCCATATGTTCCAGGAACCGTTCCTCACCAAATGCATGTCCATCCGTGTATACATCATACATGGTATGGAATTTCTTTGCTAATTTCAACAGTTCTGCCGCCTGCTGCCATGTCAGCTTTCTTTCATCCAGAATTCTTGATTCAATGATATCTTCCACAACGGCTCCGTTGGTAGTAATCGCATAACGAATTCCCGGAAAACTGCGAATAAACTCCGGTACTCCAAACCAAATTCTTCCGGTACAGGGCACAATCCAAATCCCCCTCCGGATACACTCCTTTAATACTCTTTCGTTTCTGGAAGAGAGACGCTTCTGGCTGTCCAGAAGCGTCCCGTCTAAATCCAGAGCAATTAATTTGATCTCTGCCATATTAAATAAAATGCTCTTCCTTTAAAATTAATAAACCATCTTTGTCATATTTTGAAGAAAACAGTCCCTTCAGACGACGTCCCACAGAAGGACGTTCTGCCTTGTCTGCCGCTTCTTCTATCAAATCCTCTGCTGCTGCCCGTGTCAGAGGAATGCCGTCCTCTTCCATAATTTCAATCCGCTCGTAGAGAGCCAGCATACTCTTTCCAGTAATACTGCAGTCTATCTCAGAAGCATATTTACATGCATACTGAGCGAATTCATCAATATCCATTTCTTCTTCATCTTCCAGATGCTCCGGTTCCCGATCATCTTCATAATAATCTCCCGGCCCCGGCATCCGCATTGCACTGCTGCTCTCTGGAACAATATGACGAATCGGACGATCATCCTCCGGATAAGCCGGCACTTCCGGCTCCGGCATTTCCTCCGTACAGGGTTTTTCCGGAATTACAGGAGCCTGCTCCTTTTCTTCTGTTTGTTCCGGCTCCTGAAATTCGCAGCCAATGCACTCAAATTTATCTGCCAGAGACGGATTCTGCGCATGCATCATTTCCAGCTGCCTTGGATTGTCAATCAGGATAATCCGCATACCTGTTGTATCACGGCTCATCAGCTGTTCCAGCTCCTTCTGCATCTCAGGCGTCAGATCTCCGGCCTCTTCAATAATCAAATCTTTACCTGCAATTTTATCTCTGCTGGCAAGCACGCCTCGTTTATTCAGTTTGGAGCCTGTAATCTTGGCTACCGGATTTTTAACTCCGGTTTCTCTCTGAATCTGCTTTAACGTCTCAACAGCCATCTGAAAGCCCTTTTCCGGTGTACGGGCTTCTATCATCAAATGATTGGTCATTCTCGGCAGTTCTTCCTCTTCCAGCGCTTCTGCTGTCACTTCCTCCTCTGGCAGCTCAGAAACAGCTTCTGATGCAGACGGAGCCCGTTTAATGGCGCTGAGAATCCTGGTTTTTTCCAGTTCGGACTCCTCCTCTGACGGCACTTCTCTCTTCAGCCGGGACATCTCTCTTGCCAGACTTTCTTCTGTCTCTGCCTGTTTTACAGCGGCGGTAATCGTCTCACGCTCCAACGGAAGTACCGTGTCCTCGTGATTCTCAGCTGCCGGCTCTGGCTGGTAATCTCCTGCCTCATATTCCGGCGCCTTTTCTGGCTCTTCTTCCTCCAAAGCAGTTTCTTCTTCATGATAAATCTGCTCCTGGTTCTCCACAGCTTCCTGTTCCGGCACTGCATAAGGACGTTCCTGACGCAGAACCTCTGCCTTACTGTCTTCCGGATCCTGATCGTCATACTCAAAAGACTGCTCTACTGCCCGCAGCTTCTCTTCGTATTTTTCTCTGTTCTCCACCAGATCCATCTGATATTGATTTAAGGGCGCATACTCCTGCTTCAGGTCCATCGCCTTATCTACATACTTGCCCAGACCAAACATCAGCATAATCTTATCGCAGGTGCTGACACAGCGTTCAATATCACCAACCTCATGATACCGCTCAGCCAGCTCATACAGCCACTTCTCATCCAGCTCCTCTGCTGTATATCCTTCCAGAGAATGGATCTGCTGCTCCAGGGGCGCATCCATCTGTCTAAGAATCATATAGCGCAGCAAATGCTGGCGAGGATCATCTCCTGCCAGATCGCAGAATTCTCGATAATATGCCTCTGCCTCCTCCAGATTTCCCTCCTTCAGAGCCAGATCTGTCAGCTTGTAAAGCAGACGCTTGCCAATCGGCGCCCGTTCAAAGGCCAGAAGCAGAATATCCTTCGCATCCTGGTATTCATGATTTTTTTCATAAATTGTTGCAACCATGGAAAGCAGATTTGCATTTCGCACCTTTTTCCAGTCAATGGTATCCACAATTTTCATGGCCGTCACATAATCGCCACGGGCCACCATTTTGCGCATCTGCTCCACTTTTATATTAAATTCATATTTATCCATCTTATGCACTCCTCACGCCTGCCAAAAGGCTGCTACAGCTCTATTCGCCCCTCCAGGGCTCTCAGCAGGGTTACCTCATCAATATATTCCAAATCGCCGCCTACAGGTACACCGCTGGCAATCCGGCTCACCCGGATTCCCGTGGGCTTAATCAGCTTGCTGATATACATTGCCGTTGTCTCACCCTCAAGGCTTGAGTTTGTCGCAATGATAACCTCCTTCACATCTCCCTGCAGACGCTGCATCAGCTCCTTCAGCTTAATATCATTGGGACCAATGCCCAGCATGGGAGAAATCGCTCCATGAAGCACATGGTATACCCCGTCATATTTTCCTGTTTTCTCATATGCAGCGAGATCTCTTGTATTCTCCACTACCATAATCGTCCTGTGATCCCGCTTTTCACTGCTGCAAATAGGACACAGCTCCTGATCTGTCAGCGTAAAGCATTCCCTGCAGTACCGAATATTGGCTTTTGCCTGGGTAATGGCGCCGGTCAGGCTGGCTACCTGTTCCTTTGGCATATTGATAATATGAAAAGCCAACCGCTGGGCTGATTTGCTGCCGATCCCCGGCAGCTTTGACAATTCTTCGATCAGCGTTGTGATCTGCCTGCTGTAATAATCCATATCAGAACGGGAATCCTCCGCCAAGGCCGCCTAAACCGCCGGTCAGCTTGGCCATTGCCGCCTGAGACTCCTCTTCCATTTTGCGAAGCGCCTCATTGGTAGCTGCCACAATCAGATCCTGAAGCATCTCAATGTCGTCCGGATCTACAACCTCCTCTGCCAGCTTTACAGAAACAACTTCCTTCTTGCCGGAAACTGTTACGGTAACTGCTCCGCCGCCTGAAGAAGCAGAATATTCCTTCTCCTCCAGCTCTTTTGTTGTCTCCTCCATTTGACGCTGCATACGCTGCGCCTGTTTCATCAGATTATTCATATTGCCCGGCATACCGCCCGGGAATCCACCACGCTTTGCCATGATGTTTGTCCTCCTCAATTTTCATAACGATTTTAAACGGCTCTTTTATTCCTCAAACTCAATATCTATATGAACCGCTTCTTTTAATTCCTCATCACTTACATAAATAGTATTCATACGCTCGCCGGCACTTTTCAGGCGGGCCTTCAGATACAGCTCTTTTCCATACTTTTCCTGAATATACCGTTCCAGATCACCAAGAATGGTTGCTCTGCTGCCAATGGCATAATTATCCGGGCTGGAAAATACCACGCAAAGACAGCTGTCTCCGCTGGGCTCCAGCACTGTATCCCGAAAGCTGGGACGAATCGCTCCTCCTAAATCCCGGATAATTTTTCCCCAGTCCCGGCGAATCAGATTCAAATCTTCCAGCTGGGCTCTGGGAATCGCTACCTGCGGTGGCATTTCTCCAGCAGAACTGTTTTCTTCCTGGCTCGAACCAAAGCCTCCTGCGGCTGTACTATCCGACGGCACACCGCCAAAATCCCCCATCTGGGCCGCCATCTGCTGCATCAGCTCCGGCGTAACCGGCGGTGTTTCTTCTATCCGTGCTTCTAGCTCGCTGAGCCGCTGAAGGATGGAATCCAGGTTTGGCTCCATCTGCGGCTTTGTCAGCTTAATCAGAGCTATCTCAATCAAAACCCGTTTCTGAGAAGCATAGCGCAGCTGGTTGGAAAGCTCAGAAAAGATACGGATAAACCGCATCAACGTCTCCCCGTTTACCATCTTTGCCTCTTCTCGAAGAAGACGCAGGTTGTCCTCAGACATTTCCAGCATGGCCTCTGCGTCCTCTGTGGTTTTCAATATCAAAAGATTTCTCAGATACCAGATAAAATCTACCACAAACTGTCCCAGCTCACGCCCTTGAATCACCATTTCCTCCAGACGGTGAATACAGCCAGCTGTGTCTCCTGCAAGAATTTCCCGCAAAAGCTGACTGAACACGCTGGAATCGACAGCGCCCAGCACCTCCAGTACATTATCATAAGTCAGCAAAGTACCGAAATGGAATGCAACACACTGATCCAGCAGACTCAGCGCATCTCGCATGGAACCATCTGCCGCCTTTGCAAGATAAGTCAGCGCCCGCTCCTCTACCAGAATCTGCTCCGCATCTGCCAGCTCCCGCAGCCGCGCCGCTATGGTCTCAATGGTAATCCGCCGGAAATCATAGCGCTGGCATCGAGACAACACCGTAATAGGTATTTTATGAACCTCTGTTGTTGCCAGAATAAAAATCACATAGGACGGTGGCTCCTCCAGGGTCTTTAAAAGTGCATTGAATGCGCCCGTAGACAGCATATGCACCTCGTCAATAATATAAACCCGGTACCGCCCTTCTGTGGGCGGATACTGAACCTGTTCCCGAATCTCTCTGATATTTTCCACACCATTGTTGGAAGCCGCATCAATCTCAACTACGTTCATAGAACGGCCGGATACGATGCTCTGGCAGCTCTCACACTCTCCACACGGGCTTCCGTCAACAGGATGTTCACAGTTGACTGCCTTTGCAAAAATCTTGGCAATGGTAGTTTTTCCGGTTCCCCGTGTTCCGCAGAACAGATAAGCATGACCAATGCGCTGCCCGGTTATCTGATTTTTCAGGGTCTGTACAATATGATCCTGTCCCTTAACGTCCGCAAATCCTGTCGGCCTCCACTTGCGGTACAGCGCAGTATATGACATAAATCAAAAACTCCTTATTTTCTGCAGATCTCCGGAATTCTATCCGGAGCTTTGCAGTTATTTTTATTCGTCACCAAAACTGATACCCAGCATTTTTGCCTCTTTAATAATAGAGCTGTTCGGATCTACAGTTTTCAGACGTCCCGCTACCTCTGCAAGAGGAACCTTGGTAATCTCATTGTTATGCACAGCAACCATGTAGCCATATTCCTTATCCTGAATCAGCTTGGCTGCCGCTGCGCCTAAACGGGTAGAAAGCACACGATCATAGGGGCAGGGTTCTCCGCCTCTCTGAGTATGGCCCGGAACAGTAACCCGCACCTCCTGGCCTGTCTTTTCTGTAATCTTTGCTCCCAGCTCATAGGCCACAGACGGATACACAACTCCGTTTTTCTTCTTTTCTTTCAGCTCCTTTTTGGTGAGCATGGCGTCCTCTTTGGAAATGGCGCCCTCTGCCACAGCCAAAATGGAAAAACGCTTTCCCTGTCTATTGCGCTCTCTCAGCGCGCCTACAATCACATTCAGATCATAGGGGATCTCCGGCAGAAGAATAATATCTGCTCCGCCTGCCAGTCCGGCATAAAGCGTCAGCCAGCCAACCTTGTGTCCCATAACCTCCACAATGAATACACGTCCATGGGATGCTGCGGTAGTATGAATGCAGTCGATGGCATTGGTTGCTACATTAATGGCGCTCTGAAAGCCGAAGGTCACATCTGTTCCCCACAGATCGTTGTCAATGGTCTTTGGCAGGGATACCACATTCAGTCCTTCCTCACGAAGAAGATTGGCTGTTTTCTGGCTTCCGTTTCCGCCCAGCACCACCAGACACTCCAGCTTTAATTTTTTATAGGTGTGTTTCATTGCTTCTACTTTGTCAAGGCCGTTTTCATCCGGCACCCGCATCAGTTTAAAGGGCTGGCGGGAGGTTCCCAGAATGGTTCCGCCCTTGGTCAGAATACCAGAAAAATCAGATGGTTTCATAATTTGATAATCTGCATACATCAGGCCTTTATAGCCGTCCTCAAATCCAATAATCTCCACATCATCGTACATTTTATACAGAGACTTTGCCACGCCTCGCATGGTTGCGTTCAGGCTCTGGCAGTCACCGCCGCTGGTCAGCATTCCAACTCTCATCGAAGCCACATCCTTTCTGTTGTTATCACATCTTTTTTTCGTTGTTTTCCACATCAGATTAAAATAAGCCCATTCTGATATATTATAATACATATAGCAAGCGCGGGCAAGTAGGAATCTGCCGAAACAGCAGGAAGAAACGAGGTTTTCCGGGAATAAACAGACAGAAAAAGAGCCGCATGCATCTCTGCACCCGGCATACTGATTCTAAATTATTATTTTAATCCGCGCACCCCGCTTTGTATACGGCTCACAGGCGTTACCCTGACAGCCAGCTCGGTCCAGGCACCCTTGCGGCACACAGAAGGACTCACTTAGTGCTGCTGCATTCCTGCCCTGACACGGTTCATGAGGTTCTGTTGCGCAAGACCCAAACGTCAACGCCGCTTACCAGGGGCAGCCCTGCAAGAACATATCCGAGGCGGGATATCACCCCTGCTGGAGCGGATTGCAGGTTCAGGGCACCGCTATCTCCCCGGCTGCGCGGAAGCTTTATGACAATTTTACGCCAGTTAAGTATACCCTACCGTCATAGTTTTGTCAAGATTTCTATTGCCGAAATGCCTGTGCCTATGTTAAACTGGCCATTAAAAACACAAATAGATACTGATACACACCACCTATTATGATTTCAAGGAGGCTGCTTTTATGACTGCTTTTACTGCATATGTCCTGATTCCCGTCTACACCTTTCTTTTTGCCATAAACAGCGACTGGTTCCGCACCAATTTTTCCGTGCTGGGAAATATTGCCGGAAGAAAAGAAGCCTTTGTCCTGTGGGGACTGATTGTGGGAATCTATTTCTTTTTTATTCTCCGGAGAATTATCCGCCATATGCCCCGAAAGCCGACAGCCAGCTGGCTGGTCTATCTTGCTCTGGTGCTGCTGGACTTTGCTGTTACCACACCTTATCTTCCAGAGCAGATGCCCTTAAAGGCCAGTCTCCATATTGTCTTTGCTTTTCTTGCTGCTGCCTGTCTGACCATCTGCCTGTTTTTCATTGTGCTCCGACTGTACCAGACTGCGGAACCAAAAAACAAAACCATTTACCGGTTGTATCTGGCAGGGCTGGCAGCCATTGTGCTGATTTCCGGCTTTCTGTTTGTTCTGGCAGGAATTGTCAGCAGCGCCCTGGAAATCTTTTTTACTGTTTCCGCTACCCTTATGGCTTATCGGCTATATCTGCGGGTTTGCCCCCGTCCATAAGCTGCTGCGCTTTCTGTTCTGCTTTTTTCTTCCGGAGATTCCGGAAGAAATCAGAAAGCATGGCAGAACAGGTTTCTCCCAGAATTCCAATTCTCGTTTCCACCTGGTGGTTAAAACCCTCCTCATGAAGCATATCCAGCACCGAACCGGCGCAGCCGGCCTTTGGATTCATACATCCAATTACAACAGCAGGAATCCTTGCCTGGACAATCGCACCGGCACACATAGGGCAGGGCTCCAGGGTTACATACATTGTGCATCCCTCCAGACGCCAGTCTCCCATTTTCCTGCAGGCTTTTTTTATCGCAATCAATTCCGCATGGGCAAGAACCGTTTTATCTGCCATCCGGCGATTGTAGCCCCGCCCAATAATTTTCCCCTCATATTCAATCACACATCCAATCGGAACATCTCCCAGGGCCAGCGCCTTTTTGGCCTGACGGATCGCTTCTCTCATAAAACGCTGATCCTGTTTTTGCTGAATGATTTGATTTTCTTCCTGTAAATTTCCCATTTTTCTTTCCCTTCAGGTATTTGGATTTCTCTGAAAACCCTTCCTCCTGTTTCTTATTTCCTGTGGTATAATATCTGCATAACTGGTAACACTGCCTTTCACAGCAGTTTCAGTATATACGAAAATCAGAGAAATGGAAATATGTAAAATGCAAGAGTCAACAAATCCCCTTATCATCTGCGGACTGCAGAAAACCACGCTTCTGGACTATCCCGGATATGTGGCTGCAACAATTTTTACCGGAGGCTGCAACTTTCGCTGTCCCTTCTGCCATAACAGTGAAATTCTTGGAAACGATGCACCCCCTCTGTACTCTCCTGATGACATTCTGGCTTTTTTAAAGAAAAGAAACCGAATTCTCGATGGAGTCTGCATCAGCGGCGGAGAACCCTGCCTTCAGCCAGAAGCGCTGGAGGACTTCATCCTTCAGGTCCGCAGTCTTGGGCTGCGCATCAAACTGGATACGAACGGAAGCCGCCCTCAGGTCATCCGGCATCTGGCAGAACAGGGACTTCTGGACTACATTGCCATGGACATTAAGGCCGGACCAGAGCATTATCCTGCAGTCTGCGGAGTTTCCCCTGATATAGATTCTGTACGAGAATCGGTTCAGTGGCTGCTCTCCGGAGTCGTTCCATTTGAATTCCGTACTACAGCTGTAAAGGGCCTGCACACCAGCGAGGATTTCCGTCAAATCGGTCCCTGGATTGCCGGGTGCCCTGATTATTATATTCAAAATTATGTTCCATCTGAAAGAGTCCTTCACCCCGATGGATTTTCCTCATTTACAAAAGAAGAGCTGCTTTCTTTTGCGGAAATTACTGCCCCCTTTGCAGGTCAGGTTAAGCTTCGCGGAATCGATTACTAATGGCTCTACAGGCGGATATCCGTATACCAGTATCCAAATCTCCCGTCTTCATCCGGCTGTTTTTTTGCCAGCACAAAATGGGGAAAACCGAACATCGAGGCCATATATTTTTCATTGCTGAAATAGTGTCCCGGAACACCTAAAAGATAGCGGATTTTTCCTCCGGAATCAGACAGACGGGCCAGGATCAAATGGCGGTAATTATAGTATCCGTGCAGCAGAAAGCTGTTATTGCCGTACACCCATATCTCTCTTGGAAGCAGTCCAATATCCTGAGGCTTAATGGAAAGAATTTCACAGCCACTGTCACACTCAAAGGCCAGAACTCTTGTATACTTTCTCTGAAAGCGTTCCCACAAATCACTTCTGTTGTTTTCCTCTGCCTCCTGACGTTCCAGTTCCCGTAAAACTGCCGGATTTTCCAGTTCGGAATATGGTGTCTCCTGTTCTCTTTTCAGTCCTGATGTCTGCGACTGCACTTCCTGTCCAGCTGTTCCCTGCCTGATTGAAGCAGGCGGCGCTGTCTGGGACTCCTCCGGCTGCAGAAGCAGGGACTGAAGAACCCCTGGCTGCAAAATATTTTTCAAACGTGACAGACGAGCTGCTGCTGCGCTGTTTCTTGTTTTTCCGAATGACTTATGAGGCGGTCTGTTTACCGGCTCATCTGTCGAGCCAGAAACTGGCTCACCGGATAAACCAGGCGTTGGCTGTGCCTCCATTCTTCCAGAGAGAGCATCTGAAATTTCTCTCCCCTCCTCCTGATTTTTACTGCTTTTCTCATCCTCCTCCCAGGGAGCAGTTGTCTCCAGGCGCTCCTCCTCCCGTTTCAATTCCCGTTCAATTTCTGCTGAAACCGGGAGATGCATTTCCAGTATTTTTTTAATCTGCTGCTGTTCTGCCCATTCCTCCTCCCGTTCTGTTTTCAAAATCTCTTCCTGTTTTTCCAGATTCCGCTCCCCCGAAGGTTCTCCTCCTGGCTCTTCCGGAACTTCTGGATTTTTCAGGTTTTGAACCTCAGATTCTTCTTTCTTTTGCTCTTCTGGCTGCTTCTCGCTCTGAGCCTTAAATTCTTCTCCTCCCTCCTGTTTCCTCTCTTCTGTTGTCTCCTCACTCCAAATCTCTAAAACTTCTCCCCCTTCTAGCTCTTTTTGACTCCCTTCCCTCTGCTTTTCCAGTTCTTCTGTCTCCAGCTCCTCTGATATCTCAAGCTGTCCTGTTGCCTCCTGTTCTATTTCAGTCTTCAGGGCTTCTGCTGCCTGAAGTCCGTTTCTGCCAGTTTCTGCTGTCCGCCTCAGCGCCGTCATAGTCAACGCCCTGCTGATTGCTTCAACACTGCTGTCCCGTCTTCTCATATTTTCTGATGTGATATCTGCCAGCTGAACCTCTGCCGTCTGTGCCACCGCATCCTCCCAGACCGTTGTATAACTTCTCCAGGTACTTGTCACATCATGGATGGTCAGCCCATAGAACTGATCTGCGGAAATCCCGCTCCCCTCCACATTTTCTGCATTTACCTGTGTTCGAAACTCCCCTGCGCCTCCCCGAATAAAAATTCTCCCAAGAAGAATTTCCGCTTCCGGAGCCAGCAAATAAACCCCTGTTTCATTACTTCCCACAAAAACTCTTTTCACATTTACCTGTATTCTGCACTGTCCCCCTCGTATCTCCACCTTGGCATATCCAATATTTTTTCCTTTTACGCCGCCCTCATATGCATAAATGTATGAGATTAATCTCCGATAATCAGACATGCTATCACTCCTTTGATAAACATTTTATGAAATAACCATTGCAACTATGACCTAAAAATGCTATCCTATGATTAGATTTTAACAAAAAATTTTTTATTTTCAGGGGGTATTACCATGCAAATCATCAAAGCAAAGGATTACAATGAGTTAAGCCGCAGAGCAGCCCATGTTATTGCAGCACAGGTTATTTTAAAACCAAACTGTGTACTGGGACTGGCTACCGGTTCTTCACCCATCGGCACCTACAAAGAGCTGATTGAGTGGTACAATCAGGGCGATCTGGATTTCTCCGGTGTTTCTACTGTTAACCTGGATGAATATAAAGGACTGAATAGAGATAATGACCAGAGCTACTACTATTTCATGTACAACAACCTGTTCAAGCATGTAAATATCGATCTGGCCCGCACCAACATTCCTGATGGAACCGAGCCGGACAGTGACAAAGAATGTGCCCGCTACAACAACGTTATCAAAGAGATCGGCGGCGTGGATCTTCAGCTTCTTGGCCTTGGTCACAATGGACATATCGGATTTAACGAGCCGGATGACACCTTTGCTACTCTGACCCACTGCGTAGATCTGCAGCCCAGCACCATTGAAGCAAACAAGCGTTTCTTTGCCAGCATTGACGACGTTCCGAAGCAGGCTTATACCATGGGAATTCAGACCATTATGCAGGCAAAGAAGGTTCTGATGGTTGTCAGCGGCGCTGACAAAGCTGATATTCTGAAACAGGTTATCAGCGGACCAGTTACTCCTCATGTTCCGGCTTCTATTCTGCAGATGCATCCGGATGTAACCATCGTTGCAGATGAAGCAGCTCTTTCCAAATGCGATCTGTAATTACGCAGCCTATTTGAGAGAAAGTAAATTTGTTCACGAAAACTATCAGTCGATAACTGTGTATAATAAAACAGGGCTTCGCAGCTGCAGATATATCATCTGCAAAAACGAAAACCCTGTTTTTTTGTCTGAAATCTCACTTTCTAGGCATTTTCTGTAAAATAATTAGCCAGACGGGCAAACTGTTCCAGAGTCAGAGCCTCCCCGCGCACTGTTGCCGGAACGCCGAGACTTTCAATTGCCCTGGCAATCTGCTCCTTGGAATAATGCAGCTCTGAGGAATTGTTCAGGCCATTCTGAAGAGTTTTTCTCCGCTGATTAAAAGAAGCACGAATCAGACGGAACATCAGCCCGCTGTCCTTTACCTCAACCGGCGGCTTCTGATGTCTGGTCAGCCGAATTACCGCAGATCCTACATTAGGACGGGGAATAAAGCAGTTGGGCGGAACATTCGCCACAATATAAGGCTCTGCATAATATTGAACAGCCAGAGACAATGCTCCGTAATCCTTTGAGCCTGGGCCGGTCTGCATCCTGTCAGCCACCTCTTTCTGCACCATAACCGTAATATTATCAATAGGAACTTCACTCTCAAACAGCCCCATGATAATCGGCGTTGTAATATAATAGGGCAGATTTGCCACAACCTTAATGGGCCGGCCGCCATTATATTCTTCTGCCAGCTTTTTAATATCCACCTTGAGGATATCCTCGTTAATGACCGTGATATTATCATAATCCTTTAAGGTATCTTTCAGAATCGGAATCAGATTCGAGTCAATCTCCACTGCAACTACCCGGCCGGCTGCCTCAGCAAGACACTGAGTCATTGTGCCGATTCCGGGACCGATTTCCAGAACCATATCCTCTTTTGTCACTCCTGCAGCCCGGATAATTTTATCCAGCACATGCGTATCAATCAAAAAATTCTGTCCGAATTTTTTTTGAAAGGCAAATTCATACTTTTGAATCACTTCAATTGTGTTCTTGGGATTGCCTAATCTGTTTTCCATGCAGTTCCATCCTCTCACAAATCTTTCACATTTTTTCCATATTCCAGTCACATTTTTCAGGTATATTAGTTATTGTCAGCAACATAAATACGCTTTTAACTTTTTTTCATGCACATGCCGGCAGGATCCCCCTCAAACCCTGCCGGCCTTTCCTTATTTTCACGGAATCTCCCAGCAGTCCTCTTTTCATCGATTTTCCTATGCTTTTTCCGGATTTACAGCCGATACAGATTTCTTGCATTCTGATTGGTGATCTTTATCACCTCTTCCGGTGAGATGCCTTTTATCTGGCTGATCGCCTCTGCCACATAAGGAAGATTCAAAGAGGAATTGCGTTTTCCCCGATTAGGAACAGGGGAAAGATAGGGGCAGTCTGTCTCCAGAACAATCCGGTCAAGCGGCATATACTCCACTACCTCTTTCAGCTTTCTCCCATTATTGAAGGTCACAACTCCACCGATTCCCAGATAAAATCCCATATTCAGATACTCTCTGGCCATCTCTGTTCCGTAAGAAAAGCAGTGAATCACTCCGCCGATTTCTCCTGCCTTCTCTGCCTTCATAATATCAAGCGTATCCTGGGCCGCATCCCTGCTGTGAATAATCACAGGAAGCTTTACCTCTCTTGCCAGCTGAAGCTGGCGCACAAACCAGTGCTTCTGAATCTCCGGATCCGGCTCTTTCCAGTAATAATCCAGTCCGATTTCGCCAATCGCTACGACCTTTTTTTCACCGGAAACGTGCTTCAGCCAGTCCATCAAATTGTCGTTTAATTCCTCTGTTTCACTGGGATGAACCCCTACAGCGCCATAGACAAAGGGGTATTTTTTCATCAGCTCCAGCGTATTTTTTGTTGTCTGAATGCTAGCTCCCACATTGACTACTGCTTCAATTCCATGAGTACTCAGGCTGTTTAAAAGCTCATCCCGATCCTCCTGAAATGCCTCATCATCATAATGAGCATGAGTATCAAAAATCATATTATGACCTTCCTTCTGATTGTTTTTTGGAAAATTTCCTGGATATTTCTTTATACAAGCCCATATATCAGCGCAAGCGCAGCCATGTGCACTGGATAAAAGAAATAACCTGCATATTTACTTTTCCCTCTTCCCCGTGTTCCATTATAAAGAAAAATGAGAACAAAGGACAAAGCAAGTGTCGGTAAATATACCGGAATCTGATTGAGCACTGCCATCCATAAAAAACCTGCAATGCACATATATTTACGGTCCCACCGGAACCAATAAAAAAGTGCAGTCAGCATAATTCCTATATATCCATAATCACATCGCACGATCCAGGCAATCGCACAAAAAAGGAAGATCACAAATAACTGGGCCAAAAGCTCCGGCTGAAAAGCGCCTGAAATATGACTTCTTCCTTGATCCAAAGCATTCTTTTTTCGGATATCAAGCCTCTCTAGTAATTCCAGCATTATAAGTCCCAGAAGCAGCGTTATCATCACATTCTGAAATTCCCAGTTAACAAAAAACTTGTTCCCACTGATAAACAGATCAAATGGGATCTCTGAAATCAGGGCAAATAATCCCAGACGTATCGCGTATCGCTGTCTGCTCTTTGTATGTAAAAAGCCTTCCACCAGCAAAAAACAAAAAATAGGAAACGCTATTCGTCCAATCACCCGCATCACGCGGTACAACATCAAAAAAGCCGGCAGTTCTTTTCCAGCCTGCATAGCAGGCGCTAACATACCCTCTCCGATAAACAGATATGCCATATGATCCACAAGCATACTGACAACGGCAATCAGCTTTAACTGATTGCCGTTAAATCCTATCCGCATTTTGTCTGCGTCCCTATTAACAAATCTCTGCGCCTGCCGGCATCTTCTTTTCCGGAACCATCAAAGAAAGATTGCCCTCTGCATCTTCCGCGCACAGAATCATACCTTCAGACATTACTCCGGCCAGCTTTGCAGGCTTTAAATTTACCAGAACCATCACCTTTTTGCCCACCATCTCTTCAGGAGAATAGTGCGCCTTGATTCCGCTGACAATCTGCTTTACCTGGCTTCCGATCTTCACCTGAGAGCACAGCAGCTTTTTGGACTTGGGCACTGCCTCACAGGAAATAATCTCGCCAACCTGGAACTGCATTGCTGCAAAATCATCATAGGAAATCTCCGGCTTTGCCTCAATATCAATCACCGGCTCCTCCTGCTTTTCCTCTGCGTCAGCTGCGCCGTTTTCTGCTGCAGCAGCTGCCGCCTGCTCTGCCTGAAGCTTCTCTGCCTTTTCCAGAACCTCCTTCACATCCATGCGGGCGAAGAGAATTTCCGGCTTGTCTGTTACCTTTCTGCCTGACGGATACAGACCAAAGGTATCCATCTGATCCAGAGTTCTCTTTTCTGCCTGAAGCTGAGACAGAATCTTCTCAGAGGTTTCCGGCATAAAGGATTCCAGAAGAGAAGCACCAATGGTAATTGCCTCTACCAGATTGTAGAGAACCGTTGCCAGACGATCCTTCTTATCCTCATCCTTAGCCAGAGCCCATGGCATAGTCTCATCAATATATTTGTTGCAGCGGCGGAAAATACCAAAGATCTCGGTAATGGCATCTGCTACTCTCAGCTGATCCATTTTTGCTACTGTTTTCTTCACAGCATCTAATACCACTGCCTTTAAGTCCGCATCTACTTCCTCAGCTGCGCCGCCGTTTCTTACGGTTCCGTCAAAGTATTTGTTGGACATGGAAATCGTGCGGTTGACCAGATTTCCCAGGATATTTGCCAGATCAGAGTTCAGCCGCTCTACCATCAGCTCCCAGGAAATGACGCCGTCATTATCAAAGGGCATCTCGTGAAGAACAAAATAGCGGACTGCATCCACACCAAAGAAATCTACCAGCGTATCTGCATACAGAACATTTCCTTTGGATTTACTCATCTTACCGTCGCCCTGAAGCAGCCAGGGATGTCCAAACACCTGCTTGGGAAGGGGCAGATCCAGAGCCATCAGGAAAATCGGCCAGTAAATTGTATGAAAACGGATAATATCCTTACCAATCAGATGAAGATCTGCCGGCCAGAATTTGTCAAACAGCTCGCCGTGATTGCCATCGCAGTCATAGCCCAAACCGGTAATATAGTTGGTCAGAGCATCCAGCCATACGTAGGTTACATGCTTCGGATCAAAGGATACTGGAACACCCCAGGTAAAGGAGGTTCTGGATACACACAGATCCTGCAGACCCGGAAGCAGGAAGTTGTTCATCATCTCATTTTTCCGGGATACCGGCTGAATAAACTCCGGATGCTCATTAATATAAGCAATCAGGCGATCCGCATACTTGCTCATTTTAAAGAAATATGCCTCTTCCTTTGCTGGCTGAACCTCCCGGCCGCAGTCAGGGCACTTGCCGTCTACTAACTGAGATTCTGTAAAGAAGGACTCACAGGGAGTACAGTACAGACCTTCATAATAGCCCTTGTAAATATCGCCCTGATCATACAGCTTTTTAAAAATCTTCTGAACCTGAGCCTCGTGATCCTTGTCCGTAGTACGGATAAACTTATCGTAAGAGGTGTTCATCAGATCCCAGATCGTCTTAATCTCTCCGGCAACACCGTCAACAAAGTCCTGGGGAGATACGCCTGCTGCTTCGGCCTTTAATTCGATCTTCTGACCGTGCTCGTCAGTTCCTGTCTGGAAGCGGACATCATAACCTTCTGCTCTTTTAAAACGGGCAATGCTGTCTGCAAGCACAGCCTCGTAGGTGTTTCCAATATGGGGTTTTCCGGATGTATACGCAATCGCGGTAGTAATATAATATGGTTTTTTACAATTACAATTCTGATTCTGACACATGAGCCATTTCCTCCAAATTATAGAAATAAGTAATCAAACTATAGCATAAACCGCCCGAAAACACAAGGAATCCGGGCGGAATGTTACATAAGTTGTAATTTTATCGAGTATAGATTATAATAGGAACACTTAGGAGGATTCATTTATGCATACAAAAAGAACCTGGTTTTCCGGCCCCTTTGCGGCCCTGCTTCTCTGTGTGGTTCTGCTTTCCGGGTGTGTGCCGCGGCCCTCGGCGGATACAGCTACCACGGCAGCGCCCTATCCCCAGGAAGAGAAGCTTCCCTACGAACAGTATCAGGAAAATGAACTGAAGGAACAGTCGCGATTTTCCCAACTAGAAGAACAATTATTCCGCGAACAGGTACGCGGCTGCCAGCTGGATCTTCAGTATCTTCTGCGGCATCCGGAAAATTTTGGAATTTCTTCTGCGGAAAATCTCTTCGCGCCGATTTCCATGGATGCCATGGAAGAAAACAGGCAGACCCGACAGCAGCTGAAGGAAGAGCTGGATTCTTTCTCTCCTGCGCTCCTTTCTGAAAAGCAGAAGGGCACCTTTCACATTCTGCAAAGCCTTTTAAAAACAGAAGCTTTAAGCGAAGGGCTGGAGCTTTACTATCAGCCGCTTTCTGCAACCATAGGCATACAGGCTGAGCTTCCGATTCTGCTGTGTGAGTACTCTTTTTATGAAAAACAGGATGTAGAGGAATATCTTGCGCTGCTGGATGCTATTGATGATTATTACAAGGAAATTCTCGCCTTTGAACAGCAGAAGGCTGATGCCGGTCTGATGATGAGCGACACCTGCATCGACCATGTCATCGAATCCTGTGAAAGCTATCTTTTAGTTCCGGGAAACAATTTTCTCATCGACAGCTTTAACCAGCGGCTGGAGCAAATTGCCGATCTGACAGAAGAAGAAAAAACCTCATTCCGCCAGCGCAATGAACAGCTTCTGGAGGAGAGCTTCGTTCCCGCCTACCAGACACTGATTGACGGCATGAAAGCGCTGAAGGGTACAGGAACCAACGAGGGCGGTATGTGCGGATTTCCTGACGGAAAAAAATATTACAAATATCTGGTCTATGCCAGTACCGGCACCTCATACCAGTCCGTAGAAGAGCTGATTGCCGCTGTGGAGCAGACCATCAATAAAAAGCTAAAAGAAACCTCTGCCATTTTAAAAGAGCATCCGGAGTTTGGCAGCCTTCTGGAAACCAGCCAGTTCCGCCAGACAGAACCGGCTGCTATGCTCGAAGAATTAAAAACTCTGACTGCCGCTGACTTTCCACCGCTTCCAGAGTGCAGCTACACACTGAAAGATGTCCCCAAGGCTCTGGAGCTTTCCTTAAGCCCGGCCTTTTACCTGACATCCCCCATTGACGACATTACTGACAATGTCATTTATATTAACCACAATCCGCAGTATACCTCTGAGTCCCTGTACCCGACCATTGCTCATGAGGGGTATCCGGGACACCTGTACCAGAATGTGTATTTCCACAGCTCCGATGCTTCTGATTTGCGGAAAATTCTGTCCTTTAACGGCTACAGCGAAGGATGGGCTGCCTACGTAGAAGCACTTTCCTACACTCTGGATAATGGGCTGGAGCCGGAATTTGGGCGCCTGCTGGCATCTAACTCCATGGCAATTCTGGGGCTTCATGCCTATCTGGATCTGGCTGTCAATTATCTTGGCTGGGATCGAAATCAGGTTGCTGAATACCTTTCTCAGTTCTATGAGGATCCAGGCGCTGTCAGTGATGCCATGTTTGAAGCCATGATCGAAAATCCGGCCAACTATCTGTCTTATTTTGTAGGCGCTATGGAAATTCAGAATATGCGTGAAAACGCAGAGAAAAATCTGGGCTCCCGATTCAGCCCTTCAGAATTTCATAGATTTATTCTGGATATGGGAAATGCCCCCTTTGATGTGATTCAGCCCTACTTTACCTCCTGGCTGATGGAACAGAAAATGTAGCAAACTTCGTAAGTGTTGCTAAGATTTAAAAATTACGCCGCAGATTTCCTCTGCGGCATTTTTGCAGCATAAGCTGAGCACCTCCTAAAAACACTGCAGGTAATACCAGGGCAGAAACAACCGTCCCAGCCACCCTGCTGCCGGAAAATACCTGCTGATATCTGCCAAAACAGGACAAAAGATCAAACTTCCCATAAGAAAAAACGGAATCAGACAGCAAAGAATTTCCGGTTTTTTCCACATCAGTCCCAGCAGCCGGGAAAACAGAACAACTGCCAGTCCATAAGCGGCCATGATTCCCGCTTCCGCTGCAAGACCTGAGAATCCTGAAAAATTCTCCTCTCCCAGCCAGGTAGCCGTCAGTGCTGAAACTGCTGCCAGAAATACCGGTGCAGCCTGGGCAGTCAGCCTGCACCAACCCCTTTTTCGTCTGTCTATCCATACATACAGATTTCTCCGTTCATCCTCTGCTCCAATGACTGAACCATAAATTCCTGTTACAAATACATACACAGCCGCAAGTCCTCTTACTGGAAATACCCCTTCCATTCCGGCTCTGCTGCCTGAAGCTTCCTTTTGTATTCCCACGATAGAATTCAGAGTTTCATATTCAAATTGAAAAATTCCTCCATTTTCCATCCAAATATCATAATACTCACCGGCCTGAAAGGCAAGCTGTTCTCTTTGTTCCCCTCCAGCTTCTCCTGCAAAAGAAAAACCGCGGCCATTTTCCACATAATTTTCTAAAACCTCGCGGTTATACACAGATGCCAGTTCTGCAAATACCACCTCTGTGGATAATTCTGCCGTTGTTGTGGATGGCGCAGAAAAAACACGGATACTTCGTTTATAACTGCCCTCTTCCATCCGCTTTCCCAAATCTGCTGCCACTGCATATCCACATTCCGCTTTTCGGGACGCCACCTGTTCTTTGACTTCTTCTGCAGATTCACACCGGTAAAACAGAAACATACCCTCGCCGGATGCCCTGCTTTTTTCCGTAAGTGCCTGCACCAGCCCCTCTGCCAAAGCATCACCGGAACCAGATTCCACACACACTGCAATCCGAATCCTGTTGTCTCCGCTTTTTTCCAGATTTCCTATCCACCAGGCCCCTGCCGGAAGGCAAAGAAGAATAAGCACAAAAGAAAAACGGCGCAGATATCGTTTACAGGAAAGAAAAAACCACATAAAGATCTGTCTCATTTTTCCCTCACATCCAGCGCATAACTTCCGGCAAAAAACACCGCAAACATAAGAATCAGCCGGACCACTGCTGAAAAATTCCAGACTCCGCTTACTGCTGTTTTCATTACATCCATCAAAATTCCTGAAGGAAGAAACGGCGCCAGCTTTCGGACTGCTCCAGGAAGAAACACCAGAGGAAGAAAACCACCCGCCAGGAAATGCTGTGCTGCCGCTGTCAAAAATAAAAGCATCATTCCTCCAAGCAGACTTCCAGATGCCTCAAACAAAAACACTGCCAAAACCGCCGCCCCTGCACAGACAGAGCATATGCAAATCATCTGCCTCAAAAGATCAAACAACTGATTTCCGCTTATTTTTCCTGTAAAAATCTCTCCCTCTAACAGCCCATATATCAGCCACATCGGAACCGCTGCCAAAATAAACAGATATCCAAGCCCTGTCACTCTGGCCAGAACTCTCTTTCCCCCTCCAATCCCGGCCCGAGTCAGCTGGCTTTTCATAGCCTCATTCCATGGCATCAAATAGCCTGATACAGGAATTGCCATCAAAAGCAGTGCCAAAATAAAACCGCTGATGCCATAATAAGAAACCATATCCAAATCTCCGGTTGCTGAAACCTTCTGGGCCAGAAAATAATCCGCTCTGGCAAGGCTGTAGGACAGATATATTTCATTCAAATCCTGTTCGGAACAGGCAATCGCCTTCTGACTTTCCTCCGGAGAAAGCCCCATGCTTTCTCCTTCTGTCTGAATCACCTGATCCCCGGCGTAAATTCCTGCCTGAGCTGAGCCAAGGATTGCTGCTCCTGCCTCTGTCAGCTCCCGGAAAATACGGCCCTCTACTGAAGCTTTCCCTGGAAACACCACGCGAACAGGGAGATTGGTCCCATCCATAATGCTTTCTACCAAACCCTCCGGAATTTTCATAACCGCATAAAATTCTCCGTTTTTCAGTCCCTCTTCCGCTGTTTTCCCATCCACAGTAACAAAATCGCAGAGACTGCTTACACTTTCCAAAGACGCGGCCATAGACATAGCTTTTCCAGCCAGTCTGTCATTTTCCGGAAGAACAACGCCAATGGAAATTCTCTCAGAAACCCTGTCTCCATATGCCAGACGGCCTGTGAGGAAGGCGGCCGTCCCTGCCAGAATCAGCAGGGCAGCCATACCAAGATACAGATATCCAAGCCGTTTCAGAGCCCGTTTTACTTCTAACTGAATCAATATGAAATAGGACTTCATTTTCTGTAAACTCCCGCCGTCTTCTATTTTACCTCTATGCCTACTGTATACCTGTAAGCTGAGACATCAATCCGAAAATATTCCCGTATACCTCCATCATAATCTCTCCCCAGTCCTCTTCTGTTGCTGCCAGCACATCCAGCTCCTCTCCCTCCAGAGGTAATACTTCTTCCGAAAGAGGACCGTATCCCAGCTCGCCGCTGAAATTCATGGTAATTCCTTCTGCCTCAACAGACAAGGAGTCTATATCTGCATAAATAGATTTTCCTTTCTCCAGCTCTGTCACCATGCCAGACCCGTGAATCTTTATCGGCTGCATTTCTGGAACAAGAAGCTCCATATCCAGCTGGCAGGATCCACTCTCCGTTATGTAAGTACCAGATGCATTCATTGTAATATTTCCATCTGGGGAAAGAACAGACACTGTATGATCGCTGTCCAGCTGCTCCCCGTCATAGCTTTCCTCTTTTTCATACAGAATATCTGTTGTCGCGCCCTCTGACGTAATGCTGAGACGGCCGTTCATATTCTCTGTCAGGTAGCTTCCACCATGAAGATCCAGAGCAAAATCAATCTGCGCCTCTCTTTTCTCCTTTACAGCCTCATCTGTATTTGCTCCGCTGCCCTCGCCTGTTCCTTCCGCCGCATCACTGCTGTCTCCTGTCCCGGCTTCTTCATTCGCCGGTTCTGATTCTGCTGCTTCCACAACTGTTGTTGTTCCTGTCAGGCTGGCAAGCCGTCCTTTCGGATCTACATAAACCGTCATATCCACATCCTGAAGAGACTGTTCCAGAATCTGAATCATCCAGTCTGTCTGCTCTTTGACTTCATCATAACTCTGCTGCAGCATTTCCTCTGCGGAGGGAAGATCTCCAGCCGCCATTGCTCCAGAAAACAGCTCTGTCATAGACACGCTCAGTCTCAGCTGATCCAGATATTGCTCTTTCAGTTCCTCATCATTCAGGAAAAAATCCGAGGATGTACGGAGAAATGCAATCAGAGAATCCTTGCTGATCTGTACATGGTATCCTTTACAAACGGTCTCCTTTCCATCTACCAAAAAGCTTCCTTTTTCTGCTTTCTCTACCATCATCGCCTGCTGAAAACTTTCTTTCGCTTTACAGCCCTTTTGATACCTGTCCAAAAGTCCCGGAAAATCAAGCTGTCCCTTTGCGGTTCCATTTTCCGGCTTTTTCATCATCTCCTGCACCAGCTCTGCCAGCTGCTCTGTATCCACTCCAGATGCCTCCAGATAGGGAGCCACAGTTGGAGAATTTTTCAAACTGTCCCCCAGGCTGTCATCTATTTTCAGAGTAAAAACACGATCCACCAGCTCTGGTACTGCTGCCATAAACACCTGATCTCCATAATAGAACTGGAGTTCTGCCAGATCCATATGATTATAATTCAGAGCCATTTCTGCTCTTGATTTCCAGTTTTCCAAATCTGCCTTTGAGCGGATCTCCAAGCCAGCTCCTGTCAGCATCTCCATTCCCGGTTGAGAACAGCCGTCTATCTGCATTCGAAAAATACTTTCACAGTTGACCTTTCCATAATTTTCCAAAAATTCCCTTAAACCAAATATTTCCTCTGCCCCGGTTATCTGATTATCAGAATTTACGCTTTCGAAAGCTGCAATCACCGTTTTTTTCGGATCCTCCATCAGCCGCGGTACTACTGCAATTCCAATCCCCACTGCTGCCACAGCCGCTGCCACACCGATCATCATTTTCCCGGACTTCTTTTTCTCGGGCTCCGGACTTCCGGAAAGCGCCTGCTCTGATGCTGCCACCCCATCCGTCGTATCTGACTTCCCTTTTGTTTCCTCCTTCAGGGCATTTGTCTCCACAGTCTCTGTTTCCTGACCACATACACGGCAGATCTTTTCATTTTCCTGTAATTCAGCTCCGCATTTCGTACACTTCATACACATTTCCTCCATTGTTTTTATGGTACCTCTCTCTGTCTCAGCTCCTAAGCATCTACGAAAGTCCCGCTTTTAAAACACTTAATCAGTTCTATTTCTGATAATCTGCCGGGAACTGATTCCATGTGCCCGTCCCGCAGCACATACAATTCTGTACACAGGCTTAGCTCCGCCATCTCATGAGATGTTAAAAGAATCGTTCCCCCAAGCCTTCTGTACTGCTCCAGATAATCTCGAATCACGGCCTTACATTCTAAATCAAGCGCCGCCCCCGGCTCATCTAAAATCAATACAGAGGCATGATTAGACAGGGCACAGGCAATACTCAGCCTTTTTTTCATTCCGCCAGACAACGTGCAAACCGTCTTTTTCAGCATCTGATCCACTCCCAGCATTGCAGCTGGCCCGGAGATGAGATCCTTTTCCAGCTCCTTTTTGCTGCCCCGATACCAGAGCCTCAGATTATCTCTCACAGTCAGTTCCTCTATCAGCGGATTTTCCTGAGGAACGTAAGCTGCTGCCTGAGAAAAAATCTTCGGATTGCTCACAGCTTCCTGGCCGTCAAATAAAATCCTTCCCCCATCTGGTTTCCTTGCTCCGGCAAGAATAGACAAAAGCGTTGTTTTCCCGCATCCGTTTCCTCCCACAATGCCCACACAGGTGCCTGGCTTTGCTGAAAATGATATCTTTCTTAATACCGGATGATACCCGTATGATTTTTCCAGATCGCAAACCTCAAGCATTGCCATTCTCGCCTCCTTCCCAGAAATTATTCTGAATTTTCTACACTTTATGCTATCACTATACTGTTTTTTCAATTCTTATGCAATGGATGTAAGAAAATTGTATGAATTTCAATACATTTACTTATTCTCTTTTGCCCTGCTCCTTCTGAATCAGCACCACATTTGCTTTTTCATATTGATTAAAAACACTTTCATCAAATGCAGAAGCTTCCACTGTACCGTGATACCAGGACTTACCTTCAAAGTATATCTGCAGATCCTGATCCTGAAATCTGCGGCCATGGCGGGCATAAATCTCATTTTTTGCCAGCCGCAGGGCATCATCTGACAGATTCAGCAGCTCTGACTCCTTTAAATACACCTGATGGCTGTTGGGGAAAATATATTCTGCCCCATCATAAGAAGCTGTCTTAGAATCAATCTGGAATGTTTTTATGATCTCTTCTATTTGATTCTGCAGTCTGGCGTACTCTTCTCGAATGGACTCATCTTCCCAGTAATAACACACATCTGTAGGCTTACAAAGCAGATACACATAGGGACCATCTGTGCCTAACACACGACTTTCCGGTACATCAATGTAAGAACCGTCATCATAAATAGCTATGTAAAATATCATCCCATCCCCCATCTTTTCATAGGAGCTTTTCTGATAATAGATCCGTCCGCCATTCTCTCTCTCTTCTTCCACAGTCAACTCTAACCATTCATCTGGAATATCAATAGAAAATGCTGGGGGAGATAAACGCTCTGTTTCTTCTTCATTTTCTACCTGAAGCCGCCCGGCTGCCCCGGCTTCCCCCTCTGTCTGAACCGCCTCGGCTGTACTGGCTTCCCTCTCTATCTGAATCTCCCCGGCTGTCTGACTTTCCGCCTCTGCCATATCCACTGTAACTGCTCCAAAAGCCAGCTCCTGGTTTACCCAAACGCCAATCATTAAAGCCAGAATCACACCTGCAGCTGCTCCAATTCCCGCTCTGAGAATTCTCTCCTGTTTCCTGAATCGCTCCAGTATGCCTTCCTCCTTCTCACATCTCTGCCCCGGCACGGCGTAGTTTTTCATAAGCTCCGCCACTTCCCGGTTTTCAGAACTGAAGCTCATAAGCTGACGTTCCAGCTCCTGCACCTCTTCTTCCTTTCCCATTTCCAGATATATCATCCTCAGTTGATTATAAATCCAGGGCCAGGTTCCAGGCTCCTTACTCATCTGGAGATACTGTCTCCCTGCCCTGCAGGCATCCTCCAGCCTGTGTTCCTCCAAGGCAAGTTTCATTTCCAGCCCCTTCGCATAAATCCGTTCTGCCTGTCGCTTTGTAAAAGAAGGATTCTGAGCCTGAATCTGCTTCTGAAAGTCCTTCTCCGCCTTCGCTTCCTCCATATTTCCCAGAATCTCCAAGCATACTGAACGCACCCTGCTCTCCTGAAGACGAAGATACTGGTTTTTACACGGCCAGGTTCTCCAACAATTTGATACCAGCAAGGCCTCCTCAAACCTTCCGGCCCTTTGAAATCCCAGCGCTGCGTGATACAAAAGAACCTGTCTTTCCCTCTGCATACAGGATCCACAGACAGCCGCCATCAGATTCGCATATGCAGCGGTAAGCGGTCTTGTCTCCTGCTGCAGCAATATCTGCAGGCTTCTTTTTCTCCGTCTCACAATATATGCCCATGGAATCATAATGATATACAGAAAAGCCATCATTACATAAGAGCTTCCCCTGCAGCTTCCTGATTTCATAATTAGCATATACACCATAATCAGTATATCTCCGCCAAAGATGATACAAAACGCAGCCACCTCCAACGCAGCCCGTTTTTCATACATATGAAAAAGCTGCTCTCCCATTTTCCATGCTGATACGTCTCCTGGCAAACTGTTTTGATAAATCTGATTTGCCACAGACTCTGCTGCAGATCTATATTTTCCTCTTTTTCTCTCATATAAAAACAAGATTAAAAATAAAGTCTCAAACACTGCGGCCAGAAGATATATCCATTTCAAAGTTTTTTTCTCAAATCTGACAGTCAGCGGCATTCCTGTTTTCTGCCAGTTTCTTATTTTCCAGCTTCCCTTCTCCTGGTCGTCCACACAGCTCACAAGAATCTCCTGCCTGGTTCCCACTGATTCTTTTGGAATCGTTCCCTGGATTATCCATCCGGTCATCCCTTCCTTTTGCATTTTTTCCTGCTTGAGCTTCAATCCATCCGTCAATGAAGCAATATCCAGCTGAGGATTAGAGGAAGTCACCTCCAGCTGGAATGCAGTATCAAACGGCTGCACAGAAATATCTATTATATGCCAATTTTCCCCTGTTATTACATATAACCGCAATATTATCAAAATCATCAGCGCATAGACCGCCGGAACTGTCAGCCACCAACGACTGATTTTTATACACCTGTTTTTTTCTTTCACTTTTCTTCCCCCTTCTTCCTGCCTTAATCTTTGCATAACTGTTACACCTGAAATGATAAAAGAGCCGCCGCAAAACGCAGTGAAGTCATTTTAACTTCGTCTGCGCCTTGCAGCCGCTCCCTGTCAATCAACTTATTGGTAACCTGTTCAGAACTGAATAGTTACCGTTTATTTCCCTGCATCCTCGAAGGTCATGTTCTCTCCCAGAGTCTGACCATCTGCTGTTACAGTCAGATAAACCAGCTTCATATTCTCAATAAAGGTATTTGCTACAGCCTGTAGCTTCATCTCTGCCTGATCCCCCTCCGGGAACTGTGACAGCTCCAGTGTGCCGTATTCCTTTGTATCATTTTCAATCTTAAAGCCTGGAATCTTCACAACACCAGGGCCAACCTCTTCACTTGCCGGTGTACCCTCTGCCGTAAAGGATACTGCCTTTGTTCCCTCATCAAGAACGTCATACTGAATCAGCAGATCCACCAGCGCCTGGGCATCCAGTGTCTCCACGCCTTCCATGGTGCCTTCCAGCTTGGAACCGTCCTCGCTGACTGTATATATCGAAATAATATCCAGATCCGGTGCGTCCAGATCCGGTGTCTTATCTGTTACAACGCCAGGCCCCTGGGTACTCTTGGGAACTGCCATATCAGAATTCTGTACCTCGCCAACCTTATGCTTTTCCATAGTCGGTGTACATGCTGCCAGTGACAAAACCATCATGGCGCCAATAAAACACATGACTGCCTTTTTCATAATTGAAAGTGCCTCCTTCTAATTCTCCTCAGTTCTGCGGAACCATCGTTCCAGCTTCGCAAGTGCTTTTACCAGACTTTCTGTCTCATCCTCAGTCAGATTTTCCAGCACAGCTTCGATCATCTGCCGATGAAACTCTTCATGGTGGCGGTAAGCCCGCAGCCCTTTTTCCGACAGAGAAATATAAACCACTCGCCGATCCTCTTTTCCTCTTTCCCGGATCACATAGCCCTTTTTCACAAGGCTGTTCATGGCTATGGTCAGAGTTCCTACTGTCACAGAAAGCAGCTTGGCTATGGTTGACATATTCTTAGGCTCTCCCACTCCGATGGCCTCGATCACATGCATATCATTGTTTGTTATATCCTGATATTCCTGAGTAATAATCGCCTGTTCCTCCAGTTCCATAATATCACGGAACAGATTCACCAGAACATCGTTCAATGCTGCATAAGTATCCACATTTTCTCCTTATCGCACATGAAGGCAAAAAGTCTCTTCATGATTATACATGATTTCTATTTGTTCGACAACCTGCTATTTATTAGGAAATTCTTACAGGGTTGTGTTTTTTTTATGAAAAACCCAAAGTCAGCCATATGCTGACCGCCACTCCCACACCTGTGGCAAATAAAGCTCCTGCCAGGGCATACCGGGTTTTTCTTACATTGACAGAACCAAAGTATACACTAAGACAGTAAAAAACCGTCTCTGTGCAGCTCATCATAACAGAAGCACACATTCCCAGAGGGGAATCCGGACCTGCCTTTTCAAACAGATCCAACAGAAGCCCTGTGGCAGCCGAGTTGGATACCAGACGCACCAGCGTAACAGGAACCAGCTCCGTCGGCAGGTGCAGCCACCCAGCCGGGATAGAAAGCCACTGTCCCAGCGTCTCCAATAGGCCAGAGCTTCTCAGAACACCTACAGCAATCATAAGTCCCACAAACACCGGAAGCAGTCCGGCTGCCGTTTTCATTCCTGACGCAGCTCCCTCTAAAAAATCATCAAATACCGGCCGTCCTGACAACAGACCAAAACCTATGATGTAACAGACTGTCAACGGAATCAGAATCTGGGAAATCCACAGGATCATAGACCTTTCCTCCCAGATATCCATTCCGCAATTTTACAGAATATAACAGCTGCCAGTGTAGAACAGCCTGTCGCAATCAACGCAGGCCCTACCACAGCTGCCGGAGCCGCGGAGTGATACTGACTGCGGTAGGCAATCATAGAAACAGGAATCAGCTGCAAAGACGACACATTGAGAACCAGAAAGGTACACATAGCATTGCTTGCCTCTCCCCTGCTTTCCTTTGCCAGCGCCTTCATAGCCTCCAGTCCGGCCGGCGTAGCCGCCATGCCCACCCCCAGCATATTTGCTGCCAGATTGACAGCCAAAGGCTTTCTGGCCGGATGTCCGTCCTTTACATCAGGAAACAGAAAATCCAGCAAAGGCCCCATTTTTCCCGTAAACCAGTCAATCAGTCCGGCATTCATTCCTACCTGAAGAATTCCACACCAAAAAGACATGATTCCCAGCATGGTAAGGGCCAGAGACACCGCCGCCCCTGCAGAATCAATGAGGCTCTGGGTAACCGCACTTAAATTGCCATTTGCAGCTCCCCAGAGCACCCCCGCAAGAATCATAAAGCTCCATATATTATTTAACATCTTCCTGTCTCTTTCCGGCTTCCTTGTTTTCAGTCTATGGAAAAAACAGGCTTTTTATGTCTGTCAGACAGGCTCTCCTGCCAGATCCTTTATTACAGCCTCAACCGTTTCTATTTTCTCGGCGCGGCTGGCATTGGTGCCGCAGAAAAGCAGTGCCTGTTCAAGAACTCCTTCCGCTGCGTTGGACAGGGCCTTCGTAATGCAGTAAGGAATGCTGGCCGGATTGCAGTGTTCCAGACACTGATAGCAATGAGAAATCTTTGCATTTTCTCCCTTGGCCTTTCTTTCCTCTACCTGCTCCAGAAAATGGTTCCTGATTGCTCGTCCCGGCATTCCCACCGGACTCTGCGTAATCACAATATCCTCTTCCTTCGCGTCAATATAGGACTGCTTGTAGCACATAGGAGCGTCACACTCCTCTGTTGTTACAAAACGGGTTGCCACCTGAACCCCGTCTGCCCCCAGCTCCAGCGCGTGAAGAACATCCTGATGCGTGTAAATTCCTCCGGCAATCGCTACAGGAATATGCGTTTCATACTTATCCTCATAGGTCTTTACAACCTTCATAATTCCGCGGATTTCCTCATCGTAGGCATCCTGGCTGTAGGTTTCAGAAACATGAGCCGTATCTGCCCCGTACTGAGCCAGCTGCTCTCTGGAAAAGCCCAGATGGCCGCCTGCCAGAGGCCCCTCAATCACCAGGAGATCAGGAATTCTGTGAAACTTCCGATCCCACATTTTACAGATCACCATAGCTGATTTTGCCGTAGAAACAATCGGGGCAATTTTTGTTTTTGCTCCCTCTGTCAGCTCCGGCAGTGTTACAGGCAGCCCTGCGCCGGAAATAATAATATCAGCTCCAGCCTTGATTGCCTCCTTCACATACAGCGCATAGTTTTTTGTTGCCACCATAATATTGAATCCGATAATTCCATTAGGCGCAATCGCTCTGGCCTTATCAAATTCCGTTTTAATTGCCTTTAAATTGGCTTCCAGAGGCGCCTTTAAAAAGTCCGGATCCTGAAATCCAATCTGAGCAGTGGAAATAATTCCGATTCCTCCGGCCTTAGCCACGGCTCCGGCCAGAGAGGAAAGGCTGATTCCGACTCCCATTCCTCCCTGAATAATCGGATATTTCGCTGTCAGTTCGCCTATTTTCAATGGTTTTAATATACTCATTCCTATCTCCTGAATCTGTTCCCAAAGCTGTATCTCAAACAGAGGAGGCTATATTCTGCGGAACCGCTGATACCTCTGTTCTGCAAGCTCCTCAGGCTTCATATTTTCGTATCTGTTCAGAAAAGCAGACAGCTTTTCTCTGATGATTCCGGCAATTTCAGGCATCGTATCTGCACAGGCCGGCTGTTTTTCCGGAATAACGTCCTCGATCAGACCCATCTCACAGAGATCTGCTGCTGTGATCTTCATAACTCTGGCTGCATCTGCCGCCTTCTTGCTGTCCTTCCACAGAATCGAAGCAAAGCCCTCCGGTGAAAGAATCGAATAAATGGCATTTTCCATCATCCAGACCTCGTTGGCCACAGCCATAGCCAAAGCTCCGCCGCTGCCGCCTTCACCAATAACCAGAGAAAGCACAGGCACTGTCAGAGATGCCATTTCAAACAGGTTTCTTGCAATCGCCTCTCCCTGTCCCCGCTCCTCTGCCTCAATACCGCAGAAAGCTCCTGGAGTATCCACAAAGCAAATAATCGGACGGCCAAAGGTTTCTGCCTGCTGCATCAGCCGCAGAGCCTTCCGGTACCCATCCGGAGAGGGCATACCAAAATTCCTTCTGATATTTTCCTTTGTGGTTTTTCCCTTCTGCTGGCCGATTACAGTAACCGGAATCCCCTTAAAGGTGGCAATGCCGCCCACAATAGCACCGTCATCCTTAAAATACCGATCGCCATGGAATTCCATAAAGTCATCAAAAATTGCATCAATATAGTCGGTTGCCACCGGTCTTGCTCCATCTCTGGATAAAAGAACCGTATCCCAGGCGCTCTTTCCGGAACGGTTAAAAGAAAACTTTCCAGAAGCCTCAGCCTGTCCGTCTCTTCCGATTCCCGCATTTTTCAGAGTCAGCGCATCTGGCTTTCTGTGCATTCTCAGAATATCCGCAATCACCCGCTTCTGTTCGTCACGGGGCACAATCTTATCTACAAATCCATGCTCCAGAAGAAATTCTGCTCGCTGGAAGCCTTCCGGAAGCTTCTGACCAATAGTCTGCTGAATGACACGGGGTCCTGCAAATCCAATCAAAGCTCCTGGCTCTGCCAGAATAATATCTCCCAGCATGGCAAAGCTTGCCGTCACTCCTCCAGTTGTGGGATCTGTCAGAACACTGATAAACAGCTGTCCTGCCTCATGATGGCGTTTCAGAGCTGCTGAGGTTTTCGCCATCTGCATCAGAGATACAATTCCCTCCTGCATTCTGGCGCCTCCAGAGCATGCAAAAATAATCACAGGCAGCTTCTCCTCTGTTGCCCGCTCCACCATCTGTGTAACCTTTTCTCCTACAACATGGCCCATGCTGCTCATAATAAACCGGGCATCACATACGCCCACAGCAGCCGGAAGACCGTGAATCATTCCTTTTCCAGTTACAATGGCCTCATTCAGTCTTGTTTTTTCTCTGGTTGCCTGAACCTTCTTTTCATATCCCGGGAAATCCAGAGGATTGGAAAACTCCATTTCCTGGTTCCATTCCTCAAAGGTTCCTTCATCAATCAGCATTTCGATTCGACGATAGGCATGAACCCGGAAATATCCGCCGCATTTGGGGCAGACATAATAATTGTTTGTTACATCTTCCACGTAAATGGGCTGTCCGCATTTATTGCATTTTCTCCACAGTCCCTGAGGAATACTCGGTTCTTCCGTTTTCTCCCGTTTCCCAGTCTTTACATGACTGTCAATTACAGTATATGTTTTTTTAAACATATCTCTCAGCATAATACTTCTCCTTGCCCTCTGGGCGAATCTCTGAGAACTTCAACAGTTTTTTCCTTCTACTTGCAGTATTCAGGAAAATAATTCGGAATAAAATCCGTATCAATCTCATTGCCATCCTGGTAAACCGGATTGCTCAGAATCTCATACTGGAAATCCAGGTTCGTATCAATTCCCTCTATAATCAGCTCGCCCAAAGCGCTTCTCATTTTTGCAATGGCTTCTTCCCGGTCCTTACCATGAACAATCAGCTTCATCAGCATGGAATCATAGTTAGCCGGAACACGATAATCGTTATAAATATGAGTGTCCACGCGAACGCCGTTTCCGCCTGGAAAATGAACATTACTGATCAGTCCCGGACAGGGCATAAAATTCCTGGAAGGATTTTCTGCATTAATGCGGCATTCAATCGCATGTCCCTGAATATGGATATCCTCCTGGCTGACACTTAAATGCTCTCCGGCAGCCACACGGATCTGCTCTTTGATCAAATCCAGACCGCTGACGAATTCAGTTACCGGATGTTCCACCTGAATTCTCGTATTCATTTCCATGAAATAGAAATTCTTGTTTTTATCCAGTAAAAACTCAATGGTTCCGGCATTCTCATAGCCTACAGCCTTTGCAGCGCGCACTGCGGTCTCGCCCATTTCCCGGCGAAGCTCCTCTGAAATCGCTACAGACGGAGACTCCTCCAGAACCTTCTGATGACGGCGCTGAATCGAACAGTCACGCTCGCCTAAATGCACTACATTGCCGTATTTGTCTGCCATAATCTGGAATTCAATATGTCTTGGCTTCTCTACATACCGCTCCAGATACATGGTATCATCTGAAAAGCCTTTGATCGATTCCATCTGAGCATTCTGGAAGTTGGAAGTAAAATCCTCCTCACTCCAGGACACCCGCATTCCTTTTCCGCCTCCACCGGAGGAAGCCTTGATCATAACCGGAAAACCAATGGCTTTTGCCATTTCCAGAGCCTCCTCTGCGGTGTGAACCGGCTCCTTGCTGCCGGGAACTACCGGAACTCCGGCCTCGATCATCGTTTTTCTTGCCTCGGATTTATTGCCCATTCTGCTGATAATTTCTGCAGAGGGGCCGATAAATGCAATGCTGCACTTTTCACACAGCTCTGCAAATCTGGCATTCTCAGACAGGAAACCAAATCCTGGATGGATTGCTTCTGCCTTCATGGCTACGGTTGCCGCCAAAATCCTCTCAATATTCAAATAACTCTGGCCGGACGCAGCCGGACCGATGCAGATAGCCTCGTCCGCCAGAAGCGTGTGCAGACTGTCCCGATCTGCTTCTGAATAAACCGCTACAGTCTTAATTCCCATTTCACGGCATGCTCTTATAATTCTCACTGCAATTTCGCCCCGGTTGGCGATTAAGATTTTTTCAAACATGGCTGCGTTTTCCCTCTGTCCCTTTCGTTTCTTAGTCACCTACAACAAAGGTCAGCTCTGCAGAAACAGCAACCTTGCCCTCTGCATTGGTAGCCACGGCCTTGCCTACGCCTACCTTGCCTTTGCTTTTGATAATTTCACATTCCAGCTTCAGCCGATCTCCCGGCAGAACCATCTGTTTAAATTTGGCATTGTTGATTGCGCCGAAAAACGCAGTTTTTCCCTTGTTTTCTTCCAGGCTTAAAATTGCTACTGCCCCAACCTGAGCCAGCGCCTCAATCATCAGCACACCCGGCATAACAGGCTGCCCTGGAAAATGGCCGTTAAACTGCGGCTCATTAAATGTAATGGATTTATAACCAACCGCCCGTTTTCCTGGCTCCAGCTCATCGATAAAATCAATCAGCAGGAAAGGATGACGATGCGGAATAATCTCCTGAATTTCTTTAATTCCCAATCTCATATCTTTCTCCTTACCGGATACGGAACAGGGGCTGTCCGTATTCCACAACATCCTCGTTATTTACCAGAATAGCTTCCACCACTCCGTCATACTCACTCTCAATCTCATTCATCAGCTTCATTGCCTCAATGATTCCGAGAATCTGTCCCTTCTTGACAGTGTCCCCTTCCTTTACGAAGGGCTCCGCTTCCGGAGAAGAGGAGCTGTAGAAGGTTCCCACCAGAGGAGAAACCACTACCTTATCAGAATCAATTCCTCCCTTATTTCCAGAATCAGCCTTATCAGCAGTGCCTTCTGGCTCTGCTGCCAATGACTCTGCCACGGCAGGAGCCGGAGCTGCTGCAACCGGCATGGGAACCGGGCTCATCATGGGAGCTGCCGGCTGGGAAATCACAACAGGAGCCACCGGAGCCTGGGCAATATTTTTCTTCTTTTTCTTTTTCAGAACCAGCTTCTGGTCCCCTTCCTCATATTCAAAACTGGTCAGTCCATTATCAGAAACTGCCTGAATCAGAGTTACAATCTCATCAATCGTCATAGTCTTATATCCTCCCGGCTTCTCCATCAGCCTTCAAACTTCTTTACCAGCAGAGTTGCATTATGTCCGCCAAAGCCCAGAGAATTGGAAAGCGCACAGTTCACATTCATAGAAACGCCTTCGCCCTTGGTATAATCCAGATCACACTCCGGATCCTCTTCCTGAAGACCTGCGGTTGCGTGTACAAAGCCCTCTTCAATAGACTTGACACAGGTGATAAATTCAACGCCGCCTGCTGCTCCCAGCAAATGTCCTATCATAGACTTGGTGGAGTTGATTTTTACATTTCCAGCATGATCGCCCAGAGCCAGCTTAATTGCCTTTGTCTCAAATAAATCATTGTGATGGGTGCTGGTTCCGTGAGCATTGATATAGTCAACATCCTCTGGCTTCAGCCCTGCATCTGCAATCGCCATCTCCATAGCCTTTGCAGCGCCGCTTCCGTCCTCTGCCGGAGAAGTAATATGATAAGCGTCGCCAGTTGCTCCATAGCCAGCCAGCTCTGCATAAATCTTTGCGCCTCTTGCCTGAGCATGCTCCAGAGACTCCAGAACCACAATACCTGCGCCCTCACCCATAACAAAACCGTTTCTGTCCTTATCAAAAGGAATGGATGCACGCATGGGATCCTCGCTGGTGCTCAGCGCTGTCAGAGCTGTAAATCCGGCTACGCCAATAGGAGTAATGCTTGCCTCAGTACCGCCTGCAATCATAACATCTGCATCTCCATACTGAATGGTACGGAAAGCCTCACCAATGCTGTGAGTACCGGTTGCACATGCAGTAACTACATTAATGCATTTTCCTCTCATACCAAACTGAATCGAAACATTTCCTGCTGCCATATTGCTGATCATCAGGGGAACTAACAGAGGATTGACACGGTTCGGTCCCTTCTGAAGCATCTTGCTGTATTCTCTCTCTACAGACTGCAGGCTTCCGATACCAGAGCCTACACTTACGCCTACGCGGAAAGGATCCTCCTGCTCCATATTCAGTCCTGCATCCTCAATGGCCTCTTTTGCAGCACACACTGCAAACTGACAGAATTTCTCCATACGCTTTGCAGCCTTGGGATCCATATACTGCTTCGGATCAAAATCCTTAACCTCACCAGCCAGCTTTGCTTTATAATCTGCTGTATCAAAATAAGTAATAGGGCCGATTCCGACCTTTTTCTCCTTCAGGCCATTCCAGAACGCTTCTACATTATTGCCAATCGGAGTAATTGCTCCAAGACCTGTCACTACAACCCGTCTGCTCATATGTCTCTTTCTCCTTCTCTTTCCTTTACATGGCCATTCCGCCGTCTACGCCCACTACCTGTCCAGTGATATAACCAGCCTCCTCAGAAGCAAGGAATGCAACCAGATTTGCTACATCCTTTGTCTGTCCAAATCTTCTCATAGGAATCTGATTGGTAATATTTTCCTTTATGGTATCAGAAAGAACATCTGTCATCTCTGTTACAATAAAGCCCGGAGCTACTGCATTGCAGGTAATTCCTCTGGTTGCCATCTCTCTGGCTACTGCCTTGGTCATACCGATCACGCCTGCCTTTGATGCACTGTAGTTTACCTGTCCTGCATTTCCCATTACGCCGGATACAGAAGAAATATTGATAATTCTTCCGGATTTCTGTTTTAACATCTGACGGGAAATATTTTTAATGCAGTTAAAGGCACCCTTTAAGTTCGTGTCAATCACTGCGTCAAAATCCTCTTCGCTCATCTTCATCAGAAGATTGTCTCTGGTAATTCCTGCATTGTTTACCAGAATATCTACGCGGCCATATTTTTTCACAACATAATCCATCAGCTCTGCTGATTTTGCAAACTCAGATACGTTGCACTGAACAGCCTCAGCCTTTCCGCCAGCCTCTTCAATTTCCTTTACCACAGCCTCTGCTCTTGCTGCAGAGCCATTGTAATTGACAATCACCACTGCGCCCTTTGATGCCAGAGTAACTGCGATCTCACGGCCAATTCCGCGGCTTGCGCCGGTTACTACTGCGATTTTATCTGTTAACATCTTACTTCCTCCACAACCTTATCTACATCTTCCAGCTTCTCTATATTAAGAACCTTTACTGTTCTGTCTATCTTCTTCATAAAACCGGCCAGAGTCTTTCCCGGTCCGATTTCAATAAAGGTGTCCACTCCGTCAGCCAGCATTGCTCTCACGCTCTGCTCCCATCTTACGGAAGAGGATACCTGCTTCATCAGAAGCGGCTTTACACAAGCTGCGTCTGTCACATACTCAGCAGTTACATTTGCCACATACGGAATAGTGAGCGGGTGAATCTCCACCTGCTCTAAAACCTCTCCCAGCTTCTCACCTGCTCCTGTCAGCATTCTGGAATGGAAGGGTCCGCTTACATTCAGCATAATCGCACGCTTTGCACCTGCTTCCTTTAACTTCTCACAGGCAGCTTCTACTGCCTCTTTTTTTCCGGAAATTACAATCTGTCCCGGACAGTTATAATTGGCAATCTGAACTCCGTCTATTTCGGAAATTACCTCTTCAATAGCAGCGGCATCCATGGCCAGAATTGCAGCCATAGCTCCCTGCCCTACAGGAACTGCCTCCTGCATGAGAATTCCTCTCTGTCTTACAGTGGCAATGGCGTCCTTTTCTGTCATTGCACCGGCAGCATAGAGTGCGCAATATTCACCCAGGCTCAGTCCTGCTGCCACATCCGGCTTCACACCCTTCTCTTCCAGCACCTTTGTCATAGCAATGCTGGTGGTTACCATAGCCGCCTGTGTATACTCGGTAATATCCAGTCTGTCATTTTTCGTAAAACACAGCTCCGGAACGGAAAAGCCCAGAATCTCTGTTGCCAGGTCAAATACCTGTTTTCCGATCTCCGTCTGCTCATAGAAATCCTGTCCCATACCGCAGACCTGTGCTCCCTGGCCCGGGTAAATAAATGCGATCTTACTCATTCACTCCTGCTCCTTTACATCTTACTTGCGTCCAAGCAGCTTCTCTGCCTGTTCCATCATTTCTTCAATCATTTCCTGACAGGTCTGTTCCTTAGAAACCATACCTGCAATCTGTCCTGCCATTACAGTACCGCCGTTTACATCGCCTTCCTGAACAGCCTTACGAAGGGTTCCCAGAGTCAGATACTCCAGCTCCTCAAAGGACTTTCCTTCGTTCTCCAATTTAATATATTCCCGGGTCATCTGATTGCGCAGACAGCGAACCGGATGGCCGTGAGTTCTTCCTGTTACTGTGGAATCAATATCCTTAGCCTTCAGAACTCTGTCCTTATAATTCTGATGTACCACACATTCCTTTGCTACCAGGAAACGGGTTCCCATCTGAACAGCCTCTGCCCCCAGCATAAATGCTGCTGCAATTCCTCTTCCATCACCGATTCCGCCTGCTGCGATAACCGGAATGGAAACTGCGTCTGCCACCTGAGGAACCAGAGTCATGGTTGTAGCCTCGCCAATATGTCCGCCGGACTCAGTACCTTCGGCAATAATAGCATCAGCGCCATAACGCTCCATTCTTCTTGCAAGGGCTACGGAAGCCACAACCGGAATCACCTTAATTCCTGCTGCCTTCCACATATCCATATATTTTTCAGGATTTCCGGCGCCTGTAGTAACTACCTTTACGCCCTCTTCCACAACAACCTTTGCAACCTCGTCAGCGTGAGGGCTCATCAGCATAACATTCACGCCAAATGGCTTATCGGTAACTTCTTTAACCTTCTTTATGTAGTCGCGGATTACCTCTGCCGGTGCATTAGCTCCGCCAATCAGACCCAGTCCGCCTGCTGCAGATACTGCAGCTGCCAGATGATTCTCAGCCACCCAGGCCATTCCGCCCTGGATAATCGGGTACTGGATTCCCAGCAGTTCTGTAATTCTTGTTTTCATTTCCGTTCCTCCAACAGCCTGAATTCCTTTTTTAAAAGGTGCAGGGCATTAAGCCTCTACACCTTTCTCCTTCAGATAATTCATAACATCACCAACAGTCATCATGTTCTGCAGGTCATCAGAGGGAATCTCAACAGAGTACTCGTCCTCCAGAGCCATAACCAGCTCGAACAGATCCAGGGAATCAGCGCCCAGGTCATCCTTAAAGGAAGATGCCTCTGTAATGGAATCTGCGTCTACGCTTAACTGATCTGCAATAATTTCTTTCATTTTTTCTAACATGGTTCTTTCTCCTTTTTCGTTTAAAATGTTTTATATTTTTATAAAGAGCATGTGCTTCAAACACATTACTCCATATTACCCATCATACCATACTTCCTTTTTATCAGAAAGTACTTCTTTTCCATAATCGTCCTATTTTACCATTCTACCAGTGCTGCTCCCCAGGTAAGGCCGCCGCCGAAGCCCGCCAGCACCAGCTTATCGCCCCGCTGCAGTCTGCCCTGACGGTTTAATTCATCCAGAAGAATCGGAACGGTTGCACCGGAAGTATTTCCATACGAACCAATATTCATGGGAACCTTATCCAACGGCTGCTTTAACCGCTTCGCCACTGCCTCACAGATCCGGTAATTGGCCTGATGCAGTACGAAATACTTCACCTCTTCAATATCTGTTCCGCTCTCTTCCAGCACCTGTCGGATACATTCCGGAACCTTCTTTACTGCAAATTTAAAAACCTCCTGGCCATCCATATATATGTATCCCAGCTCCGGCTTCCTTTCATTCAGGAAATTCCCCTCGCTTCTGGCTACACAGGAAAGCACAGGTCCCTTTACACCATCAGATCCCATAACACTGTGAATCACGCCTGTCTTCTCCGCACGAATCACTGCTGCTCCTGCTCCGTCTCCAAACAGAACACAGGTACCTCTGTCTGACCAGTCTGTCAGCTTGCTCAGACAGTCTGCACCGATAATCAGCGCTGTTTTATAAACTCCTGCCCGGATAAAAGCCTGTACAGTACTCAGTGCAAACTCAAATCCCGAACATGCCGCACTGATATCATAGGCCACTGCATTTACCGCGCCAATAGCTGCCTGCACTTCACATGCCCCGTTCGGAAAACAGTGATCCGGTGAAGAGGTTGCCATCAAAATAATATCCAGCTCCTCAGCCTTTATTCCTGCATTCTCCAGAGCTCTCTCTGCTGCCCTGGCTGCCATGGCGCTGGTTCCTTCCTCTACAGCAATTCTCCGCTCATGAATTCCGGTGCGGGTAACAATCCACTCATCACTGGTTTCCACCAGTTTTGCCAAATCTTCATTTGTCACGATCCGTTCCGGCACATAAGAGCCGGTTCCAATGATCCTGCCTGTCACTGTCATTTTCTTTCCCCGTTCCCATTGAGATTCATTCTGATATTAGTTTTGTTATCAAATGTTTTGAAATTCAAAGTATTTTCATCTTTTTTATCTTATTCGATCATTAAGAGTTTGTCAAGGAAATTTTTGCGACAAAAATCTCTAATTTTATTCGTCCCTTTCCATCAGCCCCTGATACACATCTCGCTTGGAAATCCCGCGATCCTTCGCCACTTTTTTCATAGCTTCCTTTCGATCCATTCCCTGTGTCAGATACACCTCCATGTGATCCTCCAGGCTCATTTCCTCCCAGGATTTCTGCTGCTCCCGTTTCAGATCCTCTATGCTTCTTCCCTCGATCACAATCACACATTCACCCTTTGGCTCCTCTGTCTCAAATCTTTGAAGAGCCTCTGCAAAGGTTGCCTGATACGCCTCCTCGTACCGCTTAGTCAGCTCCCGGCACAGCGTCAGTCTTCGCTCCATTCCAAGAGCAGCACCCAGCTCCTCCAGAGTGCGCACCAGATGGTGAGGAGCCTCATAAACAATCATCGTTCTTGTTTCCTGCTTCAGCTCCTCCAGGATCCACTGGCGTTCCTTTTTATCCGTTGGCAGAAATGCCTCAAAACAAAACCGCCTTGTAGGAAGCCCAGAAAGAGTCAGAGCTGTAATGCAGGCCACCGGACCAGGCAGAGAGGTAACTGAAATTCCCGCTTCATAACACTGCCGCACCAGCTCTTCACCAGGATCTGAAATTCCAGGCGTTCCTGCATCTGTTACCAGAGCAATATTCACGCCCTGCTGCATCTGCCCTACCAGATATCTTGCCTTATCCACCTTGTTATATTCATGATAACTGGTCATAGGCGTTTTAATATCAAAATGATTCAGCAGCTTGATCGTATGGCGTGTATCCTCCGCAGCAATCAGATCTGCTGTTTTCAATGTTTCCAAAACCCGCAGCGTAATATCATCCAGATTTCCAATGGGGGTCGCACATAAATACAGCTTTCCGCTCATGTTCTTCCTGCCTCCTCTCTCATATTCCAGCTTTAATATCCGTATATGGTATAAATCTCATCCGTATAAACTCCTGGTTTTTGATATACAATCACAGGTGCTTCCACCTTCATCATAGAGCGGCCGCCCCGTACTGATTCGATCAGCACCATATTGGCATCCCGATCTACAAAAGGATGAACCAGCTTCATCCTTTTAGGCTCCAGCTTATATTCCTTCAGAACCGTAATAATTTCAGCCAGCCGATGAGGCCGGTGTACCATGTAAAAACGACCGCCCGGCTTTAAAAGCATTGCCGCTTCTCTCACCACATCCTCCAGAGTACAAAGCACCTCATGGCGGGCAATCGCCTTGGGCAAATCCGGATTTTTCAGTCCATGGCTGTCATTCATATAAGGAGGATTGGACGTAACCACATCAAAAGAAGCCTTGCCGAAAAGACGGCTGGCTTCCCTGATATCGCCCTGTACAATCCTTACTCTGTCCTCCAGGCTGTTAAGGCCGACGCTTCTCCTGGCCATATCTGCCATTTCCTGCTGAATCTCCAGTCCCGTAAAATCCTTTCCCTCTGTTTTTGCTTCAAGAAGAATAGGAATAATTCCGGTTCCTGTCCCCAGATCAATAGCCCGCTCGCCTTCCTTCACAGCTGCAAAGCCAGACAGAAGGACTGCATCCATGCCAAAACAAAAGCCCTTCTTTTTCTGAATAATCCGGTAGCCATTTCTCTGCAGATCATCAATCCGCTCGTCCTCCAGGCACATACCTGATACTTCCTCGTTCCGATTCATTTTTTCTGCAGTATTCTCTCTATTCATTCAGCTTTGACTTACCCTCTTTTTTCTCCAGAGCCTCCAGCTTCTTCAGCTCAGAATCCTCAACCTCAACTCTTCCCTTTTTCCGTCTCGGTTTAAATTTGAGCTGCTCTACCTTGTACTCCCGGATCTCCTTTTCATCCTTTTCCACAACCACGATCACCTTAACCAGCTGGCGCAGAACATTCACACTCTGAACCTCGCCTTTCAAACCGTCATCGGTTGTTACATAATCTCCGATACCTGGAAGTTTGCTGTTTAAATATTCATACGTTTCTTCTTCGTTTTTCAGACAGCACATCAATCTTCCGCAGACACCGGAAATCTTGGTCGGATTCAGAGAAAGATTCTGTTCCTTTGCCATCTTGATCGATACAGGAATAAACTCAGTCAGATAGGAATGGCAGCATAAAGCCCTTCCGCAAATGCCTACGCCTCCTACAATCTTTGTTTCGTCCCGAACGCCTACCTGACGCAGTTCAATTCTGGTCTTAAACACAGAAGCCAGATCCTTTACCAGCTCACGGAAATCAATCCGGCCATCTGCTGTAAAATAAAACAGAATTTTATTATTATCAAAGGTATATTCCACATCGATCAGCTTCATTTCCAGATTATGCTTGCGGATCTTTTCCTGACAGATCTTAAATGCATCCTTTTCCTTTGTCCGGTTCAGCTGCTCTTTATTTTTGTCGTCCTTCGTTGCCATACGAATTACAGATTTTAACGGCTGGATCACCTTGCTTTCCTCTACATCGCGGCTGCCCAGAACCACATATCCATATTCAATTCCACGGGCTGTCTCCACGATCACATGATCACCCGTCTTAATCTCCATATTTCCGGGAGAAAAATAATAAATCTTCCCTGCATTCCGGAACCGGACTCCTATTACCTTTATCATCTATATTACCTCTTTCTAATTCTCCTTCATTACCAGAAGCATCAGCTCCATTGCCAGATCCATATTGACATTGGCATCCAGGCGCACTCTTGCCTTGTCTATGGCATCCAAAATCTGCTCCAGCCCGTCATAGCCGCTTACCTGGCTGATTTCATTGATCGACCGGTACTCATCCTTAAAGACCAGCAGATTGATATCCTTCGTCACTTTGTAAAGCAGAACGTCCCGATACCACAGCTGCATAAAATCAAGACATTCATAAATATCCAGATTATCCTCCTTCAGTTTTCGGATATAATCCAGAAGCTCGGAAATATCTGCATCCTTCACATGCTTCAGCAGATGAAGAACCTCCTGCCGCATCAGATTAAAATCCTCAGAAGATGCCAGCGCAATAGCCCGTCCCAGATTTCCTCTGGCAAACGCCGCATAAATATCTGCATCTGCTTCCGCAATCTGCATATGCTCTGTCAGATAGCTTTTCACTACAAAATCCTTCAGAGGCTTCAGCTTCAGCTGAACACACCGGGAAAGAATTGTCGGCAAAAACGCATCCTGATTGGTTGTCAGAAGAATAATAACCGCATAGGACGGCGGCTCTTCTATGGTCTTCAGCAGGGCATTCTGCGCCTGCTGAGTCATCTTCTCTGCCTCATCTACAATATAAATCTTATAATAGCTGCTGTAAGGCCGTACCATAATCGTGTCATTGATCTGCTTTCTGATATCATCCACACCAATGCTGCCCGGTTTCTCATGCTCTACATAGATCAAATCCGGGTGATTTCCGCTTAATACCTGTTTGCATGCATGACATTCCATACAGGGCTCGCTTTTCCCTTTTTCACAAAGAAGCGTCAGCGCAAATGCATTTGCCAGAGACTTCCGTCCCATCCCTGCTTCTCCTGTCAGGATATAGGCGTGAGACACTTTATTATTCGCAATGGCCTTTTGAAAATGTTCTTTTATCTGTTCATGTCCAATAATATCATGGAAGCTTAACATGGCCTGCACCTCACAATCTGTTCTGAATTTCTATCTTATGTGAAAGTATATCACAGATTCAGGGTTCTGTATAGGAAATTGTATTATTCAGCTGGAGGACACACTCCTCAAAATCCTCGTTTTCATAGGCTTTTTCAATTCCCAGCCGCTGTAAATTCTCCCTGGAAAAGTCTGCTTCATCTGCCAGAAATCTCCGGCACAGCTCCGCATAATTTGGTTTTTTCTGCTGCCTTTCCCTCCTGAGGGCCCGCTCCAGACGAACGCCGTCATCTACAGCAATATAAAGCGGAATAACATGAGCCTCTCCGTAATAATTTCTCATATTTTCATAAGAAATCAAAGTCCCAATCGCAAGGTAATCCTCATTTTCCAGATCCACCTGTCCATCATCTACTGTAGCATAGCTCCAGGGACCGCTTACTGTCTCATAGGTGCGCAGCTCAATCATTTTCCCCTCTTCAGAAAATCTCTGAAGGGCTTCCGGCGTTGTAAAATAATATTCTACTCCATCCGTCTCTCCGTCCCGCATCGGTCTGGTTGTATACAGTATAATGGTTTTAAGCTTTGGGCAAACTTCCAAAAGCCTCTTATAAAGAGTATCCTTTCCAGAGGCGCTTTTTCCCATTAGATAAAAAATCTTTCCCATATTATTTCCTTTCCGTCCCAGGACTTTCTTTTAAAACGCGAAGCTTCATGCAGCTTTTATCTGCCATTCCCTGCACTGGAAGTCCCAGTTCTTTATAATAAAAAATCTGGTTCAAAATCATTTTTGTTATACACTCTCCCGGCGTCACAATCGGAATTCCCGGCGGATATAAATAAATAAATTCCGCTGAAATTCTTCCTTCGCACTGTTCCAGCAAAAGTGACTCCGACGGCAGATTCGCCGCCTCTGACGGCTTCTTCCGGATATCAGGCTGTTCCCAAATCCAGCAGTTATTTTCCTCTGGCTTCCCGATTGTCGCGAAAGCCTTCTCCCTTACCATTTCGACAGATGATTCTGAAGCTTCTTCTGCCAACCTGTTTTTTTCCAGACTTTCATCAATTTCCAGCAAAGCATCTGCCAGACGATCAAGATTCTCCTGACTGTCCATATAAGTCAGGATCGCCACTGCATAATCTGCTCCGCACATCTCCATCTCAATTCCATAATCCCGGCGAAGCCAGTCTCCTAACTGTTCTCCAGATAGATTTTTTCTGCATCTTCTGCACGAAATCACCAGCTTTGACAAATCAATTCCGTACACTCCATTTTTTAAATTTCCGGACACAGAATATTCATTCAAACCACTGTTTATTTCTCCCAGAATCCGAAGCACCCTCAGATTTTCCAGACGTTTTCGAAGCAGCATCAGTCTTTTCCAAAACTGAGCCATCGCATCCTTTCCATTCTGGCTCATTTCATAAATACACTGTTCTATTCCCGCCATAAATATATAAGATGGACTGCTGGTCTGAAACATCTGCAGATACCGCTCCACCCGGTCTATATCAATTCGTCCCTTTTGTCCATGAAGAAGCGCTGTCTGTGTAAAAGAAGGAAGGGTCTTATGAACACTCTGAATCACCAAATCTGCACCGCACTGAATGGCAGATTTTGGAAATACTCCATTTCCAAAAGAAAAATGAGCTCCATGAGCTTCATCTACAATCAGAGGAATTCCGTGGGCATGAACTATTTTTGCTATTTTTTCAACATCAGATACAATTCCATCATAGGTTGGGGAAACGATCAAAACTGCTTCTGTATCCGGATAACGATCCAGACTATTTTCCACATCCTCCGGAAGAATTCCTCCCTGTATCCCCATATCTTCAATTATTTGTGGATAAATATAACTCACTTTCGCATCCATGAGGATAACTCCATGATAAGCAGATTTATGGCAGTTCCGGCTCATGAGAATCCGCCCTCCCGGCCGTACTGTTCCGCAAATACTGCTGAGAATGCCGCAGGTGCTTCCATTAACCAGATACCATGTTTTATCGGAACCATATACTTCTGATGCCCACTCCATAGATTCCTTCAAAATACCTTCCGGATGATGGAGATTGTCAAATCCATCTATTTCTGTAATGTCAATCGAAAAAGGATTTGGAAAATCAAATGTCAGCCAGCTTTCCTGATTTCGTTTGTGACCAGGCATATGACACGGCACCTGATCCGATTTTCCGTAATTCCTTAGTCTCGTAACGAGCAAATCCTCTTTTTTCACATGAATACCCTTTCTTTTTCACCGTTGAATCATAGCTGCTACAAATCATATGAATTGGTAACTGTTGAGGACGGGCATCTTCTTATTCGGCTTTTTCTGCCAGATTTCCCGCCGTCCTGAATAGTTATATGAATTGTAGCACAGAACGCCTTTACATTCCACATTCTTTTCTCTATAATAAATGTGCGAAGGAGATGATTTTTTATGCGTCAGATGGAATTTAAAATGGAACGCCAGGGACTTGTACAGGTTGGAGATAAAGTAGAAGTAGTTGAACGGGAAGGCGTTAATTACAGTTATATTATTGAGCCGGCTGTAGCCATGTCCGGCTGTTACAAATCCCGTGATCGTCTAAAATCAAGAGAAGGAATTATCCGGGATATCCGGGAAAATGACCGGGGCTTTTATATTATCGCAGAATTTGATGAATAACAGAAAAACAGGATTATGACAGCCCTTATTTCACTGTCATAATCCTGTTATGATCCGGAATAATCAACGTTTTTCTCCACTTTACAATAGGTGTTTCATTTTTCTCCCAATAACAATCATTCCAATAGCAATACACATCACCATCCTGTATCAGAACAAATTCCAGATAATCATCGCCTGTGGTTTCCGTACCACTGCGAAGCTCCCTGTCATCAAGAAAGCTCATCTGACCATTCATGGAAATCACTGCAATCACACCATATCCGCTTTTCCAGCTTTTTGGCGCATAATCTCCATACATTTGATCCGCTTCCTTTGAGTAATACAATTCGTAAATACGTCCCTTAAATCGCTCTCCTATCTTCTCTGCCTCTTCCTTTCGGTTCAGCGGTTTTTTATAAAGCTGGCTGTAATGGGCTCCGGAATTCCCCTTCTTTTCACATGCACTGTAGTACAGATTATTTCCTGCAATACAGAAGCTGTCAATGGTTTTTCCCTGCTGTTCAAATAAAGATTCATGACCGTTTACCATTTCAAATACAGCCATTTCCCCTTCATTTTCCGTTTCCTTCAAAGAATAAGTATGATTTCCGTATACAGAAGCGTCAGGCCTTACATTCACCACTCTGTTGCAGGACATTTCAAAAATACGATCCCCATAATGCACACTTCCGTCTGCATCCGTACAAAGGGTCCGTCCCAGGGTATCATAAATATAAATATCTTCGCCCTCTTTTTCCGCATAATACCCAGGCTCAAACTCTTCGAATTCCTTATCAATATCAAATCTCTGAATCCGGCCATCCCGCTCTGCATAAATACCATCCTGCCATACCCGATAATTACTTACATCCTGGGTAATGATCTCCGTCCTTGTGCCATCATTGCTGACCCGATACAAAGTATGATACAGGGTAGGACGCACTTGGGAAAGCCTGGTATCCTTCCGTTCCGGGCAAGGCAGATAATATGTCCATCCGCCCTTTTTCTGAATTTCCGGATTGATTTCTTCCTCTCCGGACAGCTCTGTTGCAGATAAGGGCATAGAATATAGAACTTGTCCAATTTCTGAAAGGAATACAGCCTTATCTCCAACCTGAATCACAATATCTTTTTTTTCTGTCTCTGCCGGCAATGTTACCCCTTCACCTGAATTATCAAAAAAACGCCGCTCAAAGGGTTCACTTATATGCTGCAGCCTCTGTCTGACCTTATAAAATCCAATTACCACTACTGCCGCCGCCAGAAAAACCAGCACAATAGAAATCACACTTTTGACCACCGGACGAGAAGGCTCCTTCTCTGCAGGTGTTTCTGCCTCATCTACCAGTCCAAGTCTATCCTCAATTTCTAAAAGGACAGATGTTTCATCCAGGTTCGAACGATTTTCTTTCTTTGCTTCTTTAGACTGCATCTTTTCTTCCGCATAGGAAGATTCCAGCATTTCTCTGGTAGCTTCCAGCTTTGTTTCTGCCCAGAAATCTGCACGCTTCATCAGCCATTCCAAAGGAGATTTTTCTTTCTGAAGCTGAGACGATCTCTGATATGCCTCCATATAGGTAAGGATCAGCAGCTCCCGGACTTTTTCTTCCTGATTAAAAATCAATTTTCCATGGCGGTACAAAGTTTGATAAGTTGTAATGTAAAGGGTTTCAAATTCATCAATCCAGACAGGTTTAACAGATGTATTTTTTTTATTCATCTTCCTTAACCTCATCCTCTTCCTGCTTCTCATATTAACAAATAATCAGATATTTGACAAGGTTTTTCCTATAACGATTAGGGTGTCAAAAGACACATTAACATTCATTGATTTTTGTTTGTACCTTGAA